>Ga0206980_1041_pt1 | contig 22318 bp, 17 predicted proteins | sample Alteio_BWMinCont_20_FD_153494 | JGI IMG/M metagenome (GOLD analysis project Ga0206980, IMG submission 153494) | Enriched cells from forest soil in Barre Woods Harvard Forest LTER site, Petersham, Massachusetts, United States -... | ecosystem: Environmental > Terrestrial > Soil > Temperate forest >...
AAATGTTTATAGTTCTTTTGATTATAAGGAATTCTCTTTGGCAGACTTACAAAAGCAATTAGATGGTAAGAATGCCCCTGGGGACTGATAACATGTCAACAATCAATATTTCTATTCGCTTTGCCGATGTTTATCTACTTCACCACCACCGTTCCGCTACCGCTATACGAATGATACGAATCGTCATACATAGCATCGGCGCCAACCGGGCCCATTACGTATTTGCCGTTAGCTACCACACGTACTAAGTAGTAAAAGTTCTGCCCCTGTGGCGTAACGTTTACAAAAAAGGTAATGCGGTCGTCGCGTATATCCATAAAGTCGGGTGTTGCTTTATCCTTTATCCATTGCAGTTCGCGTTCCGGGTTAATACGCGGGTTCTCAATTTCGAAACATGCCGGTATAATATCGGTAATAGCCACGTTCTGCACATAGCGGTTATCCATCGATTCTACATGCACTTTCACCACCACCAACTCATTCTCCTTAAAGTTAAGGTCGGTAAGCGGGTTGCCGCTGTTATCGTAAAAGCTCTTGCGCACTTTCATGTAACTGTCATCTTCTTTAAACTTGCCGCCCACAGGTATGCCCTGTGTTTCGTAGTAATAGTAAACATAACCAGTTCCGGTCGATTTTATCTCCACCTTTTTATTGGTTATATCCTGGTGTATCACGGTCGTCAACTGGTCGCTGCTTACATCGCCAACCTTGGTTCCGTTTATCCATATACTCGCTGCTGCCGACGATTTCATGGCGTTTTGCGATAGCTTACCCAAGGCAATCAATGCAAACGCATTTTCTTGTGTCGAGTACCACATATCTTGTTTCAACTCTTCTGAAATATGGCGTGCCAGTATCGGTATTTGCGGGTTATCAGGCTGCGCATCTACCAACGTGGCCAGCGATATAGATTCATCGCGTAAGTACGAATAGAAACTACCTGTTAAGTTACGCACTGCTCGTTCGCCTTCAAAGCCGTTAGGTAGCATAGATGAGAATGCACGCATATCGCCACTCAGCGCGTAAGCCGCCGCAAGCATATACTTACTATCCAAAGTCATTACGTCAGGTTGCGCTTTAAAGTAGTTCATCAGCGGTATGTCAGGATGCCCTGCAATAGCCAATACATAAAGCGAGTAGAAAATCTCTTCGGGCACAATGGTCTTTTGGTGGAACACATTTTTAGCATCGTAGAAGTAATAAACTTCACTCTTCTTTCCGTTGACTTGCACTTGTAAAAACTGCACCATATTATTTACCACGGTGTTGTCAACCTCGTAACCCGATTTCTTGGCTTCTAATAAAAAGTGCAGCGCGTATGCTGTACACCACCAGCTTTCCGCCGATTGGTCCATGCCCGGCCAGTAAGCAACACCGCCATTATATAATTGCGCTGAGTAAATCTTTTTAATTGCTTCGGTTACAATAAAGTTAGGGTTATAGCGCTGGTTGTTATCTTTTGTGCCCATAGCTTTTACCAATGCGTTGTAGTACAACACAGGGAAAGCAGTCGATACGGTTTGCTCCATACAGCCATAAGGGTATTGAAGCAGTTCGCCAATATGTTTGCTGAATTGCGCCAATGGCGATTTGCTCACCATGATATAACCTTTGGTAGCATCGCTGGCTGCATACGTATTGGTCAGGTCAATTTCTTTCGATGAGCCTCCTGTTACTTCTCCGCCTTCGGTTGTTTTGGTAAGTGGCATTGGCGGGCGCACGGGCAACTCTTCGTGGTCGCTATAAGTTTCGCCATTTGCCTTTACCGAAATATCAACCTTGCCCACATTAATAGCGGAAGTTGCATTCAGCTGGAACGAAATATCTTTTTCAGAATGTGCAGGTATCTCCACATCTTGCGATGCTGAACCTGCCACTTGTAATGGGCCGGAAACATTAACCGTGGCCGTTGCGGTCATCTTTTTAGCGGTAGTGTTATTAAGGCTCACGTTAAGTGTGTTCTGGTCGTTCGGGCTAAGGAATCTTGGTAACGATGAGGATATAACTACAGGATCGGCAACCACAATATTATGTTGCGCACTACCGAATGTAGTTCCTTTATAAGCAACTGCCATAACGCGCAACGAACCCGAGAATTCAGGTATGTTAATGGTGTACGAACAATCTCCGCTGCCATTGGCTTTTACAATGCCGCTCCAGTATGATAAAATGCGTACGCGCTTACCTCCCACAGGATTCAATCGTCCATCTAATCCTTCGTCACCGGCCATGCTCGATGATGAAAGCTCAGGCAATACACGCGGATAAATATCGTAGCTGTTTACTTCAAGTGCACGCTTGCTATAGAAATAACTATACGGGTCAGGCGTTTGGAAATTGGTGATTAGCAAAGTTCCTTCATCAACCGCCGCAATGGTAACATCAGCATTAGGTAGAGTTTTTACGTGTATGGTCTGCGTAGTTTTCGAATGGCAATTATCAACGGCGGTAATCTGCACATTCATTTTGTTTGCCATGTCTTCCACCTTAATGGGTATAAAGCCACGGGCAATAGTAAGCGGTATAGAGTTATCGCTCAGCGGACGAATTAACGATGCTGAAACATAAACCCCCGGCAAATATTCTTTACGGATTGGTATGTTCAAACTTGCTGCTTTGTTTTCGGTATGCACAAAATACTTTTCGAGCATTTCGTTTTGCTCAACGGTAACTACTAGCTCTCCGTCAAACGGACATTTGAATAACAGGTTAGCATCTTCGCCCGGCTTGTAACTGGCTTGTTTAGCCGATATTTGAATGTTACCTTCTTTCTGCACCTGGAACGAATTGTTTTGCGTAGTGCTGAATCCGTAAGCATAAAAATATTGGGTAACGTAGGTATTGCTTCCTGAAAAAGGCAATATGCGCACCTCATATTCTCCTGATTCACTCGGAGTATAATCGATAGCTGCCCGCCCACCTGTAAAGCTTACATCTTTATAAAATACGGTGTGGTTCACTTCTTGTGATACATACCGGTATTGGTTGCTGCTATTGGTTAACACGGTTTCCCAACTATGTTTTACAATTTGCACATAAGCCGAAGTTGAAGCAGGGTATGGGTTACCGTTTTTATCGGCTGCGGCAAAGTTTAAGTTCAATGGTGCGTTTGTTCCTACCCAGGTATCGAAACTTTGTATGCCGTAAAATACTTTTTGGGTGTAGACTTTAAACTCTACTTCGCGGTTTACAGGTCTGCCTGTTTCATCAAAAACGGTTACAATGCTTTTGCCGGTCAACAAACCTACGTTAGGCTGGTCGGGCAGGTCGTAGCTGATAGTAGCAGTTCCCTTATCATCGGTCTTTCCATCCGATGTCATTTGCTGAAAGCTGATGTTCTGCGGACGAACAATGTTAAATGAGTAATCGCTAAACTTATTTGAATTAAACGGAGTAAAATCCAGATCTAATGTTGATTGATAATTTTTATTGGCAGCAGGTGGCCCGAACAATTCATTGGCTTGCACAAATATTTTTACTGCACTGCCCATTTCGTATTGCGGTGCATCGGTTTGTACATTCACCTTAATACGTTGCGGCATAAAATCTTCTACCATAAACTGGTACGCCTTCAGCATTACATCATTACCGGAATACATGGTTATGTTGTAGGCTCCGGTCATAGCGGCTGTTGGCACCGAGAATGAAACAGCGCATGAGCCTTCATCATCCAGCTTACCTTTCAGTTCTTGTAATTGTTTACCATTCGGCATGGTTATTTTAAACTTCACAGGCACATCTTTCAATGTATGCCAATCGAATGTGCGGATGATGGAGTTGAAATTGATAGTATCTCCCGGGCGGTAAATATCGCGACAGGTATACATGTATGCATCATACGGAACATTGTTGGTTGTCTTGCCACCAATATCAAACGGCGACATGTTAATTGTATTATCAGCCAGGTTCATGAATGAGAAGTCGTTGCCCTGGGCTGCAATAATGGCTACCACATCTTTTCCCGGGTATTTCGAACGGTCGTATTCAAATGCTGCCATACCATCGGCATCGGTGCTAACGGTATTTATTTCCTGGTTGTTATCACTCACAAAAGTTATTTTAACTCCGCTCATTTTCGTTCCATTCACTAATGAGTGACAGAACACGTAAATGTTCTTTTGTCCTTTCTTTACAATCATACCAATGTCTGATACTACCAGCAGTTTACTATCCTGCAACCATGGTTTCTTTTTATCCTGAACCTTTATTAGGTAAATGCCCTTGCGTGTATTATCGAATTGTATATCAGCAGGGGTAATATTCAATAACGAGGTCATGCCCGTCATAGGTAATCCTGCGGTGTTCAATTCTCTGCGCGTAATTACATCGCCAAAGGTTGTGTCGGCTGCATAATCGTACGAATAATGGTAGTTACCACCGTCTTCATCATCACCTTCTCCGCCATCTCCACCTGATGAATTATCGCTATAGCCCTGGTATTGCTGACCGTGACGCAGGTATTGCAAAATATTATTCTCATAAACTTTGTAAACCGATAGTTTTACGGTAGGTACACTTATCAATTGCACCGCTATGTTGCGGTTACCTTCCGATGAAAGGTAAATACTGTTCTTATCAGAAAAGGCAATGTATGGTGGTGGTGTTCCGAAATGGATAGATGTGCTGTATTCATCTTTCAATTCAATACCAAAGATGTTCCTTAGCTTACCTGATATGCTAAGTGTATAGTCTTGCTTGTTCGAGAAATCTCCGGTAATGTTAAAGCCATTACCTGTTGTGGTAACCTTAAACCTAACCGCGGGGCGGAAGCTAATATACTGGTCGATATTTTCAGCTACTACAGGTTGGGTGGTTGTTACGTTAATGTACGATTGTCCGTTTTCAAAAACCGGCAATGCATTCTCCACCTGAAACTGATCTTTCGGCGGAACTTGCGCCATGTAATCAATAACCTGTTCGGTTTCTTTATTGCTGCCAATACAACGAACACCCTTATCAATACTAATGCTCAACGGGCAAGGATAGCTTTCTCCGTCAGCAGGTTTAAATAAAAGCTTCACCTGTTTACCGTCATCAGCAGAAACTAATTCAGCTGTTACTGATGTTTTATTTTGTGTCAGTTTAAGTTTCTGTAGTATAGAAGATGGAGCAACGCTGTAATTGAAATCTAAGTTCACACCAACATATATACCTGCCGATGCATTGCCATTTTTCAATGTCCAGAAGGTTTCAACGTTATCGAGTTTTAAGAATGGGGTATGAAAGGTGATAGGTTTACTATCAATGCTCATACTCTTTTGTAAATGCTTGGTAAGACTTTTGGTCAGCAGCACTTTATATTCAGTGCTCGGTTGAAATGCCTGGAAAGGGGAGAAGGTAAGCTGGTTGCGGCCTGTCCATTCATATACACCCGCTACGTTAGGGCGAATATCTAAGTAATGTGTGCTATCTGCTTTGTATAATAATGAATCGCCAACCAGATCGTTGTTGAATGTAAACACCAGTGATTGCTGGGTTTGCACCTCTCCGTTCGAGAAATTCGTTTCTTTAACTGTTAAGTCGCCATTATGGTTACAGGCTGTAAATACGAATGCCATACAGGCAAATGCAAAAAAAACAATGGAGGAACGCTTCATGAAAATGATGTGTTATAAGTTGATATAGCGGTAATTAGGCTGAGCAAGCTGAATTATATTGTACTAAAGTACAAATAAGGTTTGATTCAGCTAAAGAAATTGATTGTTAGTGCAATCCCACTGTCAGGCCTAAAACGTAAGCCGGTAATTGAGGGTAAGTAACATCTGACTTATAGAGCTTAGATAACCTGTAGTTAAAGTAGAAAGAAACTCCTGTTTGACTGCCAAAACGGAACGTAAGCCCATAATTGGTAGGGGCAAGGAACTTAAGTTGTTTATCAATTGTTTTTACGGTAGTGCCTGCGTTGGCAACAGTATCTTTATCCCAGGTGATGTGCTTGGTGTAAAAGGCCCAATCGTAATAAAAGCCACCATCTAGGTAAACTTTGCCAAAATAAAAACGGTCGAATACCAAGCCACCTATATTATCGAAGCTTATTTTTTCTGAGCTATGCTGTACATTATTAGGTAATACCTTGGCTGAATCTTGTTTTAAGTAGAAATCGGTCGATTTATAGTAAATGTCAATTCCTATGCCATTCCATTTGCAAAACTTATAACCGGTGCCGGCACCCACCATAAATTCCCTCGATTGGCCATAGTTCACTTTGCCATCCGCAGCTGATGAGCCCAGTACAAAACCGCCGCCAATAAAGGCATCTTGCATTTTATGGCTGATGGTATCTTGTGCAAAAGTGGTAAGGAATAATAAACTCGATAGAATGGTTAAATAGTGCTTTACTTTCATGGGTTGTTTTAATATGGCCACAAATATAAACTTTGATTTCATCGATTATATGATAATTAGACTAAATGCATTGTTAGCTTTGTGAACAATACCCCATATATGATAAACCTAAATAAGCTACCTACCTCTCCTTCCCATTCAGTTGATAGGAAGAAAACCGAAAAGGAAACCGAAAAATTCAAGGATGAACTTTTCGATTTGCAAAATGTATTGTTTGCAGAAAACAAGCATAGTCTGCTTGTAATATTGCAAGGTATAGATGCATCAGGCAAGGATGGCACGGTGAAGCATGTGTTCTCATCTATGAACCCGATGGGTGTTAATGTAAAGGCGTTTAAGGCGCCTACCGAAGAAGAAAGGCAATACGATTTTTTGTGGAGGGTTCATAAAAATATACCGGCAAAGGGTATGATTCAAATTTTTAACCGTTCTCACTACGAAGATATTCTTGTGCCTACCGTTCATAAGGAATTAGATAATGATCTTATAGAAAGGCGATATGATATTATTAACAGTTTCGAACAAAATCTGGCAGATTCCGGCACTGTGATACTGAAGTTCTATTTGCATATTTCGAAAGCGGAACAGAAGGAAAGAATCCAGGAAAGGCTTACTAAGCCTAATAAAAAATGGAAGTACGATCCGGGAGATAAGCGGGAGGCAGAAAAGTGGGATGCCTACGTGGACGTGTACGAAGAGATATTTGACCGTTGCAGCAAAAAACTGCCATGGATCATTGTTCCTTCTGATAGTAAATGGTATCGTAATTACGTTATTGCAAAGGAAATTCGTGATACCCTTAAAGGGCTTAAACTAAAGTACCCATCGTGATATAGGCTTTAACTTATTATATTTACGGTAGATATTTTATACATGCAAGAGATTACTGCTCACATACCACACGATATACTAATATTCATCTTAGTTACGGTATTTTCTCTTTTAATAGGGCTGGAGCAGCGCAGGCATAATGAGAAGGAAGCCCCTGAAACCCTTTTTGGTACCGACCGCACGTTTACGCTTATTGGCATAGCAGGCTTTATTTTTTATGTTATCAGTCCTCAAAACCTTTTGCCATATATACTGTGTGGTGTTGTTATAGGCGGATTGTTGGGTATTTATTACTTCCAAAAAATAAAGATCCATCAGAAGTTCGGTATGACATCGTTGGTAACTGCCCTTATCACCTACGGACTCGCCCCACTATTATATACCCAAAATAAAGCGCTTGTGCTTTTGTTGGTTGTTGCTGTATTAGTTATTACCGAAATAAAAGAAAACTTAAGACAGTTTACTACCAAATTTGGTAATGATGAATTTACTTCGCTTGCAAAGTTCTTAGTGTTGGCAGGGGTTATACTCCCCTTATTACCTGACCAACCTATATCAGATGTAATTAATATTTCTCCGTATAAATTCTGGCTGGCTATTGTGGTTGTGTCCAGTATCTCTTATTTCAGCTATCTACTTCGCAAATTTGTTTTCCCTGATACAGGAATACTTCTAACAGGTGTATTGGGTGGTTTGTATAGCAGTACTGCTACTACAGTTATACTGGCTCGTAAAAGCAAAGAAGATATAGATGGCAATCGTATAATCGGCGCCATGTTCCTTGCACTTACTATGATGTACCTGCGCATATTTTTACTGGCACTGTTTTTCAATTCCACAATAGCTATGATGCTGTTGCCTAAGTTTATTGCCCTTATTATTATAAGTGCTGCAATCGCTTTTTACTTCACCAAGATCAGGAAGACCGCAGTTAAGAAGACCAATGAGCAGATAGATACGTCAGCTCACCAAAACCCATTGGAGTTTAAAACCGCTCTATTATTTGGTGGCTTATTTATAGTGTTTGCCATTGTTACCCAATTCGTAATTAAAACATACGGTGGCCATGGTTTAAGTGTATTGGCTTTTGTGGTAGGCGTTACCGATATCGACCCTTTTATCATTAACCTGTTTCAGGGTAAGTTGAACATTGATACGGGTATAATTGCGGTAGCGGTGTTAAATGCTATTACAAGTAATAACGTACTTAAGCTTATCTATTCCATTGCTCTTTCTGATAAATCACTTCGCAAAGAATTGATACTTAGCTTTGGCATACTCATTGCAGCCGGTATCGTTTGTGTGCTTATTTAAGCCTTAAAGTCTTAAGGTTTTCTATCTTTCTTAATTCCATAACTTTGCGATCCCTAAAACAAATATCATGACAATTGACCTGAGGAGTGATACCGTTACCCGTCCTACGCCAGAGATGCTAAAATGCATGTTTAATGCCAAGGTGGGCGACGATGTATTTAAGGAAGACCCTACTGTAAATGAACTGGAAGCTAAGGCCGCAGGCATATTTGGTATGGAGGCAGGCTTGTACTGTCCTTCGGGTACTATGACCAACCAGATAGCTATTAAAATGCACACCCAACCCGGTGAAGAACTACTGTGTGATGTTACTGCCCACGTTTATAACTTCGAGGGTGGGGGTATAGCATTTACTTCGGGCGTACAGCCTAAACTCATTCCCGGCGATAGGGGCCGTTATACAGCAAAACAACTTGCAGATTGTTTACATCCTGATGCTGATTGGTTGCCACGCACTACACTTGCTGTAGTTGAAAATACAAGCAATAAAGGTGGAGGAAGTTATTCTAAATTAGAGAACATAAAAGAGATAGCAAATGTTTGCCAGGCCAACAAAATAAAGCTGCACATGGATGGCGCCCGTATATTCAATGCCCTTGTTGAAACTAATGAAAGCCCGAAAGATTACGGCAAGATATGTGATTCTATTTCTATTTGCCTCTCAAAAGGATTAGGTGCCCCGGTTGGTTCTCTATTACTGGGTAAAAAGGAATTTATTGCTAATGCCCGTCGCATTAGGAAGTTGTTGGGTGGGGGAATGAGGCAAGCAGGTTATCTGGCTGCTGCCGGTATTTATGCATTAGATAATCACGTTACCCGTTTAAAAGATGACCACAAACGCGCTAAGCATTTGGGTAGCTTATTAACCGGTAAAAGTTATATCGAGAATGTATTACCTGTAGATACCAATATTGTAATATTTACCCTGTCTGATAAAATGCCTTCGGCTAAATTTGTAGCCGAGTTGGCAAAAGAGAATATTATGGTTTCATTAATGGGTACGCAAATGGTACGCATGGTAACCCACCTCGATTTTACGGACGAAATGCTTGAAACAACTGAAAAAATACTTAAAAAAATATAAACAGTATTGAGTCTTAGGTGTTGAATTCCTAATTCTTAATTCTTAATTGAATTAATATGGCATACCAATTTTATACTGCTGAAGTAACCAAAATAATTGACGAATCGCACAATACCAGGAGGTTCTTTTTTCGTATTCCTGAAATGGAACACTTCAATTATGGCGCAGGGCAATTTGTAATGCTCGATTTGCCGATTGAATCGAAGATCAAGACCCGTTCGTATTCCATTGCATCTGCACCAGATGGTTCAAATACATTAGAGCTACTTATATCACTCAACCCGGAGGGCTTGGGTACTCCATACTTGTTCAATAATATTAAAGTAGGCTCAACATTGCCATTGTCGCAACCTGCCGGTAAGTTCATGCAACCTCCTGCTACCAATATCGATACTGATATTTGCATGATTTGCACGGGTACAGGTATTGCGCCTTTCCGTGCTTTTTTGCACGATATTAAGAACAGGAAAGTACCGCACGGAAACATTAACCTGATATTCGGTAGCCGCTTTGAAAAGGACTTGCTTTACCGGGAAGAGATGGAAGAATTGGCTGATATAATCCCTAATTTCAAGTATACAACTGTATTGTCTCGTGAGGAGAATCCGCAATATAAAGGCGAAAAAGGCTACGTACATGCGGTTTATGAGAAGCTATACGAGGCTAAACAACCTGCCATGTTCTACCTATGTGGCTGGAAAGTGATGGTAAAGGAAGCCCGTGATAAGCTGATGGCTATGGGCTATGATAAAAAGGTTATAAAGTTCGAACTTTACGACTAGACTTGTCTACTCAAAGCCCCTTTAGGGGTTTGGGGTTGTTTTTAGGTGAATTTCCCCTAATTTCTTACATTTGCCTATCTATAAAAAGGGAGATATGAGAACTGTATTTTTCAGAGAAGCATTACGTGAAGCCTTATCAGAAGAAATGCGCCGCGATGAGCGCGTGTTTTTAATGGGCGAAGAAGTGGCCCAATACAATGGCGCCTATAAAGTGAGTCAGGGCATGTTAGATGAATTCGGCGCTCGCCGGGTTATAGATACACCTATTGCAGAACTTGGTTTTGCCGGTATTGGTGTTGGTGCGGCCATGAATGGTTTACGCCCGGTAATTGAATTTATGACTTTTAACTTTTCGTTAGTAGCTATTGACCAAGTGGTGAACTCAGCTGCAAAAATGCTCGAAATGTCGGGCGGACAATTGCCTATGCCTATTGTGTTCCGTGGCCCTACCGGTTCTGCCGGTATGTTAGCTGCCCAGCATTCTAATTCGTTCGATAATTGGTATGCAAACTGTGCGGGCTTAAAAGTAATTGTGCCTTCAAACGCAGCCGATGCTAAAGGCTTATTAAAATCTGCTATACGCGATGACGATCCTGTTGTATTTATGGAATCGGAGCAGATGTATGGCGATAAAGGAGAAATACCTGACGGAGAATATTTGATACCTATTGGTGTTGCTGATATTAAACGCGAAGGAACAGATGTAACCATTGTATCGTTTGGTAAAATAATGAAGGTGGCTTTGGCTGCTGCTGCTGAATTGCAGAAAGAAAACATCTCGGCTGAAGTAATTGATCTTCGTTCTATACGTCCTATTGACTATGCTACTGTTATTAATTCGGTAAAGAAGACCAACCGCCTGGTTATTTTAGAAGAGGCATGGCCATTAGGTTCTATTGCTACTGAAGTAGCATTTAAAGTGCAGAAGGATGCCTTTGATTACCTAGATGCTCCGGTGCGCCGAGTGACCTGCGCTGACGTTCCATTGCCATACGCCCCAACGCTTATTGAAGCTGCTATGCCAAATGTGCCTAAGCTGGTTAAGGTGGTGAAAGAGGTAATGTATATTGCCAAGTAAATAATAGTTAAAATAAAGCCTTATGAAAAAGTTGGTGTTCTTAGCTCTGATTGTAGCTACTTGTATTAGTGTGTATGCATTTAAAGTGGCGGGTCATGAAGACCCTTGTCCGAATGAAGGAAAGCCTAATCCTAAAAAGGGAAAGAGCGCTGTTTTGAAACCAAGAGAAAAGAACGTGAACAAGCATAAGAACAGGCAAAGCATACCCGGTGATGCGGATTATGATAAAACTGTGACCATTGAAAAGATGTATGACAGCAAGGATGATTCTATCTGGAATGAAGAGAATGCTGCATCTATTACCGGTTATGTTTTCAGGGCGGTAGATAATAATATGGAATCATGTAATTGCTATACAGAAGACAAAACAAAGTACAGTACCAATATTTACCTGTCTCCAACACCTATCGAAAAAAATACCCGCACAGCCGACTGTATTGTTGCAGTTATAATGCCTTATTCAAGAACGATAAACAAGGATTGGACTGCGGATTACGTTAATGAGAAACTAGTTGGTAAAAGAATAACAGTATCAGGTTGGCTTATATACGATATCGATCATAGTGTTGGTTCTATAATGACAAACAGCAATGGCACACAGCCAGAGAGGCGTACCATTTGGGGTATATGCCCAATGACTGATTTGAAAGTAGCTCAGTAAGAAAGTAAATTTAGTTAGGTACTCAAAGAAGTAAGTGAATCTTTAGTTTCTTTATTTACCCCAAACCCCTAAAGGGGCTTTAACTAGTACACGAATTTCAAAGCCCCTTTAGGGGTTTGGGGTAAAAGGAATAATTGCAATTTTAGTTGCTCGGTGCATGAAAGGTGGTAACACCAATCAACATATCGTAATAAATACCTACAGGGCGGTAATAGGCGTAAATAGTATATGTGTTCTCCGTTTCTGAATGGCTTCCTTCAATAACTGTGCAGTCTGCTACCTTTGAATGGTCTGGTAAAAAAGCATATTGATAATCGTAATATCCTTGTTTTAAATAAACATCAGCCACATATTCCTTCAGACTGTCTACAAAACGCATTTGTAATTCCCTCTTGCATTGCCAGTCCGAAATCTGCCCGAAAATATAAACGTTACCGGTAGTAAATGCAGTATCCATATCCAAATGGAAATGCACCGCAACATATTCTGAATTGATAGTACTGCTGTCGGCATCTTTTGTTTGTATCAGGTATTGGCCGTCAATATCGGGTATAGTGCTAAACTGGTCTTTAGTTCGCAGCTTATCATGCTTCAGGTCCACTTCAGGATAATCTAAATTAGGAACAAGTTTTGCCATATGTTCACTAATAAACTTTACGCTGGTCAGGTCTATATTCCTGAACTGGTTGCCGCCATCAAATTCATTGCCAAAGTCAGAATAATATTGGAGTGCAGTGTCTGTTATAAATTGAGGTTGAACATTCGTTATGGCATTATCCCAACGGCTGTTTTGCAATATGTATACCTGTAATGCATGAAATGGATCAAGTATCGGATATTGAACCGTATTGATACTGAACACTACTTCCTGTTTGGTGAACAGATCAGAGCCAACGCCCGGCCTTTCGCGAGCATTAATTCTCAGTTTGTCTTCGTACACCATAAAACGCCTTGTCAATACTACGCTATCAGGGTTATTATTAAGGTAAACCTTTAGCAAATAATTGCCTGATATAAGTAATTGTATATTCTTGTTAGGTATTGATATATGATAATGTGTATAGGCTTGTGATGTATTGAACGAAGTAGAATAGTCGGTCACAAAATCTTGCTCAAAGCCTTTTAAATAATCGAAGTTGTTAATGTCAGAAGGTTGCCAGTCAGCATCGCAATGTATAAAGGTGTAGTAATATGATTTGTAATCAGCATCCAGATCATCAAATTCAAGTTCCAGGTGTTGTCCAGAATGTAGTTTTATAATAGGGGGAGAGAATTTCCAACCCGTTTGGTGGAGTTGCACTGTTTTAATATTGTCATGGTAAACCCTATCCCTATACTGTGTTCTGGAGTTGTCTTTATAGGTAGCTCTATCGCTCTGGGCAACAACAGGTTGGCTTATGAAAAAGAGTGCTGGAAAAATAAAGGTAAAAAGACTAACTTTGCGCATCTTGTTGTATAACGGTTACAAATATATAATAGGTCAATAAACAAATACTATGAAGGTATATTTCGACAACGCGGCAACTACAGCTATCGACCCGGAAGTATTGAAAGAAATGGTGAAAGTACTGGGCACTAATTTCGGTAATCCTTCTTCCATACATTCTTACGGGCGTGAAGCTAAGGCTTTAATTGAAAAGGCAAGAAAAACCGTTGCCGGATATCTTAACGCTTCTCCGGCTGAAATATTTTTTACAGGTGGTGGTACCGAAGCCGATAATATGGCAATTCGTTCAACAATAGATAGTTACGACATTAAGCATATTATAACCAGTCCGCTTGAGCACCATGCTGTATTACATAGTGCTGAAGAAATACAGAGGGAAGGCAAAGCGAAGGTTAGTATAGTTAAGCTTCAAAAGAATGGTCACATTGATCTGCAAGACTTAGAAAGACTACTGAAAGAAAATAGCCGCTCATTGGTTTCATTAATGCACGCCAATAATGAAATAGGTAATCTATTGCCAATTGATGAAGTATCTGCACTATGTACCAAGTACGATGCGATTTTTCATTGCGATACGGTGCAATCGGTTTGCCATTACCCGTTAGACCTGCAAAAGACCAAAGTACATTTTATAGCTGCGGCTGCCCATAAGTTTCACGGGCCTAAGGGAGTAGGATTTATTTATATAAACGGCGATCTGAAGGTGCATCCTTTAATTTATGGCGGTGCACAGGAACGTAATATGCGCGGCGGCACGGAGAATGTTGCAGGTATTGTGGCATTGGCTAAAGCTATGGAAATGGCATATGCCGAAATGAAAGAGCATGCTGCGCACATACAAGGCATAAAAAATTACATGATCGAGAAACTCGAGAAAACTATTCCGGGTATTGAGCTAAATGGCGATGCAAAAGGACGTTCATTATATACTGTGCTTAATGTTATGTTCCCGCCGACCGAAGATGCTGAGATGCTTTTGATGAAATTAGATATAAATGGTATTGCCTGTTCTGCCGGAAGTGCTTGCACATCGGGTAGTTTAAAAGGCTCTCATGTAATTGAAGCCTTGGGTATCGACACCAGTTCTCGCCCGGTTATTCGCTTTTCGTTCAGCAAATACAACACCAAAGAAGAAGTTGATTTTTGCGTAGAAAAACTAGTGGCTTTCTTTAAACAACCGGTTTCGGCATAATGCAACTTACCGACACACACACTCACTTGTTCGCATCAGAGTTTGATGCCGATAGAGTAGAGATGATGCACAGGGCCATTGAAAAAGGTGTTACCCGTTTCTTTTTGCCGAATATAGATGCTGATAGTATTCAGCCTATGCTAGCGTTATGCGATGCCTTCCACGATAAATGTTTCCCGATGATGGGCTTGCACCCATGTTCGGTTACTGCCGATTATGAAGCTCAATTAGCAGTTATTAAAGAATGGCTAAGCAACGATAAGTTTTACGCAGTAGGTGAAATAGGTATTGACCTTTACCATGATACTACTTATGCAGAACAGCAAAAATTAGCTTTCCGTAAGCAAATAGAGTGGGCCAAGGAAGCCGAACTGCCTATTGTTATTCATACACGTAATTCGTTTAACGAAGTAATGGAAATTGTTACTGATATGAAAGATGAAAGGCTCAAAGGAATATTCCATTGCTTTTCGGGTACTATAGAAGATGCTAAACGCATAATAGAGCTGGGCGATTTCAAAATGGGTATTGGCGGGGCTGTTACATATAAGAACAGCACACTACCCAAAGTGCTGGAGCAAATACCATTAGAGTATTTAGTGCTTGAAACCGATTCGCCATATTTGACTCCTGTTCCGCATAGGGGCAAACGTAATGAGAGCGCTTACATTTATTATGTTGCAGATAAGCTATCAGATATATATCAGATATCGGTAGAAAAAATAGCTGATATAACTACGGCCAATTCAATTAAGGTATTCGGAGTGTAATTATAAACTTGTTCTCGTGCAGGTGTTACAATTAGCAAAAGATTTTATCGGTTTATTCTATCCGGAAGTTTGCATTTGCTGCGGTGAAGAACTGGTTGCAAAAGAGAACTTAGTCTGCACCATGTGCGTTTACAAATTACCTAAGACCAATTTCCACAACATCGCCGATAATCCCTTAGCTAAAGTATTTTGGGGTAGGGCGGATGTTCATGCGGTTTCGGCGTATTGCCATTATCAAAAGGGAAACATGGTACAGGATTTGGTGCATGAATTAAAATACAAAGGCAAACAGGAATTAGGTGTTGATATAGGTAACTGGTATGGGCAAGATCTAAAGACATCTGAACTCTTTAATAAAGCCGACTATATAATTTATATACCGCTTCACCCCAAGAAGCTAAAAAAGCGCGGTTATAACCAAAGTGCTTGTTTTGCTGAAGGGCTTTCAGAAGCTATGGGGATACCTGTTTTGCATGATGCCTTGGTAAGAGTTAAGAATACAGATACCCAAACCCGGAAAACGCGTTATGAAAGATGGGAGAATGTAGAAGGTATATTTAAGGTTGATAAGGCAGAAGAATTGAAGGGGAAACATGTGCTATTGGTAGATGATATTATAACCACCGGAGCAACCATAGAGGCTTGCCTGTTAGAGCTGAATAAAGTACCTGTGAAGGCTGTTAGTGTGGCTGCCATTGGCTGTGCCGATACTATTACATCTATATGATAATGAACCCTTAACCATGTAAAAACCAGCCATAATTGGTGGATGAGTTAAAATTATCTTAACTTTGTAACTTAGCATAAAACATATAACATGAAGTTTTTTATTGACACTGCGAACTTAGATCAGATAAAAGAAGCTCACGACCTTGGCGTATTGGATGGAGTAACAACAAACCCATCATTAATGGCTAAGGAAGGTATTTCGGGTAAAGAAAATGTATTTGCCCATTACAAAAAGATATGCGAAATTGTTGACGGCGATGTTAGCGCTGAAGTTATTTCTACCGACTTTGATGGTATGATAGCTGAAGCCAATGAACTGGTTAAGATACACCCACGTATTGTAGTTAAGATCCCCATGATAAAGGATGGTGTAAGAGCCATCAAGTATCTTACCAGCAAAGGCATCAAAACAAATTGTACACTCATATTTTCTTCGGGCCAGGCTTTATTGGCTGCAAAGGCGGGGGCTACATATATTTCTCCTTTCTTAGGAAGACTTGATGATATTTCATTTGACGGAATGGAGCTGATCGCTCAATTGAGGTTGATATTTGATAATTACAATTTCAAAACACAAATACTTGCCGCATCTATCCGTCATCCTATTCACATTATTAAATGTGCAGAGATTGGTGCCGATGTTGCTACTTGTCCTCTTAGCTCAATTACTGCGTTGCTTAAGCATCCGTTAACCGACAGTGGACTTGAGAAGTTCCTTGCTGACCACAAAGCATCACAAAAAACCGAAAAAGTAAAAGCGTAAATATGAAAACAACAAAGAACATCAGCCTGGTTGTATTAGGAATGGTATTACTTGCATTAGCGTTTGCTTCATGTAAGTCTATCGCTCCACCGCCTTCTTCCCCGCATAGCGAGCAGATTCACGGTGAATCGAGGTGGAACTAAAGCGACAAGCTTTACTTCTTCTTTCGTTCTTCCAGGGCTTTTTGCAATGGCAAAAGTTGGTCCTTTAATCGGGCAGCTTCAAGGAAATCTAATTCCTTAGCTGCCTTTTCTATTTCCTTCCTCAAGCGTTTTACCTTGTCTTCTAAGCCTGCATCAGAGTATTGTGTAGTAGGTTCTGCAGCTATGTTCGATTCGTTCTTATGCTCCAGGTAAACTTTAGGTATAGCTGCTCTGCCGCGGCTACTATCTATTACACTGCTCTGCTCCATTATAGCTTCTTTCGATTTAAAAATGGTAGTAGGTGTAATATTATGTTCAAAGTTATAGGCTATCTGTTTCTTTCTTCTTCTCAACGTTTCATCAATGGTACGTTGCATAGAGCCTGTAATGGTATCACCATACATAACCACCCTTCCGTTCGAATTACGCGCTACACGGCCCACTATCTGGGTTAATGCACGGTCCGAGCGAAGGAAACCTTCTTTATCGGCATCCAATATAGCCAGAAACGATACCTCAGGCAAGTCAATACCTTCTCTCAATAAGTTTACACCAATAAGCACATCAAAAAGGCCAAGCCTCAAATCACGTAATATCGCGACACGCTCTAATGTGTCAACCTCGGAATGTATATAACGGCAACGTATATCCAAGTTACCCAAATACTTTGTTAACTCTTCCGCCATGCGTTTGGTGAGCGTTGTAATAATTACCCGTTCTTCTTTAGCTATAGTCTTTCGTATCTCTTCTAATAGGTCATCAATCTGGTTAAGGGTTGGGCGCACCTCAATAATAGGGTCAAGTAGCCCTGTAGGACGAATGAGCTGCTCCACCACAATACCTTCACATTTTTGTAATTCAAATTCGGCCGGAGTAGCACTCATATAGACTACCTGGCCTTCCATAGTTTCAAACTCTTCGAACTTAAGCGGCCTGTTATCTAATGCAGCCGGTAAACGGAAGCCATATTCTACCAAGGTTTCTTTACGCGAACGATCGCCTCCATACATGCCACGTATTTGTGGTAATGTAACATGGCTCTCGTCTATTACCATCAGGTAATCATCCGGGAAATAATCAAGCAAACAGAAAGGCCTCGCTCCCGGTGCCCTGCCATCAAAGTAGCGTGAATAGTTTTCTATACCCGAGCAGTAACCGAGTTCACGCATCATCTCTATGTCGTAATTAACACGCTTCTGTATACGTTCTGATTCTTCTGATTTGCCTACACTTTCTAAATACACTACATGTGCTGCCAGATCCTTTTGTATTTGCTCTATCGATTTATTTAATGTCTCTGGTGAGGTAACGAATATGTTTGCAGGGTATATGCGAATAGCATCGATCATTTCTATTTTTCTGCCTGTCGATACTTCAAAGGTTTCTAATTCCTCTATCTCATTTCCAAAGAACTGAATACGTACTGCGTAATCTGCATAAGCCAGGAAAATATCTACCGTATCGCCTTTCACCCTGAAGTTACCTCGCTCAAAATCGCCTTCAGTACGCGAATAGAGTGAGGTTACTAGTAAGTTCAGTAATTTATTGCGGCTGATCTTTTGCCCTTTATGGAGAGGTATAACACTCTTTTCAAACTCAATCGGGTTACCAATACCATATATACACGATACCGAAGAAACCACAATAATATCTCGCCTGCCCGATAATAGGGCAGAGGAGGCACTAAGTCGGAGTTTCTCTATCTCATCATTTATCGAAAGGTCTTTCTCAATATATGTATTGGTTGTAGGTAAATAAGCTTCTGGCTGATAGTAATCGTAATACGATACAAAATACTCAACTGCATTCTTCGGGAAGAACTGTTTGAACTCAGCATAGAGTTGTGCCGCCAATGTTTTATTATGGCTAAGTATTAGTGTTGGCTTTTTTACTTGCTGTATTACATTGGCTATAGTAAACGTTTTACCCGAGCCGGTAACACCAAGTAGTATTTGCTGTTCTGTCCCTTTTTTAACGCCTTTTACAAGCTGTTCAATAGCTTGTGGTTGGTCGCCGGTTGGCTTAAAATCTGATGTTAATTGAAAGTCCATCTAAGTATCTTGAATCAATAATGTGTCAATATCTCAAATATAGCACAAATACTAGTGATTAGTGCCTAATTGAAAATGAAGAAATTGTTTTGCTAAAGAACGTAGCAGAAACTAGTTGTTCTTAGGTGCAGGAGTATCATTACCTCCGTCAAGCACATACTTCCACGAACCGTCTTTTTGTCTTTTCCAAACCGTAACATAAACGCCCTGATAAATTGTATCGGAGCCTGCTTTGGTTTTAGTGCGGAATTTCCACCAGCCGTATGTGTAGCCAATATTACCTGATGCTTCTCCTCTCTCCGGTGTCCAGCTCAACTTGCTGATGGTATCGTGCTGCTTAGCAAAAACTGCTCTTAAAGCTGCTATACCAACTGTCGGTAACTCATTTTGGTTCATTTGTACCATTGAAGAATCAGCGAATAAAATGAAAGCTGCTCCTTGTCCATGCTTCGCAGCGTAATCATTAAAATCCTTGTCGGTTTGAATTACAGCTGCTGTATCCTTTGCAGAATCATTTACCGGAGCAGAACAGTTACATGATGCTAATGCAATTGCAAATAAGAACAACGAAATGTTTTTCATTAAATCTGTGAATCTGTGGCGTTTGTATTTATTACCTTAAAAAGTGAATGATCTTCTCTGCTAATTCAATACCAATACGTTGTTGCGATTCTTCCGTAGAGCCACCGATATGCGGAGTTAGTGATATTTTAGGGTGTTCCAGTATTTCCTTTTTAGGTTTTGGCTCACCTTCAAAAACATCAAGCGCTGCGTGTGCAATATGCCCGCTATCTAATCCTTCTATCAGGTCCTTTTCATCAATAACACCGCCACGCGATGCATTAACCAGCATCACACCTTTCTTCATTTTCTCAATTTCCTTCTTGGTAATTACCTTACCACCCGGTACGTGCAATGTAATGCAATCACTTTGTGCTAAAAGTTCATCAAGGGTAATGGTTTTCACCTTTACGTTTACTTTTTCAGCACCATGTATTTCAATATCAAGGCTTGCATCTGCTATGTATGGATCGTAAGCTGCTATTTTCATGCCAATACCCAATGCTATTTTAGCAGTCTCCTGTCCGATACGGCCAAAGCCTATAATGCCAAGTGTTTTGCCTCTTAATTCGCTACCCTTTGAGTATTTCTTTTTAAGGTCTGCAAAGCTGCTTTGTCCTTTTGTTGGCATATTGCGGTTCGATTCATCTAACCAGCGCGCCATTGAAAACAGGTGAGCTATTACCAGTTCTGCAACCGATAATGAGGATGCAGCAGGGGTATTAACTACTTGTATATTCTTTGTTTTAGCATGCTCCACATCAATGTTGTCCATACCCACACCACCACGTGCAATAACACGTATTGAAGGGCATGAATCGATAAGTTCTTTATTAACTTGTGTAGCACTACGTACTGTTAACGCAATAAAATCATTCTCGTTTATTACTTCAGCCAGTTCATCCTGTGGTACTTTTTCGGTAACTACAATAAAGCCGGCTTTTTCTAATAACTTAATGCCTGCATCTTCCATGCCATCATTGGCTAGTATCTTTCTCATAAAATGGGTATAATATTTTTTATGCCGTTACTTTAGTGTCGGCGTATTTCTTTTCAAATTCTTTCATTACATCAACCAGTGTATTAACACTGTCGATGGTAAGTGCATTGTACATTGATGCGCGATATCCACCAACATCTCTGTGACCAACTATGCCCGAAATGCCTTCGGCTTTCCACATCTTGTTAAATGTTTCTTCCAATTCCGGTTTGTTTAGCAGGAAGCAGGCATTCATTTTCGAACGGTCTTCCTTAGCGCATGTGCCACTAAACATTGAGTTGCGGTCTATCTCATCGTACATAGCCTTCGCTTTCTCGTCGTTTAGTTTTTCTATCCATGCAAGGCCACCGTTCTTCTTCAGCCATTTAAGGGTTAAAAGACTAACGTATATCGGGAACACCGGTGGAGTGTTATACATCGATTCTCCTTTAATATGCACTTTGTAATCGAGCATCGATAACATCTTGCGGTCGGTCTTACCAAGCATATCTTCTTTTACAACAACCATAGTTGCTCCCGCAGCGCCCATGTTCTTTTGAGCTCCAGCATATATCAAATCAAACTGGCTGAAATTTAACTGGCGGCTGAAAATATCAGACGACATATCGCACACTACCGGAATTGATGACTTCGGGAAGTTAAATTCCTGTGTACCATAAATGGTATTGTTCGATGTAAGGTGAAGGTAGCTGGCGTCGGTTGGTACGGTATAGTTCTTAGGTATGAAACTGAACTTCTTATCTTCCGATGATGCTATAACATTGACATTACCCAACATCTTCGCTTCCTTAATGGCTTTATTTGCCCAAACGCCTGTATTTACATAAGCAGCTGTTCCGGTTGATGGTAATAGGTTATAGGGTACCATTGCAAACTGTGTGCTTGCGCCACCGCCCAGGAAAATGGTTTGATAGTTATTGCCAAGCCCCATTAATTCCTTTACCAATGCACGGGCTTCTTCCATAACCGCAATAAAATCTTTGCTTCGGTGCGATATTTCTAATATCGACATGCCCAGGTTATTGAACTCTAAAGCCCCTTGTGCAGCTTCTTTAATTACTTCGGCAGGCAATACGGCAGGGCCTGCGCTGAAGTTGTGAACTTTTTTACTCATAACGTTTTAATGTTTTTATATGTAAATACTTTATTATTAGTGTGTATTGTGTCATAAATAACTTAATACAAATCTATGCTTTTAATGCGGAGTATATATAGGTTTTTTAGTTTCCTGATTATCACCCGACAAAAAATTCCGTGTAATAAACTGGAACCTACCCATGCAAGATGGCACACAAGCTTATTTTGGTTTTATACAATCCTACAATCCTAAAACCAAGAAATATCAATTATTTAAACTCACAGATGCATCCGATCAGTTAAGCGATCCTCAATCGAAAGTTTTGACAACCGACAAATGGTTAGGAATGCTTTACTATAAAATTATTGAAGAAAAAGCCGATGGTAAACCCCAATATGTAGTATTGGCCTGGAAGGGCTACGACCATTTAGTGAACAAGAAGGTAATTGACGTAATAACATTTAACGGCGATGGTGTACCATCTTTCGG
>Ga0206980_1042_pt1 | contig 22232 bp, 20 predicted proteins | sample Alteio_BWMinCont_20_FD_153494 | JGI IMG/M metagenome (GOLD analysis project Ga0206980, IMG submission 153494) | Enriched cells from forest soil in Barre Woods Harvard Forest LTER site, Petersham, Massachusetts, United States -... | ecosystem: Environmental > Terrestrial > Soil > Temperate forest >...
GATGCCTCCGCTGCCGCCGCGCTCCCCCATCCAGGCCGCGCTCAACTTCGGCGCGGAGAAGTACACGTCCATCCCTGTTCCGGTCCTCGCAATCTTTGCCTGCCCTCACGATTGGAGCCACTTTTTTCCGAACGACCCGGAACCCAAAGCAGCGCGACTTGCCGCGGTTACAGCGAACTGCTCGGCACGAGCCGAAACTTTCGCACGCGGAGTTCCAACCGCTCGTGTCGCTCGTATTCCGAACGCAGACCATTACGTCCACCGCTCGAATGAGGCGCAAGTGATTGACGAGATGAAGAAGTTTCTTAGCGCCCTTCCGTAGAGGATCAATATCGCAAATCCGGCCAGTATCGGCCGATCTGCCTAGGCATGACCGTCGGTTGACGCCAACAGGGCTTAGCTTGATTCGAGCGCTTCCATTTGAACAATGACCCGAATCGATCATTCACCGGCTCCTCCAAGTTCGCTGGCACCCGAGGTAACGCCCTGTAGTCAAAACTGAGGCGTGGCCAAGGAGAATCTGGATCTGCTCCAATTCGCCTCCGCTCGCGTGGCACAGCTTCGCGCAGGTCCGGCGAACATGCCGCATGCGGCATGTTGCAGAGCATTTTTAGCCCAGCGGTGCGGGAGCACAAAGCTTGGCCTGAGCGGAAATCTAGCCCGCACCGGTGGGCTAAAAATGGATTGGACTAAACCGCTCCACTGCAGTTGGCCTTATGGGTATTGAATTGTCCATCTGGTTTCGAGCGCAGAGCATCGGATCCGAACGAATATGCCGGCGGGAACCGACAAGGATGGTTGTGAGGCCGTGCCGGGCGCAATAACAGGAGGAGTTGAAGGTTGAGAATCCGTTCCGAGGGTCTTGGCCCGGCCGCTAAACACACGAACGCGACCGACCGGGTAGGCCAGTTTCGGGGCGATTCGATTCGTAATCTGATTACGATGCTTCATGATGAATCGAGAGGAATCGGAATTCTGCAGCGGGCTGGCAGAAGGCTCTCAACGATCACCATTTGGCCTTGCTGGCAGCGCGGACAACGGGTCAACGAGCGGCCGGTGAGTTCCTGAAAAAGTTCGCGATAACCCTTAACCGGAGCCGTTTGACATGAAGTTTGCATCCCAAGAAGTTGGCGACACAGTGCCAGCTTCTTCCGTCGGTCACGGTTTGCCAGGAAGCCATAGTAGCGAATGCGTTGAAAACCTTCCGGTAAAACATGGAGCAGAAATCGCCGGATGAACTCGTCTGCCTCCAGGTCCATGACCTTGATCTGGCTGTTGTCGCGATAATCCTTCCAATGAAACCTCACCTGGCCGTTGTCGATTTCGATCAGGCGGTTGTTGGAGATGGCCACGCGATGCGTATATCGGCCCACGTAGTCCAGTACTTGTTGCGGTCCGGCAAAAGGGCGTTTGGCGTAGACCACCCACTCGGATTCTTTCAGTGCGGCGATCTTCGCGGTGAAGGCTTGGGGATCGCGAAGGAACTCCAGAGCAGCAAAGAACTGTAGCTTTCCGGAGTTGAACGCCTTCACCAAACTCTCCAGAAAGAAGCGACGAAAGAGGCGCGATAGCACGCGCACGGAGAGGAAGAATCGGGCGCGGCAATGAACCCAACGCTGTCCATCGGCCGATAATCCTCCGCCCGGCACGACACAGTGCAGGTGAGGATGGTGCATCAAGTTCTGTCCCCAACTATGCAAGACCGCAAAGAAGCCGATCTCGGCGCCTAGGTGCTTTGGATCGGCGGCGATGGTCTTGAGCGTTTCTGCCGTGGATTTGAAGAGGATGTCATAGACCACCTCCTTATTTTGATAGGCAATGGCGGCGATCTCCCCAGGTACGGTGAAGACCACGTGGAAGTACGGGCAGTCGAGCAACTCAGCCTGGCGATGCTCGATCCACTGCGCCCTGGCCAAGCACTGACACTTTGGGCAGTGGCGATCCCGGCACGAGTTGAAGCAGTTGTGTTCATAACCGCACTTGTCGCAGCGTTCGAGATGACCACCGAGAACTGCGGTGCGGCACACTTCGATCGCAGCCATCACACGCCGCTGTTCTGCGGACATCGATGGGCCATGATTCTGTCGATAAGCTTGGCCGTAGCGACGGAACACGTCCGCCACCTCCAGCTTCGGGCGGTCCATGAGCCGGACCGCTCAGAAGTACTGGGGAACCGTGTGTGCCGGGCTGATGGGTACGGGACGCGGGAGCAAATCCAGCGGACTGGTAGTCGAACACACCTTATTGGTAGCGATGCGCAGGTATCGGGCCGTCGTGGCCAGACTGCGATGGCCAAGCAGAAGTTGAATCGTCCGAACGTCCGTTCCCTGTTCCAGTAAGTGAACAGAAAACGCGTGCCTCAGGCTGTGGGGTGTGATCGGCTTAGGAATGCGGCAGAGCTCATGAGCCTTTTGACATGCCATCTCAACCGCACTTGTAGAGATATGCTGTTCTGGAGTGTCGCCTGGAAAGAGCCAGTGCTGAGGTTTTCCCACTCGCCACCAGTCGCGAAGCGTGGTGAGTAATTTCGGTGAGAGCATGAAATAGCGATCCTTTTGTCCCTTGCCCTGCTCCACACGAATGACCATCCGCTTACTGTCGATGTGCGCTGGCTTCAAAGAAACAGCTTCTGAGATGCGCAGCCCAGCAGCGTAGCAGGTCGTTAGAATCGCTCGATGCTTCGTGCTCGCTACGCAGTCAAAGAACTGGAGGACTTCCTCCGGACTTAGAACCACAGGCAGCTTTTGTGGTGCTTTGGGCGCTGGAATCACTTCATCGAAAGACCAATCCCGTTTGAGTGAGGTCTTGTACAAGAATCGCAGGGCGGCCACGGCGATGAGAACGGACTTGGGCGCCAGCTTCCGCTCGTTGGTGAGATAGACTTGGTACGCTCGGATTTCCTCCGGCCCCAGCTGCTCCGGTGAACGTTTGAAATATCGTGCAAACTGCGAGACCTGCTGAATGTAACTTGTCTGGGTATTCAGGGAGAGGTTCCGCACTTGCATGTCTTCGGTCATGCGCTGGCGAAGGCTTGTCATGAGGGGCTCCTTATGCGAATGGGGATGTGCTGCAAGCAGCGCATCCATGCTTTCGCAAATGAGCATCGGTATGAAAATCGATAGGAACCAGTCGGCTGAGACGACAAGCCTCGGCTCGGAACCCAACAGTTCGAGCTACCGCGATACCGCGCAGCGGTTTAGTCCAGACGTCGCTATGCCGAATCCCGGATTATGCCGAATCGCTTTTCTCGGACGCAATAGGCCTCCTCCGCAGCTCGCAGCGATTCGGCATAATAATGCGGACTATAGCTTCTTCAAGAAGGCCAACAGGTTATCGTCAGGACGGAAGCGGCGCTTGCTGGCCGCGATGGGAGAGGCTTTGTTGAGCGCTTGTTCCTTGAGTGCAAGGTCGGCATCAAGATAAATTTGAGTGGTTTCGACGGACTCGTGCCCAAGCCATAAAGCAATCACCGCTCTGTCTACGCCTGCCTGCAGCAACTCCATGGCGGCGGTGTGCCGACTATGTCTTTGGGTACATAGTCGGCACACGATGGCGATGGACCTTCTACAGGCGGGCGTGGATCGTTCTGTTATTGCATTGTGGCTCGGTCATGAGTCGGTGGAGACCACGCAGGTCTATCTCGAAGCAACTCTCGCAATGAAGGAGCGGGCCCTTGCGAAAGCACAACCGCCGAGCGGCAAGCCGGGGCGATATCAACCAGGAGACCAACTGCTTGGTTTCCTCAACAGTCTGTAAGGCGTAAAGAACGGAGGAAAACTATGTCGGGTGATTGATCGACTCGATTGGCCCTGCGCCCCACATTCTCCAGCGATCGCAAGGACTCCACAAAATCACTCGACATAGTCAGGAAGGGTAGATAGTGCCGAAGTACGTGGGCTCCTGTTCGTGCGGAGTCAACGCCAGCCCTGATCAAGGTACGGCGCACGATCGAGGAAACCGTGATGGTACCGGTGAATCCGCGGGCGGGGGCACAGTGGCGCAGGAATACGCGACGACTCGAAGAGGTTGGGCGATCTGATCGCAGATACGCAGCTAGGGCTGCACCTACATCCGCCGGTAGTGGAAGCTGTGTCCAGCGGCTACCCTTGCGACGGATTTTGATCAGGCCGCTATCCCAATCCAGATCTTCCAGATTTAAAGTGACAACTTCTCCAGCGCGCAATCCCAAACGGGCAAGTAGCAACAAGATTGCATAGTTCCGCCGCCCGATCGGAGTCTTGCGGTTGTATTGAGCAAGCACTTGTTCCACGACACCCGGTGGAAGAGACTTTGGTATCTCGGAAAACGACCAACAGGCCACCGGCAAAACGCAACGGGAAAGATCCACTGTGATCTTTCCTTGATGCAGCAGATAACGCAGGAAGGAACGCAACGCGGTCACAAGAAGTTTCGCTCGTCCGGGGGAAAGCTTTGCAACATGTAATTTCATGTACGTCGTCACATCTAGCGCCCGCAGAACGTCCAAGCGGAGTTCCCGCTCGGCAAACTTCCCCTGCAGGAATTGCTCCACGTATGACAGATAGTTTGGCAGGCTCGCAACCGACAGGCCGCGCTGCAACACGAGATACTGGCGGTATTCGCGCACGCATTCCTGCACGGATGTCAATGGTGGTGCGGACTCAGGCTTGAGCACTCCAATTTCACGAAGGATCGCAACCAGACGGTGGATGGTCGAACCTTCTGGGTAATGTACGACGCCCGGATCACGGTTAAGGAACGTTCGGACCGTGGCTCCGTCGACGTCCCTCAGTGGGATGCGCTTTTGCTGTAACCACTTGCTGAACCTCGTTATTGCGTACGCTTGGCACGGCACGGATGACGGCGAGAACCCTTCTTCCTCAATTCGAGCAAGATAGGGATCAAAGTATTGCGCCAGCAGTCCTACTCGAAGGCGCTCCAGCAGCTTGGGATCGATGATTGATTGCATCTCCTAAGCCATCGCGTCACAATAAACTGACTTATTTATGTTTCAGAGATGGCATGAGAGTGTAGTTCCATTCACCGTGAAAATCGGATCGTTTCAGATTCAGCGAAGCGAGCTCCGCATCGCTGATATGTGTTCCGGTCGGATAGAGTCCTTTGTCGAGTTCGGCGCGGATTTTCAAACCTGATTTGGTGGTGGTGTTGGCGATCAGTTGAATGATGATTTCATGGCTGACCAGAGGGCGTCCCCGCCAGTTCTGAGTGATGTGACAGAACATGCGATGCTCGATTTTGTTCCACTTGCTGGTTCCTGGTGGAAAATGGCATACCCGAACTGGAATGCCCAAGCGCATTGCCAAATCCTGTAGCGCGACCTTCCACAAACGTGAGCGGCTTCCGTTACTGCCGCCTCCATCGGCGGTGATCAGCAGTTCCTGAGCGTTGCGATATCGTTTCAATCCCATCTTCTTCCACCAGCGTTGGATCGCTTGTGCTGCAAACCGCGCCGTATCATGATCGATACCGACACTGACCCAACCTTCGTTCTGACTCAGGTCGTACACTCCGTAAGGAATCGCCTTGCCCTCCTTACCCAAGAAGTCATGCACCTGTACCTGCTCCGGCTGCCCTACGGGCTGCCATTCTCGCCCGCCATTCTTGAACCGACCCACTAGTTCCTTCTTCTTCGTGTCCACCGAAATGACCGGTTGACCTCGCTGCTGAAACCGCTTCACGGTGGCACTTATGAACTCGAACTGGGCATTGCGGTCAGGATGAGATTCCCCTTCTTTCGTCTTGCGGTTGCTCTGCAAACTATAGCCATCCGCGTTCAGCAGCCGGCCTACCGTCCGAGGACTGACCGGATGCCCCATGTGACTTAATTCCTCTGCCAGGTTGGTTGTGCTCTTGCACGTCCAGCGCAATGGCGAGCTGGGATCACCCCGCGTCAGCGGCTCAACCAGCCATTCCAATGTCTCCACTAATCCAGGATCGGCCTCGCTACAGCGTTTGCGGCCCCCGCCTTCTTTGCGCAAACGAGAATCGATGGGCGCCTGGGGATTGCTCTCCCGCGCCATCAGCTCCGCCAACCCCTTGCGGATGGTGTTCGGTGACATGCGGATCGCTCCGCTGACCGCCTCTACTCCACCCCATCCGTAGGCACGGGACTCCGCCGCCGCCCATTGCCGCCGCATTCGCTCATCCATCAACGGAGACAAAGAACGGTACTTCGCTTCAATCTGCTCTGCAGCAGGCTGATTGCGCATAACCTATTAGATCTACTGGCGATAAAATAGTCAACTTATTTTGACGCGATAGCTAAGCATGTGGATAGGTCCAGAATTATGCCGCATTCCTAGTCCGAACGAACGCTGCCATCGGAACCCCTAGCCTGGATTTCCACGGCAAAGAATTGACCTAAGCGGGAGGCTGATTTTTCTCATCCTTGGTAGGTGGTGAGGCGCAGGGGGAGTCCGTTCCACCATGGAACCTTGACGGGATTGTTGATCAGGTTGGAGGCGAGGATGATGGGGAGGTGAGCTCGGCGGTGAAAGCTGATGTGGACTTCTTTGCCGGTGATTTTCACGTCGGCTGGCATATCTACGATGTCGCGAAAGATCTGTCGGGCTTGAGCATTGGAGTAGCCCCGCATTCTTTGAGCCAGGAGCCGATACAGACCGCTGGCAATCACCATCAGTGCCATATCAAAGTCGACCTTGAGACCAACCGCTGAGGAAAGTGCATCCATATGGAAAAAGCGCACCGCATCGGAGAGCGCATTTTCAATGAGCATGCGCTGGGCGTAGCGAGTGATGAGCCGTTTGGCGGAGACGCGCGACTGGTTGGTGAGCAAGATGGTGGGGTCTTCGTGGCCCAGGTCCTGAATAAACAACTGGCGGAAGGTATGGTTAGCCAATCGAACGTTTTGCTCGTAGACTTTCGGGGTTCGATATTTGCGCGTCGGGACATCCAGTTCCACCACCCGCCAGGCGGAGCGCGGCAAGGACGCAATTTCCTTCAATAAGCTGTGGGATCGGCGGCGCAGGGTGATAAAGCCGATGTTCATCTCGTCCAGGCGAACCAGATTGGGATAGGTGGTCAAGCGTGAGTCGAAGACCAGTTCCTGCGGGTAGTTTCCGTGACTGTCCTTGCAGAAGGAAAGAAACTGGAAAATCTCTTCTGCCTCTTCGCCCTTGCGCAGATCGGCATTGGAGTAGCAGAAGGCTCTTCCATCGGCATCCTGGGCCAGGAAGGTCAGCACGCTGGGCTGACGCCGACTGCGCATGGAGACGAAATGCCTCTCCACCATGGGGTCTTCGCCATAGAACTGGACGGAGTGGAAATCGAGGTTGAAGGACTGGGCGGGGAACAGTTGCTCACCGTGCATGTGGTCGTGCCAAGCCGCCAGCAGTTGGGTGGTCTGGGCGTGATGGACGCGCGAGGAATACTCCGAGAGGTAACTCTTTTTGGGGAAGGCATTGAGTCCGGAAAACAGCGCCAAGCCTTCATCGGCACTCAGGGCCATGGCATGGCTTTTGCGCTCGATAGACCATAGTTTCAGAGCCAAACAGGCACGCAGGGCATGGGTGGCGGGAATCATCTTGGATCCGGGCAGATGAGCCTCCGGAGCCAATTGGTCGAGGGCCAAGCGAACCATATCGGGGATGAACAGGAACAGTCCACCGCAGGTGGTCGTGAACTGGCGGGGGGCGAGAGAGAAATGAGCGAGGTCGGCAAGCGCCTCGATACTGGGGCGAGGATAGTTGGGACGCTCCTCATCGCGGCGTCGCGGCAAGGGAGCAAAGCCCTCCTCTTTCAGGACCTCACCTACGGCAGTTGGGCTGAGAGGGTGATTCTGTTCTTTGAGGGCCTGGCTGATCTCATAGATGGAGAGATTCTGTTTACGTAAGCGGATGATCAGTTCGCAGGCCGCCGACTTTTTGGGTTGGGAGCGGGGACCATGGCTGGGGGAAACAAAGAAGGTGGGATTCGGGTCACGGCGGAAGTGATGGCAAAGGACCTGGAAGGAGCCGACGGAATAGCCAAAGGCGCGAGCTACTTCACGGGAAGGCAAGCCCTCGACAAAGAAGGCGCGAAGGGCCTCATAGATACGCTGTTTGGGGGTGCGCGGCTGGAGGAAGAAGCTGCGGCATTCGCTTATGTCTTTTGGTATTCCGTTAGACATTAAACTACAGTACTACATGCTAAATCATTAAACACAAAAAATCGCGCTTATTGACTCATATAGCGAACCAAGTTGTGTAATAGAGCGGTGTTTATGCGCCACACCGTGGACCTCACCGAAGACCGTCAAAACTATGGTATGACATAAGACGATGTATATATCTATCGATCAAAATACCGTTACGTATAAGCAACTTTGAATGAGCGCAATCCGGGACCTGCGACGGACAGACAGCGTCTATGTAGGCTCCTTCAAGTCTTGCCTTATAAATCCACGGGGCCGCTCTGCCCAAAATTCTTAGGTCAACTCTTTGCCGTGGAAATCCAGGCTAGCAGTGATTCGGCATAATCCGGAATTCGGCATAGCTCCTCAGATCATGGGCCCGCAAGCTGATCGAGTTGAAGGCGACGCGCGCAGTCCCGAACCGCGTACCAAACTACGTTCTCAGTAACCCCGCGCCCCAAGCTGATCCGTGTCGACTGACAGCCCTAAATTTACGTCCTTCTGCACTTTAGCGGCCAACATCAATCGATCCACGGCGCTCCAAATCGGCATGGGCACAGTCCGGATGTGTCCCCCTTTTCCTACCAGGTCGACAATCGCCCGGTGGCCTTGGCGAATCTGAATATCCTCCTTTTGAAGTGAGGATAATTCCGCTCTTCGAAGTCCACACCCGAGCAGGATTGAGATCGTTGCCAGATCTCGGCTGTTCCGGAGGCTGTCGCCATCCGATTTCTCCAGAAGTGTTCGCGATTATTCAAGGCTGAGCCAATTTCCCGCACGCAAACCCAACTGCTTGACACCTTTCACGCGCCGGATTCCAGCCGCAAGCTCAGATATCGACAAGCCGGAATCTCAAGCCTCATAGGCAAACCGACGAACGGCCGCAAGTCTCTGGTTAGTAGTACCCACCGCGAGACCGAGCGATTCCAAGTGGCGACGGAATCGCGGGACTACCGGGCGATTCAGTGCAAGGCGTGGTTCGGAAAGTACCAGGTGATGAATTGCTCCATCGCGAACTTATAATTTCGCCGTGAGTCGGGCGAACTCAGACTGCAGAGGACCGCGGATTTCGCATGGTCAAGATCAGGCAGGTGGAGGGACGATCTTCCGCCGAACGAGCTTGTTGCACTTTTTTCGCATACAAGCAGCCTCGCCGCTGGCATGCCGTCAAGATACGCGCTTTCGAACCGGGGTGTGGTTTGGACAGCGAGTTCGGCGAACGCCTCGGATTTGGCCTCGAATTAAGGGATTCAGGTCCTTGCCCGTTGCTGACGCTTATCTCTCCGTTCTGATCCCGTATGATCCACGCCTCCGAAGCAGATTCCAGCGTCCCGTGTTCGCGTAAGAAACGTGAAAAAAAGACGGAGGAGTGAACGGATTTCAGACCCCTTCACTTCTCCGCGGAGACCATTGCGGTCAATTAGAGACAACGGACGGCTCAATTGGTACGCAGTGCCGTTGCAGGGTCGATCCGGAACACACGTCGTATAGGAGCGAGCACCGCGCCGAGCGAAGCCATGAGAAGAATCCCAGCAACGGCGGTGAAAATGACTGGGTCATGGGGATGCACGTCGAAGAGCAAACTCTGAAGGAGCCGGGTTAGCCACCACGCGCTGAATAGACCGATGGCGACGCCGGCGATGACGCGGAGCATCGCGTGCCGCAGAATCAGCCATGAAACTTGCATTGATGAGGCGCCGAGCGCCAATCGAATAGCGAGTTCAGGAAAGCGCTCGGCAATCGCATACGTCAGCAATCCGTAAATGCCCACAATCGCAATTAGAAGTGCGATACCGGAAAGTGCCCCGATGACGAGAGCGGCAAAGCGAGGAACCGCGGTGGAGCGGGTAAGAAACTCTTCCAACGTGCCCACTTCTCCCACCGGTTGCGTTCTGTTGATCTCCCGAATCGCTTTACGCACTGCCGGGGCGAAACTCAGGGGCTCCCCCGTGATGCACAACACCAGAGTGGTCCATGCGAGCCAGTCTTGTCGCTTCTGCGCGTAAGGAACATAGACGACCGGCCCTTCGCTCTCTTTTAGGCCCATGCGCTTCACGTCGGGGACAAGACCAGCAATGGTCATCCACTGCTCCTCTTCCTTGACGCGCACGCGTCGTCCAATCGGATCCAGGCCGGGCCAGTAGCGGCGTGCCATTGTCTGGTTGACCATGGCTACCGGCAGCGTATCTGCACGATCGCCGGCCATGAAATCTCGGCCTTTCAGGATTGGGATTCCGGCCGTCGCAAGATACCCCGCACTGATCACCCGGAAGCCCGCTTGCGCTGGTGGATCGGTGGGCGGGCGTGTTGAACCTTCCACGACCATCTCGAATGTCGGGTTGTTGGCCTTAAGAGGCGTATCGCTGATTTCCCCTGCAGCAAGAATTCCAGGGAGGCTTCTGACGCGCGTGAGCACCTCGTCGAAGAACCGGATCTGTTCCGGATTCGCCGGATATTGAGATGGAGACAGTGTCAGCCGAAGCGTGAGGAGGTGGTCGGGGCGCAATCCAGTGGGGATTGACAACAACCGGACCATGCTTTCGCCGAGAAGCCCAGCCCCGACCAGCAGAACCGATGCGAGGCCGACCTCGGCGATTATGAGGAGGCCGCGTTTACGTTCCACATTGCCCGCGGTCCCGCGACCTCCAGGATCAATCCGGCTTACAAGGTCGGCTCGCGAGGCATGGATCGCCGGAGCTAATCCAAAGATGAGCCCGGTCGCCAGTGTTGCAGCTACGGCGAATGCAGCAACTGAAGCATCCATGTGAACTTCGCTGATTCGCGGAATGAGTCCGTTCCCCAGTTTCTTTGCAAGTTCGATCCCGGGGATCGCCACAGCGAGACCCAGACTTCCTCCGAGGGCCGCCAGCAAAAGGCTCTCCACGAGCAGTTGCCGGAGTACTCGAGCGCGGCTGGCCCCCGAGTGCGGCGCGCACGGCGATCTCTTGCGCACGGGAGGTTCCCCTGGCGAGGAGAAGGTTTGCAAGATTTACGCAGGTTACGAGCAGCAGGAGAAGTGCGGCCGCCTGAATAATGAGGAGAATGGGTCGCGCCTTGCCGATGAGCTGTTCCGTCAAGGGCAACAACGACGCGCTCCAGCCGGCATTTGAAGCTGGGTAGGAGACCGCCAATCGCCGCGTCATGATGTCCATTTCGGCGGCGGAGCGCTCGTTCGCGCCGGGGTTTAGCCTGCCTATGACTGAAAGCCACCGACCTTCGCGATTAGACCGATTCTTGGCGCTGAGCGAAAGGGGTGTCCACGCATCAACATCCGGTGACGGGAAAGCAAAATTGGCTGGCATGACGCCGACTATGGTTGCCGGCGAGCCGTTGAGCGTCACCGCGTGACCGATGATTTGCGGCGACGCGCCAAACTCCTGCCACAAGCGATGACTGATGACCACCACAAACGGACTCTTCTCCTGGTCTTCGTTAGGCTGAAATGTCCGACCCATTTCTGCATTGACCCCAAGGGTCGAGAACAAACTCGTGGAGACAAGCTCCGATTCAAGCCGGCGCGGTTCGTCAACGTTGGTCAGGTTCATCGGCCAGCTCGAATAGGCTGAAAGCGATTCAAATGAATGAGACTGAGCGCGCCAATCGTAGAAATCGGCGGCTGAGACCTGCATAGGTTCGATGCCATGGTTAGCCGAGCGGCTCGTGACAGCGAAGAGGCAGGCGGGCTCTCTGTAAGGCAGTGCGTGAAGAAGAACCTGGTCTACGGCACCGAACAAGATCGTGTTTGCTCCGATGCCCAGAGCGAGCGATAAGACGGCTACCGTCGTGAATGCAGGGTTCCTGGCGAGAATCCGACACGCAAATCGAAGATCCTGGACGAACTCATCGAAGGGCACGAAGGCCCACTGTTCGCGGCTATATTCCGCCACCCTGGTTCTGTTCCCGAATTGCCGTAGCGCGTTAGCGCGTGCCGCTTCGGGCGTCCTCCCCTCTTCGATGAACTGGTCGATCTTTTCTTCAAGATGAGCCTCGATCTCCGCGCTGAGATCATGCTCAAACCGCTTTGCTCGCAGGTATCTCAAGACGCGTTTCATGATTCAGAAAATCTCATGATTCTACTAAGGCCGTCGATCTGGCGCTCCATGAACTTCATTTGGCGGCTGAGTTGCCTAAGTCCTGCCGGCGTCAGGGTATAAACGCGCACCCTGCGGTTCCGTGACGATACACCCCATTCCGCCGATACCCATCCTTCGATGAGCAGGCGCTGCAATGCTGGATACAGTGATCCTTCTTCGGCGCGGAGAAGATTCCCGGACTCCTGATGGATGCATTGCGCAATGGCGTAGCCGTGCAGCGGCTCGCGGCGCAGCGTGGCGAGAATCAGCATTTCGAGGGTGCCGGGGAGCAATTCGCCTTTGGGTTTCGCCACCATTCTTAATACCTTGTTTATCTATGCATAGATAACACGACTTAAATGGCGTGTCAAGGCCCGTACTTGAGAAACCAGAACTCACTTTTTAGGACAGAGAGTGGTGAGCATTCTCTGATGCCACTGCTCCAAGGAAAATGGGGGTTCACCACACGACCTGTTCAACCTCACCGGTGGTAGCAGCGAGATGCCACACTGGTTCCCCTTCATCCGCCCTTGACATGAGACTCCTCCGTACACAAAAATCCTCCCCGGAGATGAAGGAATACGTGGCAAATAACGCTGCGGAATGTGTCGTTCAGCGAATTGGGAGCAGCATTTCTCAGCTTCAACGAAGATGTTCTCCATTTCCCGAAGAACCAGAATGTTCGGCCGGAATCGGCCATCGCCTGGAGAGCCTGGAGGGTACTAGATGAAGGCATTGATCTTTCGCGAGACCGGTGAACCGAAGAGCGTATTGGAACTGGCAGAGATCCCTACTCCGCCTTTGGCCCCCGGCGAAGCGCTCGTCCGAGTGCTGCTGAGCCCGATCAACGCATCCGACCTGCATATGGTGCGCGGGCGCTATGGCTATCAGCCGGAGTTGCCGGCCAGCCCGGGCATTGAAGGGGTGGGGATTGTGGAGGCCGTAGGTCCGTGCGTGGAAGGTCAGATGGTTGGAACGCGCGTAGTTTTTGTTAACACATGGAACACCTGGCGCGAACAGATCGTGTGCCAGCGGACAAACTCGTGCCAGTTCCAGACGGCCTGGACGATTCGGCCGCCGCCGCTTCCTACATCAATCCTTTGACGGCATGGGCATTGACCATATCAACTCACAACCTCAAGGAGGGCGACTGGCTTCTGCAGACGGCGGCTGCATCCAGCGTGGGGAAGTTCGTGCTTCAACTGGCGCAGCAGTATCGATTCAAGACAATCAACGTCATCCGGCGGCGCGAACAGGAGTCAATCATACGCAACCTGGGAGGCGATGAGGTCATCTGCACAGCCGACGAGGATCTCAGATCACGCCTGCAGGAATTGACCGCGGGCAAGGGCGTTGAACGAGCGATTGACTGCGTTGCCGGAGACCTTGGCGCCGAGATTGCCCGCAACCTCGCTCCTGCGGGAACCATGCTTGTGTATGGAGCCCTTTCCAGTCATCGGCAGGCGGATCCAGCGAAATTCATCATGCCGCTCTTTGCTCCGCGGTTGATTTATTCCACAGCAACGGTTCGCGGCTGGTGGCTTCCGCGTTGGGTGCCTTCCCAGCCGCTCGCCGAAGTGCGGGCAGCGACGAGCGATCTTCTCACCATGTTATCGAAGGGAGCACTTACGCCGCCAGCGAGTGTGCGGTATTCAGTTAAAGACTTCCAAGAGGCAGTAAGCCTCGCCGATGGTGAGGCAGGACAGGAAAAGGTCTTGCTGGATTTCTCCGATTAATCTGTTGAGAGCTCCTTGACTACGGCCAGTTTCGAGCGATCTCCGAGGTCGAATCTCAGCTCCTGACAACGGGCCAACCCTTGATTTCAGGCTGACGTCGACTTGGAAACACGCTCAGGCGATTGTGCGCTCATTGAGAAGCCCGAGTTCGAGGGAGGTTCCTTGTTGCCGCGACCATCCGCTATTGAGTCTTCCCAGTAATCGTCGGCATGTCGCTTGACTTCATCGTTAATCCGTGTATACTAAGTATATACATTATGCGCAGGGCACCATCCAGCATCGTTCTGTCGCAGACCGGTGGGCCCCTCTACCAGCAAATCGTGAACCAGATCAGAGAAAGAATCGCTTTCGAGGAATGGGCGGCCGGGGAGGAACTGCCCTCCATCCGCCAGCTCGCCGCGGACCTCCGCGTCAGCGTCATCACCGTGAAACGCGCCTACCTTGAGCTCGAGCGCGAAGGCGTGATTGTCACGCAACAGGGCAAGGGGTCGTTCGTCACCACCAATGTCGAGATCGGGGCCCAACTCTATGAAGAGAAGATGGCTGGCCACCTGGAAGAAGCCGCCCGCCTTGGCGTCACCCTCGGCATGAGCGACCGCGAAATTGTCTCGCGCCTGCGCAAAGCCTTGGACTGGGTCGACGACGCGCGCCCCGTCCCCCCAAAGACCTCCAAGGAGTCCCAATGAACGACCTCAGCGTTCGCATGGAAGGCGTGAGCAAGCGATACGATCACTTCCTGCTCGACCACATCAGCTTCGAGTTGCCGAGGGCAGCATCCTGGGATTCATCGGCGCCAATGGAGCGGGGAAGTCCACCACGATCCGCATCCTGATGGGCCTCGTGCGTCAGGACAGCGGCTCAGTCGAGATGCTGGGTCACCGAATGCCCTGCGAGCAGACGGCGGCGAAGCTCGACATCGGCTACGTCTCGGAAGATATGCGCCTCTACGGCGTGGCCACCGTTGCCTGGCATATGAACTTCATCGCTTCCATCTATCCACGGTGGAACCAGACCTACGCCGACGCGCTTCTGAGCCGGTTCGACCTCAAGCCGCAGCAGAAGATCAAAGGCCTGTCGCACGGTCAGCGCGTGAAGGCCGCGCTTCTACTGGCGCTGGCGCGGGAGCCGCGGCTGCTTCTCCTCGACGAGCCCACAACGGGTCTCGATCCGGTCGCGCGCCGCGAGGTGCTTGCCGAGCTCATGGCGGTTCTCACGGATGAGCACCGTACCATTCTCTTTTCTTCGCACAACACGCTCGACGTCGAGCAGATCTCCGACCGCATCGCCTTCATCGATCGTGGCCGCCTCATCGCCCTTGAGGACAAGGAAGACCTCCTGGATCGTTGGCGGCGCATTCGCCTCCTTGTGCCTCCCAGCGCGGTGCTGCCGCAGCTTCCGGGGGTCGTTGAGGTCAGCGGCAGCGAGCGGCTCCCGGTTCTCACCACCAGCCAGTTCAACCCCGCAGTGGTCTCGCTCTGCCAGGATCGCGGCACCACCGTCCAGTCCGTCGATCCGATGACTCTTGAAGAAATCTTCGTCGCGAACGTCCAGAGCAGAAGGGAGCTCCAGCCGGCATGACTTCCGCACGCACCAATTACGCCATGGTCCGCACCCTCATCCTCAAGGACTGGTACTTGAACCGCTGGATGATTCTCGGCTCGATCCCTGCCGGACTCGCATCGCTGGCCATCGTCCTCACCGGCAAACAGATCGCCTTCCTGCTGAGCATCATCCTTCTGTGCATGGTCATTATCGGTGTGGGCGCGCAGCTAGCCACAGTCACCACCATCAATGAGCGCAAGGAGCAGACTCTGGCCTTCATCATCAGCCTGCCAGTCTCCTGGCGGGAATACACGGCCGCCAAGATTCTGGCCAACCTCATCATCTTTCTCGTACCCTGGTTCATCGTCAGCGTGGGCGCACTCCTAGTGCTGCTCCTTCCGGGTGCGACGCATGGTCTGATCCCGTTCACCGCCATCATGGCGGTCGAAATGCTCGTCACCACCTGCCTGATCATCGCCGCCGGAGTGATTACCGAGTCGCAGGCTTGGGTGACCGTCGCGATTCTATGTTCGAGTCTCGGCATCAACATCCTGGGTTATGTTTTCGCGCATCTGCGCGGCGTATCCGCGTACATGTGGGGCATGCAGGTGCGCTGGACCGGGACCGCCTGGACGGTTCTGATCGCCGAATTGCTCATGGTGCCCCTGCTTCTGGGGATGACCTTCTACATCCAATCCAGGAAGACCGATTTTCTGTGATGACAAAGGCGCACCGGGCTGCGTTGACTGAATGCTGCTCGGCGAACGCCGAGGGCCGTCGGTGCTGCGCCGCGCCCTGTCGAGCGCGTTGCGCGAACTCATCCAGCGGGGACCGGGCTCCCTGCAACCCGAACAGATCAAGAGAATTGTCGGCGTACCCAACGCATCCCCAATACGAAACCTGAAACGGTCAGGGTAATTCCGGACATAACGGAACTCCTACCGTCCACAAACGCTGTTTTCCGCTTTCATTCTCGGGACCCGCACTTCGTTCTTGGCCCGTCGAAGGACGGGAAGCTGATTCGTCAACAGGGTTAATCAGGGATCGAACCTTCCGCATCGAGTTTCTAAACCCTGGTGTTCAGGCCTATTCGTTCATGTTCGGTTGAGGTCACGGTTAGAGGCTGGCAAGAGCAAAGGAGGGGTCGCAATGGCAAGGAGTCCCAACGAGCATTCAGAAATTCAGCCGTCAAGCTTCAACCAAACGCAGCGTCCGAACCGTCGCAATTTCGCTGTTGCGTGGGCGCCTTTGGGGCCGCTGCTCACTGGGTACTGCGCCGCTTTCCAGTCACGGCGGTCGAAGCGAGCCGGAGCGGCGGTAGCTCGGGTTCTGTCACTATTGTCCAGTTTTCCGACCTCGGTAACCGACCGGGAAGGCAAGTGTGCCCCGAGTCGTTAAGTCAGATGCCGAGTGGAAGCAGCAGCTCTCACCGGCCTCCTACCAGGTTACCCGGCACGCCGGTACAGAGCGAGCCGACAGCGGGAACACGTGGAACAACCACCAGCACGGCATTTATCGCTGCATATGCTGTGACAACGCACTTTTCAGCGCGGAGACTAAATTTGAGTCAGGCACCGGCTGGCCCAGCTTCTGGCAGCCCATTGCCAAGGAAAACGTGATTGAGACGAGCGACGAAAGCATGGGAATGTCTCGGACCGAGGTCAGGTGCCGCGAGTGCGATGCGCACCTCGGCCACGTATTCGATGACGGTTCACGCCCGACCGGGCTGAGCTATTGCATGAATTCGGCAGTCATGAAGTTCGTGAAGACTGCGTAGGGCCGCGGCCAGAGATTTGCCGAAGTCATATCTTGAACGCAGCGTCACCCGTCTTCGCACGTAAGACGCGCCTGTTTGTCCCCATTTGTCGCAATTTTGATAAGAACGGGAAGACTTGCCGCTCGACCTCCATGCTGAGGCACATTCCAGCCGATCGAAGCTCCGTCATCTACCGCAAGGGACTTGCGGCTCTTGGTCGAGGATGCGGCTTTACCGCTTGGAGAACAGACCCGTCCGTCTCGAGTTCGTGCGCATGGTGGTTGCATTCACAGCCCACCGCTGCGCGAGATGTCCACCTTCTGGTTTCCGCGTGAACGGTAACAAGGACAAACACATCCAGAGAGAGATGCATCCAACTTTACGAGCATGAAAAAATGACAAACTCGGAACTCACTCAGGTTCTCTTTCTCCTCTTGCTTTTGGTGGGGCTTGCTCATTTGTTGGGCTGGCTGCTAGTAAAGATGCGGCAGCCGAAGGTTGTTGGCGAACTACTCGCAGGTGTCGTTCTCGGCACGGCACTCATCGGACGACTGCCATTTGCGGCTCGTTTCGTTGAGAGCGCCAGACACCAAGGCAATGTCCTGGATTTCGTCTACTGGCTAGGACTGCTGTTGCTCATGTTCCTTGCCGGAGCGGAAACCCAGCAGCTTTTCACTCGCGATGAGCGGCGCGAAGTTGCCTGGCTCACCATTGTCGGCACAGGACTGCCGTTCGTGCTCGGATTGCTCTTCGCTCCCTGGCTTATCTGGCCTTCGTTAGCAGGTCCAAATGGCAACCGCATCTCGCTGACTATTATCCTTGCCGTTGGAGTGGCCGTAACCTCCGTCCCAGTTGTCTCCAAAATCTTCGCGGATCTCAAAATCCTTCACACTCGTTTTGCGCGGCTGGTTCTCGGCGTCGCCGTACTGGAAGACATCGTTCTTTGGCTTGCCCTGGCGGTCGCTACGGCCACCGCCGGAAAAGCGGTCCTCGATCCACGTGGGATGTCGTATCACCTCCTGGCGACCGTAGCGTTCTTCGCCCTGGGCCTGACGATCCTTCCGCGCTTGATCAAGCGCATCAACAAAGCGCGCTTCAATGTCCTGGCCAGGTCTTCTCCTGCTGGTTACGCGATAGCTGTGCTGCTCGCCTACTGCGCCGTCGCAGGAGCGCTCAATGTCAGCCTTGTTTTCGCAGCCTTCCTGGCCGGATTCGCCGTTGTGCATAAGAAGCGCAGACTCTTCTCTGAAGCGCTCGATGCCATCGGCAAGGTCTCATTCGCCTTCTTCATTCCTGTTTACTTCGCCGTCGTCGGCTTGAAGCTGGATCTGATTCGAGGCGTGTCTCTTTGGATGATGTTCGCATTCATTGGCGGAAGCTGCATTGTCAAAATCCTTTCCGTTTCGCTCGCCGCCCGCTTCGCAGGATTTCGCGCATTGGATGTCGTCAATCTTGCCATTACCACGAACGCGCGTGGAGGCCCGGGCATTGTGTTGGCGAGTGTTGCTTTCGACGCCGGCATCATCAGTTCGAAGTTCTACACCACCTTGGTGGTTGCATCTGTCCTCACTTCGCAGATTGCCGGGGCATGGCTGGACTATGTGTTGCGTAAAGGGTGGCCGCTCCTTATGCCGATTGGCCCGGGCGAATCGGCGGAACCTTTGCCAGAGAGCCCGTCCGTGGCTTGATAGCCGCGCCATACGATCTGGTCTGACCCAGCTATGTAAGTGCAAGATCGACATTGCGCTCACCGGCTGAGGAAGCAACATCAGTTCCATCGCCGTTCCATGAATCGCGCAGAGGCCTCTGGGCATTGTTCATCTGATTTTGCATTGCATGTGATTGCGGTTGGGGCGAGGCGGTTCACTTGATTTTGCGCAGCCTTCCGCGGCCTGCGAAAGAGGCATGCGGGAACGGCGGAGTTCAGCCTCGGTCACCGTCATTCAGTTTCCCGACGTCGGCGAACCAACCGGCCAGGAATCTGTGCCTCACTAATCAAGTCGGATGCGGGCTGGAAGCAGCAACTCTTCCAGGTCCCTACCCGGCTTGCGCTTCGATTCGTTGATATCATTCCGTCATAGTTCAGGAGAGTTTCATGCGGTCGTCCAGATTCCTTGTTCCTGCTGCTCTTGTTCTTAGGGTCTTCACAGCCCTCCCCGTCCTCGTTGGCTCTGTACCGGCCAATCTGGACCATTCCTCGGTCCGCGCCGCCGGCAGCGCTTGCCCCGGCGATGACAGCGGTCTAAAGCTTCCGCGCGGCTTTTGCGCCACCATCTTCGCCGACGGCATCGGCCACGCCCGCCATCTCGTCGTCGCCGCCAACAACGTCGTGTACGTCAACACCTGGTCCGGGGACTACTATCCCGCCGGAGAAACCGTCCACGAAGGCGGCTTCCTCGTCGCCCTTCAAGACAAGTCCGGTACGGGCAAAGCCGATGTCGTCGAGCGTTTCGGAGGAACGGCGCACGACGGCTCAGGCATTGCTCTCTACAAAGGCTTCCTCTATGCCGAGGTCAATGACCGCATCATCCGTTATCAGCTTCCTACCAGCGGCATCGTCCCTAGTGATCCGCCAGTCACCGTTGTCTCGAGATTGCCTCTTGGTGGCGACCACCCCATGCACCCCTTCTATGTTAGCGACGACGGCATGCTCTACGTTGACGTGGCTACGGCCACCAATGCCTGCCAGTTGAAGAACCGCACGCTGCATTCCCCAGGCGCCGATCCCTGCAAAGAGCTCGAAACTCGCGGCGGAATCTGGCGCTACGACGCGAAGAAGACCGATCAGACCTACTCATCCTCCGATCGCTACGCCACCGGGATCCGCAACGCTGAAGGCTTCGGCGTCGACAAGGCAGACAACCGCGTCTACATCGCGCAGCATGGGCGCGACCAGCTCCACGCCAACTGGCCCGAAATCTACAAGCCTGAAGAGGAAGCCACCTTGCCCTCGGAAGAAGTCATGCTCCTTAAGGGGGGCGGTGACTACGGCTGGCCTGAGTGCTATTACGATCCCGGCCTCAAGCGCCTGGTTCTTGCTCCCGAATACGGAGGCGATGGCAACAAGCCCGGAGCCTGTTCCACCAAGACAGGCCCGGTCGTAGCCTTCCCGGCGCACTGGGGACCCAACGGACTTGTCTTCTATGACCAGAAGCAGTTCCCCGCCGCCTACCGCAACGGCCTTTTCATCGCCTTCCACGGCTCTTGGGACCGCGCGCCTTATGCCCAGGGCGGATACAACATCGTCTTCCAGGCTCTCACCCAAAGTGGCGCCGCAGGCCGCTGCGAGATCTTCGCTGACGGCTTTGCGGGCGGAATCATCTCTCCCGAAGGCGCCATCCACCGCCCCTCGGGAGTCGCGGTCGGACCCGACGGGGCGCTGTACGTCACCGACGATATGAAAGGCCGTATCTACCGCATCACCTATGTCGGCGGAGCCGCTGCGCAATCCGGGGGGCCTGAATTCACTCCCTGCCCCAGCCTCACCGCTTCCCCCGGCGAACCCGCACCCGCCGCTGCGAAACCGCCCGAGGGAACGAATCCCGATGCCGGCGACGCCGCTCTCCCAGTGCCTCCCGGAGCCACACACGAGATGGTCGCTCTCGGCGATCGTATCTACCATGGCCAAGTCGGTGGAGCGCCTTGTGCCGCCTGCCACGGTGCCAACGGAAGCGGAACACCTCTTGGCTCGGACCTGACCAGGAACAACTGGTATTGGAGCGACGGTAGCTGGAAAGGACTCAGCAAAATCATCACTGACGGTGTTCCCGTCCCCAAGCAGTACCGCAGCCCGATGCCCGCCATGGGCGGCGCGCAGCTCACTACCGACCAGGCCGAAGCCGTAGCGGCGTACGTTTGGGCTCTCAGCCACCATTGATCGCCAAGTTCCGACTCTGCCGCTAACGACGAGCGTTTCTTGTTCTGAGGTCGATAGACGCGTCCAGTTCTCCTGTACCAAGGTCAGGGTTAGACCATCCGTTCGGGATTGCCTTCTATCCGGCCGAGAACCCAAGCACGTCTACTTTGGAAATGCCACTACCGCCCAGCTAACGTCTCCTGGTTTGCATCTGGCCGAACACTTGTCTGTCACGCAATTTGATAAATCGCCCAATGCGCATGGGTTATTGACGGATGACCGGTAACCGGACATTTTCGCTCTCAACTGACGACTTCATCCCAAATCACGCCTCGGAAACACGACTCGACGATTCGTGCTCACTCTGCTATTTCAATTCGATGATGTCCATCGCTTAAACCACAAAGTCCAGAGCAACTACTTCGTGGATGGCAATCGAGGGAACATCGAGGATGATCGAAGCGTGTTCGATTCTGAATGGGATGTTCTTGCCGGATACCAGGAGCTTTGCTTGTTTCACCTTGCGCCGATCTGGGATCTGTATGCGTAAACGTTGTTCAGCAAGGAGAATAACCTCTCTAATCGGCCCCTTCATCATCATGGGGTTTGTCAGGTTTACAAGGTGCACCGTCATGGAGTCTTTCTGTCCCCATACCGCGACGTCGACTACGCCAGGTCCCTCCACCGTCACGGGTGCGATCTCATTGGCGGCCCACAGTACCGCGTTGCGCAACAGCTTCGCGTGGTCCACGTCGAGCACCTCCCAAAATGTGCGATCAATATCTCCGGGGAAGTAAACCACGCGCCCGCGCCCGAATGTATTCATGAACAAGGCCGGATCGTGAGTCTTGACCGGCGGAGGGAAGACAGCCTCCATGGGGAGGTCGGGATAATTGGGGACGATTTCGAGAGGCGAAAGCATCTTGCCGTTCAGCGGCTTCACGTCCACCTGATGAGTGGCATTAATGATGCGTACAGCGTCCTCAAATCCGGCAAGCAGCAGATGGCGTGCATCCGCATCTCGTTCTCTCTGTAAAGAGAGGTAGGAGTTCAGCATGGGACCGTGGACTCGGCCCGCATAGGTCACCCCAAACAATGGCCCCAATCCAAAATCCTTCCGACGAACTCCCCATTCGTC
>Ga0206980_1044_pt1 | contig 21494 bp, 23 predicted proteins | sample Alteio_BWMinCont_20_FD_153494 | JGI IMG/M metagenome (GOLD analysis project Ga0206980, IMG submission 153494) | Enriched cells from forest soil in Barre Woods Harvard Forest LTER site, Petersham, Massachusetts, United States -... | ecosystem: Environmental > Terrestrial > Soil > Temperate forest >...
CGGCTGCGAGGCGCCGGTTTGTCGGGTCGCGACGAGGATGGCTCCGAGTTGTGTTTCCGTGATGCAGGTTGAGCCGACACAAAGTTCATTTGAGAAACGACCTGAATCGGCGGTGAGCTGGTGGGTCGTGACGTTGTCGGCGTAGATGTTTTTGGCGAAGAGGTCATTGATGCCGTTCGAGGCGTTGCCGAGCCAGGCGATGAGGTTGGTTTGGAATTGCTTTCAGCAACGCTATTCTCTTTAAGGAATTGATGCTGCTGCACTGTGGCGTGAAAGAACCAGATTTCCGTCAAGACGTTGATCCGCTGCACAGGCTGATTTGGTGGTCTTTCTCGGAGACTTGGTGATGGCGTTGCTCTATGATGGCGCGCAATGGCGCGCGCGTGCGAAGGAAGTGCGGGATATCGCTGAGAGTTTGCCCGACCTTCTTGCCAAGCGTGAGCTCCTGGAAATCGCGGAAAAATATGAGAGATTGGCGGCGCGGGCGGATGCCCGTGGCGACCCGCAGGGTGGTGATAAGAACACGCCTTGATGCTGGCTTGATAGGCACCCGCTAGGCTTGCCCCTGCACTTCGCCCCAGTGCTGCGTGATGTGGCTGGGCATCGGCCGGATCGGCGGCGCATGATGTAGCTGTCTGCCGCGACCGCTGGCGCGCAGTTACGGCGGATGTTGGGCTCGTCGTTTCGGACCAGGTCGATTATGAGGATGGTGCCTTGTGCATCAAGTTCGGCTTTCCCCCATTTACGGTGAAGTATCTTGCCTGCAAGGAAGACCTTCTTGCTCTTCGCCGCAGCCACGAGAAATTGCTCGCGGCTACTCCTCTCCCCTGATCGTACCACTTGTATTCAAGATAGGCGCTGAATCTTCTTGAGTGGTAAGCGCCGCCGACTTCTTGCAGACGGTTAGCTGCCGGAGTAGGTGTGCGGCTGTTATCAAATGTTGAAAGTCTGGAAAATGGCGAGGCGGAAGAGTCTGAGCAAGGAACTGCGGTCGGCGCGTGAGAGGCGCGGTTTATCTGTTGCGGACGTTGCGAGTCGAGTTGGGGTTTCGTCGGTGTCGATCTATTTCTGGGAAGCAGGGCGTGTTCGCCCGCGGATCGAAAATTTGAAAGTGCTGTGCAAGGTTCTGGGATTTCCGGTGCGCGATGCGATGGGGGCTATGCCGTGATCTTTCGGCTGATGCCGAGATGCTTTTCGATTGCGGCGATACGTTCAAATGCGTGGTCGATCTCCTGGCGGAAGCCGGCGATGTTATCGACCTGGTGTCTGAGTTCGGAGAGGTCGCGACGGATCGATTTAAGGTCGTTTTCGATGCTTGCGATTTGGGTGCTGAGGGCAGCAAAGTCGTCCTTGGTCGCCATGCGCTCCACCACGTGCGCGAGCATTTCACCGAGTTCGTTGAGCGTTGTCTCTTTTGTTGGCATGTTGGAAGTATAACATGCCGGTAGCGTCGCAAGGATGTGCGGATAGCCGGCCAATCGGCGACTGAGTGGGTCACGGGTATTGGACACGTGGTGCGACCGCGGAGGCTCGGTAGAGCTGTGCGGGTAGGGGTGGTTGTTGCCTCCTCCCCCTGCTGGCCGCCCTTACTGGTTGCGTGACGTGGTGGTGGCTGCGGTTGTTGTGCCTGTCGGGGTGTTGGTGGCAGCCTGGACGATGACGGTGCGGGTGGAGGTTGAGGTCGGCTTGTAGGCCGGTGATTGTGGCGAGCGACTGGACCGCCAAGTAGCGCCCCTGACGTTGCAATATTGATCTGACCTCAGGTAGCGGCTAGTCTATTTGCCAATATGCAAAGGATCGCACGCTCGCCATCAGGCGACCGGCGCGAGCATACGCTGGGGGAGGCTGTTCAAATGGCGCATGACGTACGGCTCGTCAAATCCGACGATGAGATCGAAGCACTCAAGAATACAATCCCGGAGTGGATCAAGCGCCTGGAGCGTCCGGCGACGCCGTGCGTCGTCCCGGCATTCGGACCTCTCGAAGGTATTCGGGCAGTCGGCACCGGGGTGCTAGTCGCACAGCCGTATATCGGCACCAAGCTCGCCGAGTTCGGTGCCGAAGTAATCCATATCGAGCGTCCCGGTGGCGACGTGTTCCGCTTCACGGCGCCACAGTTGACTCGCGGTCCTCGACCCCACGGTTGCGATGAGGCGGAGGTCACGAAGAACAAGCTGTCTATGGGCCTCGACCTCAAGCAGGCACGCGGCATTGAGCTACTGATGGCGCTGTGGAAGATTTCTGATGTTTGGATGGAGTCCTCGGCACCTGGCACCCTCGAACGCTGCGGAATCACCAGCGAGTTGGCGCTCGCAGTCAATCCCAGTCTCGTGGTTGTACGGGTCAGCACGTATGGCCAATACGGCAAGCAGGAGTATCTGGGGCGGCCGGGCTATGATGCGATTGCGCAAGCCTACGGTGGCATGATGAACCTCACGGGCGATCCCGCGGGGCCGCCGCAGCGCGCGAAAACCTATACCGGCGATTACATCACAGCCCTGACCGGCTGGGCAGCGACGATGATGGCCCTGTGGGAGGTGAAGAAAAGCGGGCGGGGTCAGGTCATCGATCTCGCGCAATACGAGGCAGTGGCGCAAACCAACGGCAACACACTGCCGCTTTTCACTGGCGAGGGCGCAGTATATGGGCACAGCGGAAATCGTCCCCCGGGCTTCCAGCCATACGACACGTTCAAGTGCAGCGATGGGTGGGTCTATGTCGGTGCGCTCGGCGGAGCAATATACGACCGGGTGCCGAGGTTCCTTGGGCTTGACCCGGCCGAATACAGCTACGAGGCGTGTTCGAAAGATGCTGTCGCGGTCAATTCCGAAAAGGGCCAGGAGCTCGATCGGAGACTCAGGGAATACTGCGCGAGCCACTCGGCGCTTGAAGTCGAGACGGCATTGAACGATGCAAAGATCGGTTGCGCGCGGGTCTTTAATACGCGCGACCAGTACCATGATGCCCACTACGCCGCGCGGGAGATGACGGTCCCCGTGCTTGATCGTCAATCAGGCGTACCTATCCGCGTCTATGGGGTCGTGCCGAAGATGTCTCTCACTCCCGGACGTATCTGGCGAGGGGCGCCATCGATTGGCGACGATACAACAGACATCCTTGCGACGATGCTCGGCTTGCCTAAGTCGGCGATCGATAGCTTGTACGCAGATCAGGTGGTGCACCGAACCGAGCCGTTCACCACTGCGCAGGTCGATGCTGTAAACCCCTAGGGTATCGAGCGGGTCACGGATATTGGACACGGTGACGGCGGGTCGTCTTGTGGTAGAGCCGTGGGGCTGGAGTTGGTTGACGGTGGGGCGATGCACCGGTCGACGGTGCCACAGTTCGGCTCGCCCTAGCGGCCGAGGGCGTAGAGGGTTTGGACTTCTTGCGCGGTGAGTGCGCGGTTGTATATGCGGACGTCGTCGATGGTGCCGGGGAAATAGCCGAATAAATCTGCACGCAGACCAATGTAGAGAGGATCGGATGCCTGGCCTGAATAGGTAATTGAGGCAGAGGAGCCCTCCAAAACACCATTTATATAAACTCTTGAATTCGTACCGTCGAACGTACCGGTGACATACGTCCACTTATTGAACGGAACAGGATCCGAGGCACTGACAGGGGTACCCCCAATTCCCACTAATTGAAGTAGCTGCGTACCAGGCGTCAGACGTAATTCCCCATCATTCCTAGTCGCGCCACTACCCAAAGATTTCGCGATGATCTCTTTGTAATTGCCTGTGTTGTTTGCGTATACCCAAGCCGACAAGGTAAAAGCGGAAGTGAAGGGCGGGAAATTCAAAGTGCTAATATATTGATTCGTGCCGTTGAACTGAAGGGCTTGGCCGATTACGCCTCTTGTGGGTGAGGTGGTGGTGGACATGTTGACGAGGGTGCCGTTGTTTCCTTGGCCGCTACTGTCGAGCGCTTGGTTGGTGGCCCAATTCATGTATTTACCGTCGAAGCTCCAGTGGCCGACGAGACCACCGCCGGTGAGTGCTTGGGGATTGCTTGCGTCCTGTATCACTCCCCCGCCGGCTTGGTAGAGCTGTTGGATTTCGGTTGCGGAGAGGGCGCGGTTGTAGATGCGGACGTCGTCGACAGCTCCCGTGAAAGGAAAACCGGTTGGGCTAATGGTGAAGTAATTCGCCACTGCGTCTACGGTTGCACCAGCACAGACACCGCCGATTAAACTGCTATCCTGAACACCGTTAACATAGAGCCGCAGAGCATTACCGTCGAAAGTGGCAGCTACGTGATACCACGTCCCAACGGAAAGTACTGTGCTGCCAGTGATGGTGCATGAGAACGAACCGTTGAAGGCAAGTGCCCTGGGATGATTTGCACTGGCATCCAAAAACCATCGAGAAACGTTACCGTCGCTATTTGCACTTTTGATGAGGAAAATGTGATCTCCTGCGGGTAGCGTTTGAGGTTTGATCCAAGCAGCCATAGTGAGATTCGAGCCATTTAAGTTAAGACTTGTTGAATTCTGGAGCTGCACGTGAGCGCTGCTATTGAAACTCAACGCTTGGCCGATTTTGCCGATCGTTCCCGAAGTGCTGGTGGACATATTGATGAGCGTGCCGGTGTTGCCTTGGCCGCTACTGTCGGCCGTGGTGTTGCTGCCCCAGTTGACGTTGTGGCCGTCGAAGGTCCAGTAGCCGACGAGGCCGTTGGTGATGAGTGTGGTGGGGCTGGCGTCGCGGGTGGTGCGCCCGGCGGTGTAGAGGCGTGCGATGTCGGTGGCGGAAAGCGCGCGGTTGTAGACGCGGACGTCGTCGATTTTCCCGTTGAAATACCTATTTGAGAAAAAGGTAAAGGCCCCTATCGTAAAGGGGTGATTGCTGCCACTCATAGTCCCGAACGCTACGTCTGACCCGTCGAGCAATCCGTTGACGTATCCTTTTAGTCCATTGACAGAATCATACGTGAAGGCAACGTGGTACCATTTTCCTGCTAATAATGTATAGGTTCCAGTACCGCTATAATGAGAATTGACAGCGTTTAAGGCAACCCAAATTGACATCTTTCCTGTACTTGTCACACCGAGCTCATAAAAATTTGTGACACCCCTCTCGACTACATCGTTCTGTGCGTTTGGAAAACTGCTCGCATTTATCCAGGCACTAACGGTTATCGCTGACGATGGACTTAATGTAGAACTAATTCCCATATCCACATACTGGCTGCTCGCTGCGACAAAATTGAGAGCTCCGGCAATTTGTCCCGTCGTCCATGTTGGCGAATTCTGCAACGTACCCGGGTTGTTGCCACCGGAAACATCACGCGCTGTCGTGCCCGTGCCTTCATCGAGTGGCCAATACCCTACCAGGCCGAGGTTGTTGACTGGGCGGGAGAGGATGCCGGCATGGGCGGATGCGGGGAGCAGAGAGAGGCAAAGCAAGACGACGAGCAGTAACGCCGTGCCGGCTGTTTTCGATGCTCCGCATCTTTGGTGGAACGCGGCGCGTTCTGATTTGGGTGTTGCTGGCTTGACAAATCGGGAAATCGTTGTGGGGTATGGAAGGCGGATTGGTCGTAGAAAAATGCGAATGCTTGAGACCGCGACTTGGCTCGTCGCGGTCAGCGCTCCACTGGTCGCGCTGGGAATGCGGGATGCTGGGGATGCGCACTTGACAAATCTTGGAACTGTTGCGTGGTTCTGTCCCCTACTTTGTGGATACAAGATGCGGGGCATATAGATGCTGTAAGTTTAGCATCCCGTTGCGTGATGGCTTGTTGGCTTGAGTTTGCGAGTGCGGCTATCGCGGTCATAACTGTCTGCTTCGCAGTCCTGAAGGAATGCAGCGCATGCGGGTCTGGAGTCTGTGAAATTGACAAATCTTGGAAGTGTGGCGTGGTGCTATTGCTGCGTGAAGCGCCACGAGGTGAGCGCGGCTTGCAGCAAGCCGGTGTCATTGAAAAAGGCTTGTGCCTGGTATAGGTAGTCCTCGTAGATGAACCAGGCCAGGTGCGTGGCAGGTGAATCCGAGATGGAATCGAACTGCACACCCTGAGCGACGCCACCGACTGTTATAGGCGTGTCATTGGCGACAGTGAGACCAACTGCTTGATTGATGTCGTGTGCGGTAAGGGGTTTACCGTCGTTGTTGAATGAGCTGACGAAGACCTGGAAGGTGTTGCTGCCGTCGGGCGCGAGCACGAATAGGGTCTCGCCCAGGTCACTGAGTTCTCGGTGCACGTGGTAGCCCGCAGGGATGGTGAAGGAGATGCCGAGATCAGGTTCGGTATAGGTGGTTGCGCGGACGCTATGTGCGTGCAAATACCACAGAGTGCTGAGAGCGATAGCGGCGAGCGTCAGAATGATGATGATGGCTTTTGTTGGTCGGCTCTTCATAGCTCGTTGGTTGGATTGTACAGCATCATCACCTGGCGACGGTAAGCGCGGAGCGCGCCGAACACTGTTGCGAGCAGTGCGACGATGGCGGTGGCGAATGATTTGAGCATGGGAGCGGCGCGGTGACTGATGGGCGCCGTGCGGTCATTATACATGCTGGTCGGCGCAACTCTGGAGCGTGCTGGCGCAGTCATGAAGCCGAGTGGCGCGATCGCCGCGAGTTCCATGAGAATAAATATCATCACCTACTCGAACACGCTCCGGCCGACCATAAACGGAGGCAATCCGCTGCAGCGTCGCCACCACATCGGCACACCGGTTGCCCAGCCGGAGCCGCTAGCCATTTTTGGTACGGTTTGCTATTTTTTTCACTGGCGCAGCGGTTAGGATTTGACTAAGATCAATTGTTCACTAGGAGCCATAGATATGCGACTGACGGTCATAGCCGCTGCCACGATTGGTCTGTTCGCCGCCAATGCGATGGCGAACGATGCAGACTTCAAGCTGATCAACAGAACTGGGTACCAAATCGACAAGGTGTATGTCGGACCCTCCTCTTCCAGATCATGGGGCAAAAATATCATGGGTCGCGGCGCGCTTGCCGACGGTGAGTATGTGAAAATCACTTTTCCACACGGCAATGGCGCCTGCAAGTTTGACATCAAAGTGGACTACGAAGATGGCGACACTGCCGAATGGGGTGGCGTGGACTTGTGTCAGTACGAGTCGATCTCACTGTTCTGGGACGGCAAGACTACCCGCGCGGTAGGTGAATAGGAGGCGAGACAACTGCCGGCCTCCAATCTTCAACGACGGTCACCCGATCGAAGGGAAAAGAAAGCCCCGCCTAAGCGGGGCCGTCCTCTTCGGTAGTCTCCGAAAAGGATCTGAGGTAGTCGGCTGCCTTCTGCGCCTGAGCGGCAGCGGTGAACACCGCGCGATTGTCATGGCGCAGCAGCTCAACCCAGTTCTTGATGTAGCCGGAATGCCGTAGCTCGCCGGTTACCCCCAAATGGGCGCAGAGGAATGCCGCGCCAAGCTCCGCAATCAATTCCTCCGCCGCGTACGCACGAGTGCCGAAGCGCCCGGAGAGATTGCGGTCCAGCCGTGTCGTGTGCCCCGACCAGTGCGTCAGTTCGTGCAGCGAGGTGCAATAGTATCCCTCGGTCGTTTTGAACGCACCGAACGGCGGCATCTCGATCAGGTCGAAGGCAGGGATGAACGCCGCCTCATTACCGCTGTGGAGTATCTTCGCTCCCGTCGCGGTGATGAAGCATTCGGCTCGGTGGTGCCGCGCCTTGTCGTCGGGCATCTCGGCAACGTCCTCGATGGTGAGGCCGTCGATCTGCTCAAGGTTGAAGACGTGGTATGACCGGAGCATGGAGATTTGCTTCTCGTCTCCGGTGCCCTCGTCCCTGATGCGGAGCTTTTTGGTGAACACGATCTCGGTGGATTTCTCCCTTCCGCGAACCTGCGCACCTTTCGCCTGGACTTGCTTGTAGGTCGCCCAGGCGTTGCTGCCGTAGCCCTTGTCGGACTGCTGCGCCCAGAGGATCGGCACATTGATTCCCCTGTAGCGAGAGCCGGTGATCGGGTTGTGCGGTAGCACGCTCCTGCCGTTCGCCTTGGACTTCCGCCACGGAATGTGCCAGGGCGCTGCGCCTTGTTCAAGCTCGGCGATGATGCGGTTGGTGACGGTCTGATAGAGCTGAGTGGACGCCATCACACGTCCTCCGACTTATAGGGCTGCATGTGGCGAGCCCCGCACGCCGGGCAGTCGTCGTCACATTGGCATTCCCACACGTCCTGCCATTGGTGGCCGCAGCGTTCGCATTTGTAGAAATTGCGGAAAAGAGCCATCGAACTTCCCTCCGTTCCTCTGCTCCGATGTCCATGATGGGCATCGGAGGAAAGAACGGGGGCGCCTACCGGTCATTCTATCAGCGTCTCAACGGCCGCCGATGAATTGGAGAGGGTTGTGTGTGAAAACTATCTACCGAGGGTGTAGAAGGTCTGAATTTCGCTGGCGGTGAGTGCGCGGTTGTAGATGCGATGGGATTACTCGATACTACTCGGGCCGCGACGGTGAAAATAACTCTTGTTCTGGGGAGACGTCATGTACCTGTCGAACGAAAGCCTCCTTGTCATATTGGTGGTCGGTCTCATCGCCGGATATTTGGCAGGGAGAATTGTGGAGGGGGTCGGCTTTGGCCTCATTGGTGACCTGGTAATCGGAATTATCGGCGCTTTCATCGGCGACTGGCTGTTGCCGCAACTCGGTATCCACCTCGGTGTTGGAATTATCAGCGCAATCATCAACGCTCTGATCGGCGCAATCGTGCTGCTTGTCATCATCAAGCTCATTCGAGGCGGTGGGCGTTGGAACAGCGGCTCAGGTCGCGGCTGGCGTGGCCGTTGGTAACCGGAACGGAAACGCGACTCGCAAACCACTGACGCGTGGTAACCGCGACTTCTTCAGTCGCCCTGCTGTCTTGCGGCCGATCGGCAGTAAGAGTAGGTGTGCGGCTGTTATCAAATGTTGAAGGTTTAAGAAATGGCAAGGCGGAAGAGTTTGAGTAAGGAACTGCGGTCGGCGCGCGCGAAGCGCGGTTTATCTGTTGCGGACGTTGCGGGCCAGGTTGGTGTATCGCAAGCGTCGATTTACTTTTGGGAAGGCGGACGCGTTCGCCCGCGGATCGAAAATTTGAAAGTGTTGTGTAAGGTCCTGAAGCTGCCGGTGCGTGACGCGGTGGAAGCGACAGGAGTGTAGCCCGCATCCGGTGTACTTGCCCGGCGTGCCGGAGCGATCGAGATCACGAATAGAGTCATTCGCTTTGGTGAGACGGAATGCGACATTCGCCCCGGAGCCGACATGCGATTGTGTCAGCGCGCCGGTCGCGCCCCTCAAGGCCGCCGAAGGCGCCCGGAGGGCTTGGCCTTGAGGGGCGCGGACTGAGGCGCGCTACGCTGACGAGCTCGGCCAGTTTGGAGCCTCGCGTGTACTTCGTGACGGCTCTGTGGCTAGATGCATGGACAACCATTGCGGGTAGCCCAAATTGGTCGGACGCAAGCGCGACAGCGGATTCGCTGGACTTGAGTCGATCCGGTCACTCGGGCTAGAGCGAGCTGCCCACACGCCGCGGTTAGTGGTATGCCACAGCGACCGAACTATGCTGCTGCCCATGAGAGAAACGACGTTCCTTATTATTCGACAGAAGGGCGCTTCAGTAAGTGTGGAGATGACAAAGCCGAACGGGCGAAAGCAAATTATTCCGGATTTCCGGGACGAGGCGGAAGCCCGTGCTTGGATTATCCAAACCCAACGTCTGATCGCGGCCAATAATCCGCTGTTGCCCGGCGTCAAGAGGTCGGCGTGACGCGCTGGAGGCGACGGGGGTGTAAATCGCATTCGAGGCGACTTCCCTGGTTCCATGCCGATTCCTGTTCTGAATGGGGTCGCTTTTCAATTTCTTAATCTAATGGCCATTCGCCTGACATAAGAAGTAGCCATTCTCGGGTCGGTATTCGGCAATGAATGGCGAGGATCGATCCATGCGCGAGCCGCTGAAGCACAAAGCACTGAGCAAAGTTCCGGAAGTCACGCTCTTCTTCTGGATCCTCAAAATCCTGGCAACTACCCTGGGCGAGACTGGCGGTGATACGATCACCATGACGCTGAATTGGGGTTATCTTGAGGGAACCGTTCTGTTCGTCAGCCTGCTCGTCGTGCTTGTTGTTACGCAAATCCGTGCCAAGAAATTCCACCCCTTTCTTTATTGGGCCACGATCGTGGCGTCGACTACCTTCGGCACTACCATGGCGGATTTTGCCGACCGCTCACTTAGCATCGGATACACCGGTGGCTCGGCGCTACTGTTAGCTTGCCTCTTGTCTGTGCTCGGCTTGTGGTATTGGTCGCAAGGTACGATCTCGGTGAACACCGTGGCGACCCCGAAGGTGGAAGCCTTCTACTGGGCAGCCATTACATTTTCCCAGACGCTTGGCACCGCGCTTGGAGACTGGATGGCCGACACTGGCGGGCTCGGGTATGAACGCAGTGCGCTCATTTTTGCCGCGGGGCTTGCGGTGCTCGTCTGTCTCTACGTCTGGACGGACGTTTCGCGCGTAGCGCTTTTCTGGATCGCCTTCATTCTCACGCGACCGCTGGGGGCTACCGTCGGTGACCTGCTCGACAAGCCGATCAGCAGCGGCGGTCTGGCGTTCAGCCGGCCACTCGCCTCGGCGATGATCGCGGTGTTCATTTTGGTGTGCCTGTCGATTTTTCCACAGCGAGCGGGACGACATGTGGGGGCAGTGAGCGCAGTCCCGTAGAGCTGCAAAAGCTGGCTCTGTTGCGGGGCTGTGGACTTTGCTGCGGTTGCGGCTTGGACCATGACGGTGCGGGTGGCAGAGGTGGTGAGGCCGGACTGGTCGGTGGCGAAGTAGGAAATCGTGTGGGTGCTGCTCGTGGATGTGTCGATCGAGATTTGATCGGGTGTGGTTGTCGCTCCCCCATCGACCGATACGTGGATCCCGAGGTGGAGGTCTTGGGTCGGCCCGGCGATGGTGGGGGGGGGTGTTGCCGGTGATCTGAATGACAGGTGGCGTGTCCGGCGTGGAGTTGCTGGTGTGCCGGATGCGCCACTTCCTTGCCCCGATTGAATTGGCTCGAGAGAAGTACGGTGGGGTCGCGCCGTACTGCTCGTGTTCGTCTCGGAGCGGCCGATGTGGTAGCGTTCCAATACGGCCGGGCCGATGGCCGTGGACGTCGAGGAGACCCAGCCAACCACAGGTGCCGCGGAGCAAAATTGAGCAGGGAGCAAACCAAATGCCGAAGTTCCTGATCAAGGCGAACTACACAGCCGACGGAATGAAGGGTCTACAGAAAGACAAGGCGTCAGGCAGGGAGAAGGCGATCAAGGCTGCCTGCACAGGCCAGGGTGGAAAGCTTGATGCGATCTACTACGCGCTCGGGGACGACGACGTATTTGTTGTTGTCGACCTGCCAAGCCACGTGCATGCGGCCCCGCTTTGCGTCGCTGTTGGGGCCAGCGGGTTGGTCACTACGCGCACCGTCCCGCTGCTGACGGTCAAGGAAATGGATGAAGCGCTGGGGGGTAGCGCTAAGTACCGGCCGCCTGGGGGGTAGAGCAGCCGGTAGCGGCTTGCGCTGACTCCGCTAGCGGCATGGACCAACCTGCCATCTGAAATGTCGGACGCGGCAATCACGTTGAAACAGGAGTTATGATGAGCGGAAACCAGGCCGACTTTAGCGGCGACATCCCACGCAACTACGATCACGACCTTGGGCCGATCATCTTTTCTGGCTACGCGGCGGACATTGCGCACCGCGCCGCTTTGGGTGCGACACCGTCACGCGTTCTGGAAACGGCCGCCGGCAGTGGCATCGTCACGCGCGCATTGCGCGACGCACTGCCGTCTGGCGCACATCTCACCTCAACCGATCTCAACGCTCCTATGCTGGACATCGCGCGAGCGAAATTCCGTGCAGACGAGAGCGTGGTATTTCAATCGGCGGACGCGATGGATTTGCCGTTCCCTGACGGATCATTCGACACAATGATCTGTCAGTTCGGCGTCATGTTCTATCCGGACAAGGATAAGGGGTATCGGGAGGCACATCGCGTCCTGGCGCCCAGCGGTCGCTATCTGTTCAGCGTGTGGGATGCTCACCGCTACAATCCCTACGGCCGGATTGTGCATGAAGTGATCGGCAGTTTTTTCCCGGTGGACCCGCCACGGTTCTTCGAGGTCCCATTTGGCTATCATCGGATCGACCCAATCAAGGAGTCGCTGCTTGCCGCAGGCTTTAGCGAGATTAAAGTTTCAGTCGATCAGAAACACCGGCCGGTGACAGATTTTTCATCCTTTGCGCGCGGCTTCGTGTTCGGCAGTCCGGTGTTCGATCAAATCCGTCAGCGCGGAGGTGCTGCACCGTCGGAGGTGCAGGAGGCGGTCACCGCGGCTATGCGGCGAGAACTCGGTAGCGAACCCGCCGTGGTTTCAATGCAGGCGGTCGTATTCGAGGCACGCAAATCGTAGTCGGTAGTCTCCGCATTTCCAAGGTACCCTTTTGTGGCTCACTAGGTCACGGATTTTGAACAGGTGATGCCGCAGAAATGGTGGCAGAGCGGGTCACGGATTTTAGACGCGGTGAGGGTCGGTCGCCTTGTGGTAGAGCCCTAGAGACGGCGTTCGTTTATGGGGTCGTGGAGGTGGCTGAGGGTGCTGCCTGCACGATTACTGTGCGAGTGGACGTTGAGGTGAGACCGTTCTGGTCGGCGACCACGTAATCGATGGTGTCGGTGGCGACTTGGCTGGTGTCGATGACAATCTGGCTTTCGAGCGCGCCATTGAGGAAGGTGTGGATGTCGAGGTTGAGGTCTTGGGTCGGGCCGGTGATGGTGGCGCCGAGGTCGGAGTAGGTGCTGCCGACAGTGATGGTGGCGGGGTTGTTGCCATTGATCTGGATGACTGGTGGGGTGTCCGGCGTGGACGTTGCTGATGTGCCGGATGCGCCACTTCCCTGCCCCAATGAGGTTGATGTCTGGCCGGTCGCAACGAGGATGGCGGCAAGTTGCTGTTGGTTGACGCAAACTGTACCGGCGCAAAGTTCGTCGGCCGTGACTTGGTGTGCGGTGACGTTCGTCGCGTAGATGTTTTTGGCGAAGAGGTCATTGATACCGTTTGAGGCGTTGCCAAGCCAGGCGATGAGGTTGGTTTGGAAGTCGCCGGATATTGATGCGATCTGCTGGATTGATTTGACGACGATGGGGATGAATTCGGTGTAGGTGAGGCCGAGCGTGTGGTTGGCGTCGTCGCCGACATTCACGGTCTCCGGGAAGATCGGTTGGACTTCCTGGGCGATGAAGCCGAGCTGGGTTCCCTGCTGGGGTTGGGCGGTCCAGGTAAAGGAGACGGGGCGAAGCTTGAGGAGATCCGGCAATCCGTATGAGAGATCGTTGACGTTGGATTTGAGACGAGCATCCGAGGTTTGGATGGTGCCATTGGCGGCAAAGACGGAGGACCAGCGGTATGTGGCGTTGCCGAGAGAAGACGTGTTGTCGGCATTCGGAGTGATAACACCGTTGACCTGAAGGGCTGTGGTCGGAGAGGTGGTGCCGATGCCTACCAAGCCGTTCTGATCAATACGAAATACGGAACTCGTTGCAAATCCGCTCGTCGAACTGGATATCGTGAAGAGTGGCGTCGTGCCGCCTGCCGACCCCGCTACTGAGAGGAGCGCGAAGGGTGATGTGGTGCCGATGCCGACGTTGCCAGCTGCCGTAAGCGAACCAGTGAAGGTCGCGCCAGTGCTGTTCAGTGTCAGATAAGTCGCGCTGCCGTTTTGGCTGCGGAATTTGTGGACACTTTGGTTGTAGTAATTGGTGCCGTCACCAGAGTAGCCAAGCGTGATGCTGCCAGCAGGTGCTTGGAGGGTTGTATATGTACCGGTGTTCACCAGGAGCTGGCTGCCGTTGAGATAGTAGCCCCCAGATGATCCAATCGCCACGCCCGGCTGCGTAGAAAACCCGGTGGTGGTGCTGACATTCACGACGCTGGTTCCGCCAATGCTCAGAGCAAAGCTGCCAGGAAAGTCGAGGCTGGTAGATTTGACAGTGAGCACATTCGCACCACCAAGACTTATTCCTAAATTCCCCGCACCAACGCCGTCACTGTACAGCCCTGGCCCATTGAGTGAGATCAGCGGTGCCGCGGCAGTGCCATTGTGGTTAAGAAAATTGAGGTTCGCATTCTGATCGATGTCCAAATTGTGCACCGATCCCGATGTGATGCTGAACAATGCCCCAGTGCTGACACCGTTCATCTTGATGTCGAGACCGCCATACTCCGGGAAGAACGTCGGAGGGTTGATGCTGAAAGCGAAGGGCGTATAGCCCGCTTGTATCGCCGACTGGTTTGATCCCTGACCGAGCGCGAGCGTCGGAAAATTCGACTTCATCGTTGGTGTGGCCGTCGCGCCCGAACCACCACCGCCTGTTAGTGGAAAAGCGCCAGATGGATCCACAGCACAGCGGCCGCGACCACCCTGGGTGTACACCGACAGCGACGCGATTGCCCCGCCACCACCAATACTACCGATGGTCGCGGAGGGCCGCACGATGCAGAAATCCGCCGACATTGCTTCGCTGCCGATCGTGCCGGGAGAGCGTAGCAGCGAATACGTGCCAGTTTGGCCCGGAGTACCCGTGAGCTGCGCCGTGATGATTGGCGCTGGCGATCCCGTGCCTGACCCGGATATCGGCATGCCTACCGCCAGCGCGCCGGATGACATGGAACTGACGGTCAGCGTGGTTCCTGAAATCGACCCCGTGAAGCTGGCAGACTGCGTGTTCAGCGTTACTACTTGCCCGGCAATATATCCGGAGCCTCCGCTGCCAACAGCAACAGAGTCCATACCGTCCTGGTTGTTGAGATCATAGAGTTGGTCGTAGACGCTCGGGCATGTTGCATTGAGACTCTGACATTTGACGGCGAGCACGAAGTCGGACGGGTAGATATCGGACGCGATGTCTTGGGCCGTTTGCCAGGAACCAAATGCACCGCCCCAGTTGATTGAGGGAAATGTCCCTGTGAGGTTAAGGCCGGCATTGACGCCTAACGTACCGTTGATGGTTGCACTACCCGAAGTCTGGAGCGTACCAGCCGTCGTATTCAGAACACCGACACCGAGACCGCCGGTAGCATATATATTACCGCCGACGGAGAGATTGGTTGCGGGGGTCGTGCTTGCGATGCCGAGCCGATTGTTCGTGTTGTCCCAAAAGAGATTGCTCGATGTCGCGAGTGCGGATGCACCGTTGCCGAAGAGGATCGAGCCGCTATTGATGTTGGCCCAGCCCGTTCCCCCACTGCCCATGGCAAGTGGGGTGGTAAGCGTAAGCGATCCCAGCGATGCGGTTTGGGCGAATAGGTTTGTCGATGAGGCGGTGGTCGCGAAGAAGTTAGTCGAGGTGGCGTTGGTAAGAGTGAGCGAGCCGCTGATGGTACCGCCGGAGACCGGCAGATATTTGGAAGAGAGGTCGGGGATGTCCCCGGCTGCGAGACCCGAGACGCCGTTGACGGTGGCGTTCGAGATGGTGACGTTGGCGAGGTTATCGATCCGTTGACTCGGTGCGGAAGCGACCACCGTCATGTACTGATTTCCTCCGGACGCGATGGGAACGCTTTGCTGCTGTGGCATTGCGGCGAGCATGCGGGCGAAGGTCTGGAGGATGCCCGCGAGTGCGGAGAGGATTTGGTCGTTGGTGGTTGCTGCAGAAGTCGCGGCGGGAAATGCAAGTGTTGCAGCCACAACGAGAACGAGCGCCGTCTTATGTATCGAAAAGACTCCTGTACGTCGGGTCATGATGCAACAAGTATACGTTAGAAAACTTGTAACGTGTTACGCACATCGGATGGGTGTGGATGAGGCGAGACCGGCCTTGGTTGCATAGTCGAGAATAGGGAGACGCGATTGCGTGACTGTTTGATGCTGCTGACTTGGCGGTATCGATATTGTGGACTGCTGCGCTGTCTGTTGTTGCTGCTGCGCGTTTGGTTGATCAGCTTGTTTCTGTTGGCTTGCTGGATGCTGCGTGGGTTGGTGTTGCGCATCTGTTTGATACTGCTGACTTGACAAATCTTGGAATTGTTGCGTGGTAGTTGTGCTTGATGTTGGGGATATTGCTGTCGAGTTCGCGGCGTTCGGCGCTGCGGTGAATTGAACGGATGTTGGTTGCGGCGGGGATGTTGCGACCGCCGCTTGGTGGGTGCCGAACACTGTTGCGAGCACGGCCATGATGCCTCCGGCAATGGTTTTGAGAATGTCGAGCATGTGGAAGGAGGCGCCGGCAGACTGCCACCTGCTCAATTGTATTCTATGTTGACGCTTTCCCAGTTTTGGTTTTGGTCAGGAGGTGTTAATTGCAATTGTTGTCGCAGGAATGCGTGGACGCGCGGGTTCTAGGTTCGTGGAGTGTGGCGTGATTGCGTAGGCGATCGGCGCATTACGTCGAGCGCATCATGGCGCACTGTCTGCGGCCGTGGTCGGGTCAAGCCCGACAGCCGCGCTTGCGCGGAGACGCGAAGCGTCTGGCTTGACGCGAGCGCGGGCGTGGACCATTCCTTTCGCGAAAGAGAAGGCGATGAGTGAAGGGAGTTGAAGAATGCGCGTTGACACGTTCGGCCCGATGAGCGGGTCGACAATGCTGATGCTGTCACTGGGCGCTGCGTTCTGCTATTCGGCTTGGCTCACTTCAATCGTGTTCTGTGCCGCAAGTGGCCTTCGGCCGCTGTTGATCGCATCCGCTACTTTCTTCCCCATCGGAATTATCCATGGCGTAGGTGTGTGGTTCGGCGGCTGGTAATCAAGCCGGGGCCATCGAAGCCGCGGATATTGGACGCGGCGGGGACGATGTTGGCTGTGGTGGGGCGTCGTTTGGAAATCGGTATCAGTACACCGTGGTGGAGCCGCACCTACTGAGTAGTTTCCGAAGCTACTGTTGCCCCTTTGGGATGATCTATCCTTTTGCCTGTCGGGGTTCGGGAGCGGTGCTATGGACGAAAATACGATGTTCATAACGACGAGCAACATCAATCGTTTCCGAAAGCTTCTGCAACAGTCGCTGTCCACCGAAACGCGAAGGACAATTGAGGGTCTCTTGGTCGACGCCGAATTGGACCTCGCACAGGGGGTAGAAGGACGCGCCTGCTGCGTCCAGCTCCTAGCCGGTTGCTGACCAACTAACGCTTCGACCACGCCTCAATATCCCGAAGATGGCGTTTCATCACTTCGAGCGATGTGCGTATAGCGTCCAAGGACGCCATATTTTGAACTAATGCAGCGATCCGATGGACCTCGTCGCGCAGACATCAACCCAGTGGCGAAGGCCTTCGCCGCATTAAATGGCGGTCGTTCCCAGTCCAGCCGAGAGGCTTGGCTGAACGCTCGCGAGCCGCCACGGCCCGGTTGGATTGATCGTCTGATCAGCGCGATCAGCCGCCTCATCCGGCCGCGATAGCGCGCGCCGCGGTCCCGTTGATGCCACAGCACAGTCAATGACCTGCCCTGCGCAACCGCACCCGCTTCGCCCGATCGCCCACGATCGGGCGGCCTGTTGCTACCAGAACTCGGGAGCATAGGGGACGCCTTGACGCCTGCTGTCACGGACCGGATCGGCGGCACGTAATGCAACCGCCCGCCGCGACCGCTGGCGCGCTCGCTGCTGGCGCGGCGAACCCCAGTTCGCCGCGCCAGACCAGATCCGTTCCCCGCCGGTCGGCGCCTGCGGCGCACTTGTCATAGGGTCGCGCGCGTCGGCGCTGCTGTACGTCGCGCCCTGCGCTCCCCTGCCGATACTGTCGGTCCCGTCGGCGTCCCCGCCCGACTCCGAGCATGTTCCCGAGCTCTGCCCACAGAGCGCAGGGCGAGGCGGACGGCGAGTCTGTGCCCCAGCACGCTCGCCGGCAGACGAAGTCGCCTGTCCCCAGACAGGCGAAATATGCTCGGAGTCGGGCGGGTAGCCCGACGCGCGCGACCCGACACAAAGCCATTTTCTCGCGCGCTTCCCCGCCTTACCCTAAAGGCGGGGCATACGGCGGGGTTGCCCACAAACCCGATCCCGCTTGCGGCGCGAGATGCACCGGCATTCGCGCCGTCCCCTGCTTAAATGAAATGCATTTGCATACTGAGTATTATTAAACTGGGTATTGTTATCTGAGTATCATTAATAGAGTACTTCGGCTGGCCGACGTCTGGAGTTCGACCTGCCGATATCTTGAGTTCGACTAGTCGAAGTCTTGATTTCGATATATCGAAATCAGGATTTCTGCCCGCGCTTGCCGTTCTTGGATTTCACGACGAAGTGGACGCGGTACAGGTTGGTTTTCCCCTGGCCGCGGCGGGTGATGTCGATGAGGCCGGCAGCCTCCAACTCCTTGATGTATTCATTCACACGCGAGACGCTCATGCCCATGTGGGTGGCGAGCCGGTCCTGGCCGGGGAAACAACTGTCGTTGTTCCACGCGAAGTGCAGGAACATCGAGTACGCCACCTTCGCGCCGAGACTGAGCGTGCCGTCACGAAGGATAAAATTGGGAACCTGGGTGAAGCCGCCGCGGGCAACGGGATCGTTGGTCGCCAACTCAATGTTGCGCTCTTTGATGATGTCGCCGATGGGGCGCCCTCGGGCGTAATCCATGTGGACATTGTAGCGCGCTCAAACAGATGAGGCGCGGTTATTGCGCGCGATTTGTGGGGATAGCAGGTGGAAATTTTTTTGCGCGATTTCAAACGGAAGTCATTCGGTGTTGGCCGCGGTCTGCCGCGGCTGGTCGCGGCTGGCGCGCTATGGAGTCGCGTATGGGCATCGTTACCGGCCAGATCGCATACATCACAAACCGGCTAGCAGGTGAAAGCGCCTTGTGAGTCAGCCAAGCGCACACAAGCCAAGACTCTTTGAGTTGCCGCCGCCGGCTGGAGCAGCGCGAGGCGCCCTAAGCGGATGCATGCGCAAGCGTCCCCGATGGAGACATTTGCAACAGGTCTATTAAGCCGGCAGTATACTGCGCAAGACCTGAATGAGTCGATCCGGCCGGCACGGCTTCTGAAGACGAGGCGCCCCAGCAAAAGCACTTGGTTGTTGAGCGGACGTATAGCCGGACAAGATGAGGAAAGGTATTCCGCGCGACGCCAGCGCTGACGCGGCGGGCCCCGCGCTTACACCCGACAAATTGACGTCAAGGATGGCAGCATCGCAGACGCCACTTTCTATTAACGTGAGTGCTGTCGAGAGTTCTCCGGTCACGCCCGCAATCTCGAAACCACTTTCGATCAGCGTGTCTTCGAGCGCGAACGCGAGCATCGGCTCGTCCTCGACAATGAGGATGCGCCGCTGCTGGCCGTCAAAAGCAGTTTTCGACGAACTCATTTACGTTTCCATCTCGGTTAATGCCAAAGCATTTTCAGCCAGTGTGCTCAGATGCCATGCGAGACCGCTTTCTAGAAAAATGACCTCGGCAGAGCCCCTCACTGCCGCCTGCGCCATGCGTCCGATGACTATCTGGCCGAAGCCCTTCCAAGTAGGTACAGTCACCTTCGGGCCACCATCTTCGAGCCAGGACATCGAAAATGTTGGCCTTGTGGCGTTCGTGATTTGCCAGGCGATGCGTACCTCTCCCTTGAGATTCGACAGCGCCCCGTACTTTGCGGCGTTGGTGGCGAGTTCATGAAGCGCCATGCCGATGCCCTGGGCAGCGGCCGTGGTCAGTCGCGCGCGTGGGCCCTCGATCAGCACGCGCGTGCCAATCAGATCCTCGAAATGAGCGAGCTGGGCCACAACGAGATCCGATACTTCCACGCCCTGCCATTGGTTCTTGACCAGCAGGTCTTGACCGGCAGCGAGCGCGTCGATGCGGTTGGCTAGTCGCGACGCGAAGGTTGCCGGGTCTCCGTACTTCGAGGTCAACTGGGTGACCGCCTGCACCACGGCAAGCAGGTTTTTGGCGCGATGATTAACCTCAGCGATAAGGAGCTTAACGTGCTCTTCAGATCGCTTGCGCTCAGTGATGTCGCGGATGTTGAATTGGATGACGGGGCGGTCATTCTCATCATAAAGGTTGGCTACGATTTCCACTTCCTGATGCCGTCCGTCCCGGCTTTTGAGTGGTAGGTTTTCGTAACGTACTTTGCTCTCTTGCGTCAGTTGTCGGACCATTTCCTGGCTCGCGGCTTCATCTTTGACGAGGCCGATCTCAAAGAGCTCCTTCCCGACCAACTGATTATGAGGATAGCCCAGCATCTGCGTCATGAACGGATTAGCGTCGATGATTTTGCGCGTGCGCGGGTCAACGACAAGAATTCCGTCATGCGCCGCTTCAAAGAGGCGGCGATAGCGTGTTTCCGAAATCTGAACCCTTTCCTCGTGCTGTTTTCGCTCGGTCACATCGCGGATGACGGTGAGCAGGCCGGCCGGCTGACCAGTAATCCCCCGCGGCACCGTAACGCTCGACTCGACGTTCAGCTCGCGGCCATCTCGCGTAATATGAATGTTTTCGCCGTGCCATTCGCCGCACTCGCGCAGGGTGGTCGCCGCGGTGGTCGCGTCATCGGGATGCGACCACCGCGATTCATGGATGCTTGACCGTGTTCTTCCGAGCGCTGCAGAGGCGGTGACGCCGTATAAATGTTCGGCGGCGGCATTGAAATAGATGATGCGATCTTCACTATCGACGGCGATGACGGCATCGCTAACCTGTGCGAGCATGTCGCCACGCAAGCGATTCGTTTCGGCGTCCAGGCCTTGCAAGGTGTAGACTTGCGGACCGGTGGCGCTCTCGACCACAAGCGCATCCACTTCGCCCCCCCTGATCGCCCGCAGCGTTTCCTCGGCTGTCTCCAGCCGCGCGCGCAGATCGGTGTTTTCCGCGCGAAGTGTCGATGTGGGGGGCGATTTCATGAGCAATGTGGGTCAGTGGCCGCTTGCTAACGACTGTTGCTCCGCCGCCTCGCGGAGATCGAGTCCGAGTAGGATACGCTGGGTGTGCGACATATCGCCAATGAATCGGCGAAGCGGAAGTGGCAATTTCTTAATCAGAGTCGGTGCGGCGATAATTTGCTCGCCTTCGGCCAATGTCGGATGTTGCGCGATATCCACGATTTCCAGGTCGTAGCGTCCTTCCAAATGCTCCTCACAAATCTTGCGGATGTTGGAGATTGCCCGGGCGGAACGGGGCGTGGAGCCAGTGACGTAGAGTCGCAGGACATAGTGGGGGGTCGCGTGCACCGCGGCCAAGACTTCCATCGCAGGAGCCTTGACCGTGGGAGTAGCGTTCTTACTCATGCTGCGTCAGGTCCTGATCGGCTGTATGTCGAGTCCGACAAGGACGCGTTCTTCATTGGATAGATCGCCGATGATTTTTTTGATCGGCTCAGGCAGTTGGCGCACAAGCGTCGGCACGGCGAAAATCTGGTCGCCGGCGGCGAGCCGGGGGTTCTTCATCAGGTCGATAACCTCAATCCGGTATTGCCCAGCGAGGTGCGTCTCGCAGATGCGTTGGAGATTAGCGACGGCCGCTAGAGATTTCGCTGTTTGGCCAGCAACGTAAA
>Ga0206980_1045_pt1 | contig 21262 bp, 21 predicted proteins | sample Alteio_BWMinCont_20_FD_153494 | JGI IMG/M metagenome (GOLD analysis project Ga0206980, IMG submission 153494) | Enriched cells from forest soil in Barre Woods Harvard Forest LTER site, Petersham, Massachusetts, United States -... | ecosystem: Environmental > Terrestrial > Soil > Temperate forest >...
ATGTGTTTTGTATTATGCTAATATACTTAGCATATAATTGCTAATATAATTGGTATATTGCATTTCCTTTCATACAGGGATTGGAAATGGAACGCAGCGTAATGCATATGGACCTGGATACATTCTTTGTATCGGTAGAGCGGAAAATGAACAGTTCGCTAAATGGGAAACCTGTGCTTGTAGGCGGTAACAGCGACCGCGGTGTAGTAGCATCATGCAGTTACGAAGCCGGAATAGCAAATCCAATACCCTGTACGCCTTCTCCTTTCATTTTTGCATTAACAATGCCTAGTAAATGCCCGGAGGTATTTACTAACGCACCTCCGCTATTACCAGGGTTAATACTTACGTCGGTTTGTATAATTGTTTTATCACCTGCACTCCGTTCGCCGGAAATAATGCCCTTGGTAAGTGTTTGTCCGAGGAAAATACTTTCAGGTGTTCCTATAGCAAAAACATCATCGCCAATAGGTATATCATGCGTTACGGTATCTACCGGAAAGTATTTATAAGGACCAGGCTTATCAAGTTTTAAAATAGCCAGGTCATATTCTGCATTGCTTCTTAGCACAGTCGCCATAGCCGAATCGCCATTCGAAAAAAGTATTTTTACTTTAGATGCCGTATCTTCGGTTGTTACGTGATGGTTGGTAATTACATAACCATCGGGCGAAATGATGCAACCGCTGCCGTGCCCTTCGCTAACTACCACCGTAACTACGGCGGTTATGGCCTCATCCAGGCTCTTAACAGAATCATTGGCTGTTTCGGTAATATTTATGGGTGCCCATTTTTTTATAAACGATGCGGTGGCATTTTTATCGTGCAGGCATTTTTGCACTTCATCGGTATTTAAAAATGCAGCCATAGAACGTTGAAACACATCTGTTGCAAATTCATCAAATTCAAAATCGCCTTCTGAAAACCCTAACCATGATGAGGAACAATCGGTGGTATAACTATATATCTCATTGTCGCTGGTAGTGCCGTATATCTTCCAGTTGCATTTAAAATCTACAAACATATAATGGTCAACACCAACAATAGAAAAGTCATTCACTTCGCATTTTAAATAATAAGCGCCATTATACACATGCGAAAAGAATCCTCTGTTTGTATCCTGGTAATTCCAAGTTGCCAATACGTGGTTTAGGGTATCTGCGAATTGGGTATTGCGGTGTTTTATAGCGCTTTCTTCAGAGCGTGTAAGAGTGGCATTGTGTTTATAGTATGCCTTGAACCTTTTATAATATGTTTCTTTCAGGTTGTTCTTTTTAATATCAACACCAACGCTTTTCACATACAGTCTGTTCTCATCATTGGTGCGATAAGGAATTTTAACCAGGGCCGGCATAGTGTTTATTTTTGGATAAAGTTTCCAAGGCCCAATGAACAGGTCGAGCCAGCTTAAAGTGCCAATATTAAGTACCGATTCACTTACTAAACCGGTAACAGGAGATGCTGCAACACCGGTATTGGAGCTGTTAATAGCTGTTATAACAGGGAACATTACGAATGTTCCTATAAAATCGACACCAATATCAATGGCTTTACCGGGATTAAATTTATAGCGTGCAATGGGCAAGGTATAAGGCAGGTAACCATTGCGCGACTGGGTAACCGAGTAAGAATTTACTTTGTTTGAAATTTGGATCGTTTTTGCCCGCTCGGGTACAAAAGCGGTAATATTATTGCTGCCTATATTATTTATACCAATAGAACTGTATCCGCTAGCAATATCCAACGTAGTGCTGTCTTGTCCTGTAACAATGGTTGTTGTATTGTTGGCAAGTAACACGGCACATCCCGTGTTAAATAAAAAACACGGCAAAATGAGTAACAGTAATAAATATGGCCAGTGTTTGCGGACAAATATCTTCATGTTAATTTACAAATTTAATGTTCAATGCTTTTTCAATGGTGTACGATGGAATGGCAAACCCAAGCCCCTGTATATCTTCACCAATGATCTTTGAATTTATAATGCCGAGAAGCTCTCCCTTTTTATCAATAAGTGGGCCGCCGCTGTTGCCCCTATTTACGCTAACATCAGTCTGTATAAAGTATTTTCCTTCCTTTTTGCGTATACCCGATACAATACCTTTTGTAAGTGATTGCCCGAAAGCCAGATCGAGTGGGGTGCCTATAGCATATACGGGTTCGCCGATGGCGGCACCATGTATACTATCATTAGCCATCAGGTAAGTGAACTTCCTTGATGCTGTTATTTTAAGCAACGCCAGATCACAATCTATATTACTGCGTACCCAAACTGCTTTTAGCATCTCGCCCTTATCAGTCAACAGGGTAACTTCGTTAGCTGTATCTTCTTTAATAACATGATAATTGGTTAAAACATACCCATCGGGAGAAATAATACAGCCACTGCCATGCCCACCGGTTACTTTAATGGTAACCACTGCTTTTAAAGCTTCGCCTAGTGAATGTATAGTATCATTGCGATTAACAGGTATATTAATTAGAGCTCCTAAGCTGGCAACTGCGGCAGTTTTTTTGGTAATGGAGTCAGCAAGCTTTCGGGGATCTATTCTATTAATTATTTTTTTTGCAGTGCCTTGTATAGTATCTGTTTTGCCGCTATAGTAATAAATGAACGATACATTTTTACGGGAAATAAAGTAGTCGTTACGCGACTTTGGAGGCTCTTCAATTTTTATATAATGTATGTTGACCGAATCGATCTGCTTAACTATACAAGGTATCTCAAATCCATCAGCTTTTATAATACGGTCTTCCTGAAAATCACAAGGCTCGTACATGCCGCCTGTTGCAAGGTCAATAGCTATTCCCGGAAAAAATATAAGCAGGTCGCACATGAACACAGCGCCATTCAATTTTCTCCTGGGTTGTCCTTTTTCATGTCGTTTCTGGCACTCAGTAAGCCCCCCGCCCGCTGCGTAAATAAATGTGCCGCAACCTGAATTTAAAAGTGTGCACAATAAAACGCCGAGTAGAATAATTTTTTTCACGCCGTAGATAATTAATTTGTACCCAAGCCTAATGCTTCATTTATATAATATGCCGGTATGGCAAACCCAATGCCTTGTATATTGTCACCTACTAAACGGGTATTTATAATTCCTATAAGATGCCCGTTTTTAGTTACTAATGCGCCTCCACTACTGCCTCTGTTAATGCTGGCATCAAATTGTATAAGTGTTTTATCTTTTATTTTACGCTTAGCCGAAACAATACCTTTTGTCATGGTTTGCCTTAGATCGAGGTCTTGGGCAGTGCCTATAGCATATATTTCATCGCCCAGCCTTAGGGCGCGTGATGTATCGGGAGAGAAGCTTTTGTAACGCCCTCCCTTATTGATTTTATATAAGGCCATATCATAAACCGAATTGATCTTTACAAACTTGGCAGTAGCCGAATCACCATCTGAAAAATGGACATAAACATCTGCATTGTCAACATCTGTATTAAGTAAATGCGCATTGGTCAATACATAACCATCTGAAGATATTATACATCCGCTGAAGAACACATCCTTTTGTTTAATAGTTACAACAGCTTCTAACGCCTCTGACAAGCTTTTAACGCTATCGGCAGCAGTAGGTTTAATAATACTGGTTACAACGGTAGTATCAATAATTTTGACAGGTGTTGTAGGTGGCACATATTTCTCTTTCAGTAATCGTACGGCATCCTGGTTTTTTAAAAAATTATTTAAAGAACGTACCATTACATCGGTCGTAGCTTCCGCACCATAAGCGCTAAACCAGCTGGAAGTGTCGCAGGTAGAATATTCAACTAGCTTTTTGTCGCCTTCCGGAGTGTACAAGCTCCACATACAATTCATAATCACGCAATCCGATCTGCCAATGTAAATGTCTGCGTGACTTTTTACTTCGCATGTAGCAAGATAAGACCCGCTATATAGCCGGACAAAAAAACTGGTGGTATCAATGTATCCCCATTTTTTCAGTAAATGATTAAGACTATCTTTTATATCACTCTTAGCAACAGAGGTGTTGCCTAAATGATAATTCTTCGGCCTGTATTTCGGTTCATGTCTTTTAAACGAAGAAAGGTTAGAATACTCTTGGGGCACAAGGCTATTGACAGAATCCACGGTAAGCGATTTTATGTAAACCCTGTTCTCTCCGTCTTCGCGATACTTAATAGGAATTAAAGCAGGTAGCATAAACTTCCCTTTATACGTAACCCACGGCCCGGGTAGTAAGTTAGCCCAAAGTCCAAAAATGGGATAGTAAATAGTTATAGGATAAAAGGATGGATCGTCTGGCGAAACCTTCATATTCGTAAGCGCCATTATATAAGCAGCGGGTATAGCGAAATCAATAATTTTTAATCCATTAAAACGTGTACGCTTTATAGGCGTGCTTGAAGGGAGATAACCTTTTTTATTTTGTACTATAGTGTAATTCCTAATGTTTGTCGTTAAGGTGTCAATAGATTTTTTATGTACTGACATGCGTGTTTGATCGGCGTATAGGCTTGAATTGTGAGCGTTCCTCTTTTTTATATTACCTATTTCACCGGGTATAATACCGATGATGGTTGAATCAAGCACAGTATTAAAAGTAACCCTTCGGGTATTGAACATCATACCAATGGTACAGCTCTCAGAAAGAAGCATAGCATAAAGAATAATGAATAGAAAAAAAAGTTTCTTAGAGAATAATCTTCTCTGCATTGAGTGGCAGAATGGTTATAATAACAAAAATAATAAACTATTTTTATTAATCTATTAAGAAGGATAAGGAAAGGGAATCTGATTACGGTTTATAAACCCTGATAAGCGTATTTTCTACCAATTTTTTAGGCAGAATACGGCTGAAGAATGCGCCTGTTTTATTAACGGCGCCAGGTATTATTTCGAGCTTACCGGTGAACAAGCCGTGCAATGCAATTTTAGCTACGGCTTCAGGGCTCATGTTCATACGTTCTGCTTGTTTCGCAGCTTTTTCAAAATTTGTCATACCGGCTCTTTCCATAAAGTACGTATCGGTAGGGCCGGGGCAAAGGCACGATACTGAAATATCTTCGGTTTTCAGTTCGTGATGTATAGCGCGAGAAAAAGAAAGTACAAATGCTTTAGTAGCTGAATAAATACCCAGGAAAGGAACGGCCTGGTGCGCAGCGGTGCTGGCCACATTTAAAATATAATGCTGGGAATGATTTTTTTTCAGAACAGGAATCATCAAATAAGTCAGTTGCACAAGACTTTGCATGTTCAGCTGCATCATGTTCAACTGCTCGTCGAGCGAGAGCTTTGAAAACGCTCCACCAAGGCCATAACCGGCATTATTGACTAATACAGATATATCGTAATTTTTTGTAGTGCACCAGTCAGCAATTTTTTTTGCTGAATCGTTTGCAGAAATATCGGCAACAAAAAAATCAGTCTTTACACCATATTTTTTTTCAAGTTCCGCAGCATTTTCCTTCAGCAGGTTTTCAGACCGGGCAACTAAAAGAATGTTATATTTTTTAGCTGCAAGGCCCTCGGCAATGGCTTTTCCAATGCCTTTGCTGCCTCCGGTTATAAGTGCGTAGCTCATAAATTATTGGTCGAACTTGGCAAACGCGTGCAAGTGATGGTAAATAGGTGTTTTACCTGTTTTGCCTTCTTTTGGCGGTTTCCTTCTCTGCTTAGGCCCGCACAATACAGGTATATACATTACCCTGCGGCGGCTTACAGAATCGCTATGTTCGGAATGGCCTACGCGGTGCCAGATATGGCCGTGGTGAACCACTACATCGCCTGGCTTGGCAACTACCAATACTTCATTCTTGTCTTCTTTGGTGTTGCGGTAATACATTTTGGTAAATAACATACCAAAAATGCCTTGTGTATGCGTTGAAGGCAATACACGCAGGCCACCATTTACAGCCGAAGAATTATCAAGATAAATACCAATATTCAACGTTGGGAATACCTTTTTAGCGTAAAATACCTCGCGTATAGAGTCGGTATGCCAGCCCATTTGTTTAAAACGGCTGTGCTTTGAATTTACATAGTGATTAAACACAACGCCATCGCGCTCAGTATCAGTTACCCTGCTCGAGCGCTCTGTTAAAAGGTTTTTAAATCCCTGTATACGAGCATCATGCACGAGTTGTTTTATACGCTCACTATAGTATGATGTGTAAGGGAAACGCTGAACTATGCGCTTTCCATTCTCATCGTGGCCAAATATTACGGGTATACCTTTTACAGTTTTTTCCTTCGACTTAATTAGTTTTTCCTGTGCTGCTTCATATCCGGCAATCAACTCATCTACCTCGGTAGGAGAGAGTACGCCGGTAAAATGAACAAAGCCATATTTATTAAAAAAGTCGAGCTGTTCTTTTGTAAAAGAAGCCCCAAGTTTGAACTTAGGGTAGTTTTTAAGAGATTTCTCCATCTAATTTTATAACTTGTGTGAGGTCGAAGGGCAAATATAGAAAAAATAGAAATACTGCATACCTTTCGCTTTTCACAATTTTGTGTTAATAGTAGGACGAAATGCAAAGGATTATACTTCATAAATCACTTAAGTTTGTAGGATTTATATAATTTAAGCAAATGATACATAGAGAAGGGTATAGTTTAATTACAATAGCAACTGTTATTGCGGCGGTGCTTAGCGGGCTTGGTTATTTTCTGGGGGCGCCTATATGGCTGCAGGGGTTTGTTTACCTGCTTTGTTTTGTAATGTGGGTGCTTATTGTGCAGTTTTTCCGTAACCCCAAGCGCACCACGCCTAAAAACAGCAAGCATATAATTGCACCTGCCGATGGCAAGGTGGTAGTTATTGAAGAAGTGGAAGAACCTGAATTTTTTAAAGATAAGCGCTTACAGGTTTCTATTTTCATGTCACCACTTAATGTGCATCTTAACCGTTTCCCGGTATCAGGCAATGTGGAATATGTAAAATATCACCCGGGCTTATTTCTGGTTGCATGGCACCCAAAGTCATCAACTGAAAACGAACGTACTACTGTGGTAGTTAAAACCCCTGCGGGTCAGCAAATACTCTTCAGGCAAATTGCCGGAGCGGTTGCAAGGCGTATTAGATATTATTGCAAACCGGGCGATCACGCTGAACAAGGCGAAGAAATGGGCTTTATTAAATTCGGTTCACGGGTTGATTTATTTTTACCATTAGGTACTAAAGTTACTGCCAACCTTAACGAGATTGTTAAAGGGGGTGAGTCTGTTATTGCTGAACTAACACAATGAAGAAACTGCTATTGTTTATAACAATAGTTTGTACGGCAATTTCAATTGCAGGTGCACAAAAATACGCTACCTGCAAAACCGCTGCCGAAGTAAGTTCCTCATCATTTGGCCCTGTTTCGCCTAACGGCAGTATTGATAAAGATGTGGAGAAACACCATAGCCATGGCCTTTTCTTTGAGCGGGAACACAACATTACATGGATTACGTTTGAAATACCGCGTGACACAGTTCTCACTTTTGATCTTGTCCCGCAGAAGCAGGATGATGATATAGATTTTCTATTGTTCAGAGATACAGAAGATTTCAGTAATGTGTTTTACCAAAAAATTGCGGAGCATAAATTAAGCCCTATACGCACTAACCTGGCTAAGCCTGATAGCGTTACGCATAGTGGCATGACAGGGTTATCGGTAACAGGTACAGATACCATTGTAGCATCGGGTTATAATTCGTGTTATAGCAAGGCTCTTCCTGTAAAAAAAGGCGAACGGTTTTATTTGGTAGTCGATAATTATACCGAAGCCAAAGGAGCATTTATACTTAACCTTCACATAAAATTCCCCAAAGCAGGCCCTTTATTAACCGAAACCAGAAAGATACAAAACATTGATGCCGCACCTGTAAAAGCACCACGTATTATGATACCCGGCAAAACAAACCTTACCATTGTCGTTACTGATTCTTCGGGGATGCCTATAAAAGGCGAGTTAGATATTACAGGTGTTAAAAAAGGACTGGTAATAAACATAGATACCACCCAATATGGGTTGGTTTTAAACCCACATCAAAGCATTAATATTAACTGTAATGCCTTGGGCTACATGTTCACCGATTATACTTTTTTAGCTCCTGATACTTCTTCTACAATACTACTGCCCATTATACTTTCCAGGGTACAGGAACATAAAAGCTTTGTGCTAAAAGATATCAAGTTCCAGGAAGGTATTGCCTTGTTTACTGCATCATCACAAAACCAATTGATGAATTTGTTGGAGTTTATGCAAAGCAATCCTGATGTAAGTATTCTTATTAAAGGCTATGTAAACGACCCAGGTAGCGATAACTCAGGAGCAGCTAAAAGATTATCGAAGGAAAGGGCAGAAGCTGTGTACGAATTTTTGGCCGGCTCTGGTATTAACCGCCGGCGTATGAGCTACAAAGGTTTTGGCAATGAACATATGATATACCCTAAACCCAAAACTCCGCAACAGGAAGAAGCCAACAGAAGGGTAGAAGTGGAGATAATGAAATGAGAAGCTTTTTTGTAACCATAGGCTGTATTATAGGTTTTGCATTTTTTGCCCAAGCCCAAAATCATGGCAGTTGTGATAAGGCCGTTCTGATCGATACATCTTCATACGGACCAGTATATGCCGATGGAATTCCAAATGCGAATTTGGCCATGCCACATACCAACGGTACTTATTTTGAAAAACCACATACCGTTGTTTGGTTCTGCATTGATATACCATACGATACTCTGCTTACGTTTGATCTTGTTCCGCAAAACCCAACAGATGATCTGGACTTTTTATTATTTAAAGATGAAACATCTGAAATAAAAAATTGCAGCGCATGCCGAGCTAGCCAGCGGACCTTTTGCGATAAAATAGCGTTGACAAGAATGGTGCCCGTGCGCACCAATATTGCACATACTGATACCTCCTTAAACGGTATAACAGGCCTGTCGGTTACTGCAAAAGATGTGATGGAGCCGCCGGGCAAACACCCAACATACAGTAAGGCATTAGCCGTAAAAAAGGATGAACGTTATTATTTGGTAGTAGATAATTATACGAGTGCAAAAAGGCCATTTACCTTGAAAATACATTTTAGGTTTCCTCAATCCGATTCAACTTTTCAAACTGAAGTAAACGACCAAGTCAGCCCTTCAATTAAAAGTAAATACAGAAAAGGTCAAGTGCCGGTTTATATAATAGATAGCCTGACCAAAGCACCTGTTAGAGCAAAAATTGAAATTGAGTGGGCCAATGTAAAGGACAAAGAACCCATAGATACCATAGCGACTGATTTAGGGTTAGCTTTAAAAAAAGGCCAAAAAATAAACATCACCGCTTCGGTAAGAGGTTATTTGCTGGGGCAACTTAGTTACCAGGCAGTAACCGATAGCGATAAGGCTATTTATGTAAACATGTTGCAGATAAAGGAGCACATGAAAATGATATTTAAGCATATGGAATTTGAAAAAGGACTGGCTAAATTCCTTCCAACAGCAACCGAATCGCTTAACGATCTGCTGGGCTTTATGAATAACAACCCGACCGTTAAAATTTTAATAAAAGGCTATGTAAATGACCCTTACCAGTATTACGATGCCCAATACGACCTTGATCTGTCTAAGAAAAGGGCCGAAGCCGTCTACAATTTCCTGATAAGTAAAGGCGTAGATAAGAACCGCATGAACTGGAGAGGATTGGGTAATAAGGAAATGGTTTATGCCAAACCCTCGAATGAAGACGAAATGGAGGCTAACAGAAGGGTAGAGGTGGAAATAGTGAAATAGAATTATATTTGCAATCGACAATCTTTAACGGAAAAAATTTGCTATGTCTTCAAACCTGAAATTCTCCGACGATGCACTTGCATTAGTGCATAAAATAATAAAGCGATATCCTGAAGGAAAGCAAAAATCTGCTTTGCTTCCGGTGCTGCATATTGCACAAGCTGAGTTTGGTGGCTGGCTTAGCTCAGATGCAATGGATTACGTGGCTACACTTTTAAATATTTTACCTGTTGAGGTATATGAAGTGGCAACATTCTACAGCATGTATAATATGAAACCTGTTGGCAAATGCGTACTTGAGGTATGCCGTACAGGGCCTTGCTGGTTGTTGGGTGCAGAGGATATTGTAAAGTACCTCGAGAAAAAATTAAATATAAAAGTGGGTGAAACTACTGCCGATGGGATGTTTACCTTAAAGACCGTTGAATGTTTGGCAGCTTGCGGTACCGCACCGGTAATGCAGGTGGGCGAAACATACCACGAAAATTTGAATTGCGAAAAATTAGATACCATACTGAACGATTATCGCGCAAATACCAAAGAACCTATTTCTCATTTTGCCAAAAAACATATTAAAGGCTAATTATTATGGGTAAAAAAATATTGCTTCAACATATTGATGTTCCGGGAATTGAAACTTATAAAGTTTACCGCGAAAAGGGCGGATACGCCAGTGTTGAAAAAGCGTTGAAAATGAAGCCGGACGATGTAGTGGAAGAAGTTAAGAAATCTGGCTTACGCGGTAGGGGTGGAGCAGGTTTCCCTACAGGTATGAAGTGGAGCTTTATTGATAAAAAAACTCCTAACCCGCACTACTTAGTTTGTAATGCAGATGAAAGTGAACCAGGTACTTTTAAGGACAGGTATTTGATGCAAAAACTTCCGCATGCATTGGTGGAAGGAATGATCGTATCGAGCTTTGCACTAGATGCACACACTGCATATATATACATACGCGGCGAGCTTTTATACGTTTATCATATTTTAGAAAAAGCTATTGCTGAAGCTTATGAAGCAGGCTGGTTGGGTAAAAATATTATGGGTAGCGGTTTCGATCTTGACCTGTATGTACAGCCAGGTGCAGGTGCATACATCTGTGGCGAAGAAACGGGACTAATAGAATCATTAGAAGGTAAACGCGGTAACCCGCGTATGAAACCGCCATTCCCAGCTATACAAGGTTTATGGATGTGTCCTACGGTGGTTAATAACGTGGAGACCATTGCAGCCGTGCCACATATATTAAATATGGGTGGCGAAGAATATGCTAAGATCGGTGTTGGAAAAAGTACAGGTACCAAATTAATTTCTGCTTGCGGGCATGTTAAAAAGCCCGGTGTGTATGAAATTGAATTAGGTCTTCCTGTCAAAGAATTTTTATACTCCGATGAATATTGCGGAGGCATATTGAACGATAAACAATTTAAGGCCATAGTTGCAGGTGGCTCTTCGGTGCCTATTCTGCCTGCTGAATTATTCTTAACCACCGCCAAAGGCGAACCGCGTTTAATGAGCTACGAATCATTATCAGATGGTGGCTTTGCGACGGGTACCATGTTAGGTTCGGGTGGCTTTATTGTAATGGATGAAACCGTTAGCGTAGTCAAAAACTTATACAACTTCACTCGTTTCTATCACCACGAATCGTGCGGCCAATGCAGCCCATGCCGCGAGGGAACAGGATGGATGGAAAAGGTTCTTCACAAGATCATTGACGGTCACGGTAAAATGAGCGATATTGATTTGTTGTGGGATGTGCAATCGAAGATAGAAGGACGTACTATTTGCCCGTTAGGTGATGCAGCAGCATGGCCAGTAGCAAGTGCTATCCGCCATTTCCGTAAAGAGTTTGAAGAGCTTATTCAAACTCAACAGAAGGTAAAGGACGTAACCTATTTACAGGAAACGGTTGAAGTTTAAAAGAGTAAAAGGAATCCGTTTATAAAATAAATAATTCCTATAAGGCCGGGTACCATACTAAGGTACCATATCGGCTTTACTTTTATTAAAGCTGCTATTGAAGATAAAAGAATAGAAACCTCAAGGAATACTATAGCCAGCTCAAAAGCGGCACCATGTTTTTGCGAATCATCACGAATAGCTTCCAAACGTTTTGCCTCGGAACTTATCTGATCTTTTTCGGTTTTGTATTTAGCAACATTACTGGTGTATTCATTAATGTGTTTTGTAATGCTATCGTATGCTGCACCCGGTGGTGTGCTAATTAGTTGAGTTTTTAAATTATCAAGCTGTACGGTATATAAATATTCTTTAAGACTCTTGCTTTGAAAAAATGCCCATTGGTCGCTTGCCTGCATTTGGCTGTCCACAGACGAACCACTATGCTGACCACCCATAAAGGTTGATAATGTTGCACACAGGGCTATTAGTATCGTTGTAATAGAAAGATAATTCAACCACTTATCCTTTTCCTTATCCGCCTTTTCTTTTTCCAGAATATCGGCCTTTATTTCTTCGTGTATCTCTGCTCTTTCCTGTTCGTTCATATCTTCTATTTATAAGTACAAGGATATATGTTTTCAATAAATAAAACTATTAAAATCAGAAAGATTAGTTTTATCGAGGGTCATTTCCTGATCTTAAAATGAAGCAATATTTTCACTATTTAATATTGTTTGCACTCAACTGTTCAATACCCTTTTCTAAACATTGAAAGATAAGCTATTTATACAGTGCTTAAAAAACTGTTGCGAAAGATTTGAATAGCCTAAGGGGAGGGATTAATGGAATAGATTGACGATGTGTTAGTTACAACAAAAGGAAATAAATATTGAAAAGCTGAATTAAGAAGCGGTTTAGGTTTTGTCAACTATAAATAATGATTAACTTTGCAGAGTAATTACAGAGTATGAATACAACCAGCAGCACAATAGAATATTTGCCGATAATTATTACGGCTTTGGTGGCAGGTGGTTTTGTTACACTAACCATGTCGGTAACGCACATGCTTGGTCCAAAACGCCAAAACAAAACAAAATTAGAAGTGTTTGAATGCGGTATTGAATCGCAGGGAAATGCTCGTTTACCATTTTCAATTAAATATTTTCTGGCAGCCATTCTATTCGTATTATTCGACGTGGAAGTAATATTTATGTATCCATGGGCAGTAGATTTCAGGAATTTAGGCAGCCTTGGTTTTATTGAAATGATATCATACATGGCAGTGCTACTTTTAGGTTTTGTTTACATACTTAAAAAGGGAGCTTTGAAATGGGATACTGAATAACCCCAATTTAACGACATTATGGAAGCAGTTAAGGATAGTAATATAAAAATAGTAGGCGCTCCTCCGGGCATTGAAGGTCCGGGGTTCATGGCTACTTCGCTTGATAAAGTAATTGGTATGGCACGTGCAAATTCGCTGTGGCCATTACCATTCGCTACATCATGTTGCGGTATTGAGTTTATGGCGACCATGGCCGCGCACTATGACCTTGGCCGTTTTGGAGCAGAGCGCTTAAGCTTCTCTCCGCGCCAGGCAGATTTACTTATGGTTATGGGAACCATTGCTAAAAAAATGGCTCCTATTTTAAAACAGGTTTATTTGCAAATGGCCGAACCACGTTGGGTATTATCAATGGGTGCCTGCGCTTCGAGCGGAGGTATATTCGATACATACAGTGTGTTGCAAGGCATCGACAGGATCATTCCGGTTGACGTTTACGTACCCGGTTGCCCTCCTCGTCCTGAACAAGTTATTGATGGTATTTTAAAGATACAGGAACTTGTAAAGAACGAATCGATACGCAGAAGAGAAGGCCCACAATACAAAGCAATGCTTGCCCAATACGGAATAGAATAAGCTTATGGAAGATATTTTACCGGTAATAGAAAAGAGTTTGCGCGACATGTTCGGAGCGGATATTATTTCGGCCGAAATGGAACGCGATTTCCCTGTATTTACTGTAAAGAAAGACAGGATTATAGACGTGGTAAAGTTTTTGTACGATGATCCTGAAATGCAATTCCGCTTTTTAACCGACTTGTGCGGTGTGCATTTTCCCGATAACAAAGGACATGAACTGGGCGTAATATATCACCTGCACAACATGCGCCGCAACTGGAGGATACGTTTACGTATTTTCTTTGCGCTGAATGATGTGAGTGTACCTACACTTACTACGGTATTCTCTGCAGCTAATTGGATGGAAAGAGAGACCTACGATTTTTATGGCATTACTTTTAAAGGCCATCCTAACTTAAGACGTATTCTGAATGTAGATGACCTCGGCGGATTCCCTATGCTAAAGGAATATCCATTAGAAGATCCTACACGCGACGATAAAGACGATAAATTCTTCGGACGATAAAAAATATTCTTCATTATGTCTCAGGCTAAGAATCAAAAAGGAAGAGTGGTGCAGCAGAACGCACCCGAAACAGCTGAGAAGCTGGAAGAGAAAGAATATTCCATTCTTAACCTTGGTCCTTCGCATCCGGCCACACACGGTGTGTTCCAGAATATTTTAAAAATGGATGGTGAGATCATTGTTGACTCAGAGCCTACCATTGGCTATATACACCGTGCATTTGAAAAGCTGGCTGAAAGAAGGCCATACAATCAAATTACTCCCATTACCGACCGTTTAAACTACTGTTCATCGCCAATCAATAACATGGGCTGGCACATGACAGTAGAGAAATTGATACAAGTTGAAATTCCGAAGCGCGTGCAATACATGCGTATTGTTATTATGGAACTTTCGCGTATTGCCGATCACTTGGTTTGCAATAGTGTTATTGGTGTTGATGCCGGTGCACTTACCGGTTTCGTTTATGTATTTGAAGAACGCGAAAAAATTTACGAAATATTCGAATCTATTTGCGGTGCAAGGTTAACAACCAACATTGGCCGTATAGGTGGTTTTGAACGCGAATGGACCGATGTTACCTGGGCCAAGCTAAAGAAGTTCATGAAAGAGTTTCCGGCTGTGCTTAAGGAATTTGAAAAGCTTTTAGTGCGTAACCGCATATTTATGGACCGTACCATTGGTGCGGGGCCAATAAGCGCCGACAGGGCATTGAATTATGGTTTTACAGGCCCTAATTTACGGGCTGCAGGTGTTGATTATGACGTGCGTGTAATGAATCCATATTCAAGCTACGAAGAATTTAAGTTCGATATTCCTATTGGCACCAATGGCGATACCTACGACCGCTTTATGGTGCGCGAACACGAAATATGGGAAAGCTATAGCATTATTCAGCAGGCTATTGAAAAGATAGAAGCAAGTACCGATAAGGCTTTCCATGCCAATGTGCCTGATTTTTATCTTCCTCCTAAAGAAGAAGTTTACAATAATATGGAAGCGCTTATCTATCACTTTAAGATAGTAATGGGCGAAACCGATGTGCCTAAAGGCGAGATATACCATGCAGTAGAAGGCGGCAATGGCGAATTAGGTTTTTACCTGATAAGCGATGGCGGAAGACAGCCATACAGGTTGCATTTCCGCAGGCCTTGCTTCATTTATTATCAAGCATATCCTGAAATGATACGCGGCAACATGCTTAGCGACGCTATTGTTACTATGAGTAGTATGAATGTTATTGCAGGCGAGCTAGACGCGTAATACGCAACCTTTACACTATCTGACTTAACTTCATCATATTGGTGCGACCACGCTCTTTAATTGGCGTACTGGCAATATTTATCACAAAGTCTCCCGGCGCCAATAAGCCTTGTTTACGTAAGAATTGCTTTATCTCGGCAATGGTATGGTCTGTGCTTAAGTACTTATCATAATAAAAGCCCTGTACGCCCCAAAGCAAGCTTAACGAGGTAAGCAGTGTATGGTTATCGGTAAATATGTATGTAGTAGCTTTCGGCCTGTGGCTTGATATTTTAAATGCAGTATAACCGGAATTGGTCATTGATGCAATTGCTTTTACACCAGCCTGCCTTGCCATTACACAAGCGTTGTAGCAAATAGAATCAGATATAAAAGTATGGTTATGAACTAAAGGCTGATGCTCTCTGAAATAAATGCTGTTCTCATTCTGCTCAATATGGCTGGCAATACGCTGCATGTATTGTACTGCACGTACCGGGTATTGGCCTACAGATGTTTCTTCGCTCAACATAACGGCGTCAGCACCATCTAACACAGCATTAGCAACGTCATTAACTTCAGCACGGGTAGGAGAGAAGTTGGTGAGCATGCTCTCCATCATTTGTGTGGCAATAATAACCGGGCGCGAAGCTTCAATACATTTACGTACCAACATTTTTTGAATAAGCGGTACACGTTCTGCATCAACTTCTACACCCAGATCGCCACGGGCAACCATAACGGCATCGGCCATATCAATGATGTTGTCTATTTCAAGTAATGCCTCAGGCTTCTCAATTTTTGCAACAACCTTAGCGTGCGATTTGAGTTTTTTGATGCGTTCTTTTAAATCAACCACATCATTTACTGTACGTACAAACGAAAGGCCTATCCATTCAATTTTTTGCTCCAATGCAAATTTCAGATCCTTCAGATCTTTTTCGGTAAGCGAAGGCATTGATATGCGTGTGTTTGGCAGGTTAACGCCTTTTTTTGATTTGAGCATACCACCATGAACAACCACAGCTTTCACTTCATCTTTACGATTGGTGCCCGTTACACGAAGCATTAATTTACCGTCAGCTATCAATACGTTATCACCAATAGCCACGTCTTTCGGAAAATCGGGATAAGTTATATAAACGCGTTTAGCATCACTCATACATTTGGTAGTAGTAATGGTAATAGGTTTACCATCCACTATTTCAACACCACCATTAATCACTTCGCCAATACGAAGCTTTGGGCCTTGTAAGTCGGCAAGTACACCAACATATGTACCCATTTCTTTATTGAGCTGCCTAACATTGGATATTACTTGTTTTACTGCATCATAATCGCCATGCGAAAAATTGATACGGCAAATACTCATACCGGCCTCTATCATTTCTTTCAGCACTTTTTTAGATGCTGATGCAGGCCCTATGGTGGCAACTATTTTTGTTTTGTTTCCTATTTTCATAATGCTAAAATACCAAATTATGCTTCGATTTCAATGAATGTACCTCAATGCTGTATGCACCGGCAATTACATCGGCCTTTTTTATTTGTTCCACTAACTGCTTTGCTTCTTCTTCTTCAACCGAACCTTTTATAATAAAGAAATAATCCATCTGCTTATGTTCTTCAATAAGCATCCCGTCTTTACCACGATTTGCAAGCAAATAGTAATCGCGGAAAAGTACTTCCTGGTTAAAAGCGAACATCGAGTGTAGGCTATGTTCAGTAGCGTGGTCTTCGGTCTTGGCAAGTTTTATGCCAAACAAATTATTTAAGGTCCAGCAAAGTCGGTAATCTTTTTCGTGGCAAACAATACCTACCAGGCAAAACTCGTAATCGTATTCAAACTGCAGGCGCGTTTTCGACATAATGCTAAGTTACTGTTTCTAATGTTGCCCATGCTTTTTCGGCAGCCATCTGTTCAGCGCGCTTTTTAGAATAGTGACTGGCTTCCGCTTTTATTACCTGGTCAATGAACAGGCCAATTAAATATGTTTTATCTTCTGCGTAGCGGGCTTCTTCCATAACACGAAACTCAACCGATCGCTTTTCTTTCTGTGCCCACTCTATAAGCTTGCTCTTAAAGTCAGTCTCTGTATTTTCAAGCTCATCCAGGTCTACATACAAAACAAATATCCGGTTGAGGATGAAATTCTTCGTCTTTAAATAACTTGTATCAAGATAAACAGCGCCTATAAGGGCTTCCAGCGCATTACCATAAATTGAGCTGCCTGAATATCCTCCGGAATCTTTATTGAGCATGCCCTGCAGGCCCATTTTAACTGCAATGCTATTAAGATGATTGCGGCTTACAACTTTCGAACGCATTTTTGTAAGAAAGCCTTCATCCTTATATGGAAACCTTCTGAATAAATGTTCAGCAACAATGGTATTTAATAATGCATCGCCTAAAAATTCCAAACGCTCATTACTTGTCTTTGTGTTTTCGTTAGTGCTATTACGTGCCATCGACTTATGGCGGAATGCCATTTGGTAAAGCGATAGGTTACGCGGATAAAAGCCCAACAAGTTTTTTAACGAACCTGAAAATTTTCTGTCAGAAGAAAGCAAATGCCTTAACACCCAGAGGAAGGAATTATGTTTTATACAAAAATAAGAAAAACAAAAGTCTTTGGCTTCATTTAAGCAGATTCTTATATTTGTGTGAACGGACCAGCAGTAATAAAAGGGTATGAGCAAGATTCTATTAATAGAAGATAATAATGAAATGAGGGAGAACACCTCAGAAATTCTTGTGCTTGCAAAGTATAAGGTTATTACTGCCGAAAATGGCAGAGTAGGTGTTGATAAAGCAAAAAAGGAAAAACCAGACCTGATCATTTGTGATATAATGATGCCTGACCTTGATGGCTATGAAGTACTTGAAATGTTAAGCATGCAACCGGAAACTGCCGGGATACCATTTATATTTTTAAGCGCAAAGGCCGAAAAGACAGACATGCGGAAGGGCATGAACTTAGGGGCCGACGATTATTTAACCAAACCTTTCGACGAGACTGAATTAATTGATGCAGTTGAAATGCGGTTAAAGAAAAGCAGTTTGTTCAAGAAAAATTATTCTCATGATATTCAGGGCCTCACCCAGTTTATAGCTGAAGCAAAGCAATTTAGTTTGCCTATTAGTAATGTATCTGATTATGCTTTGTCTGCATTTTCAAAAAAGGAAGTGATATATAATGAGGGGGATGCACCATCAACTGTTTATCTGGTAAATAAGGGAAGGGTAAAGACCTGGAAGATGAGTGGAGATGGAAAAGAATTTATTACAGGCATTTATACAGCCGGCGAATATTTTGGATATGTGGCTATACTGGAAGGAGCTGATTATACGGACTCAGCAACAGCATTAGAGGATAGTGAAGTTGCTCTTGTACCTCGCCACGATTTCCTTTCACTGATTTATTCGAATAGCGAAATTTCGGCAAGATTCATTAAAATGCTTGCCAATGATATAAGAGAGAAAGAAGAGAGGTTACTTGGTTTGGCCTTTAATTCGGTAAGAGCAAGGGTAGCAGATGCCTTAATGTCGTTGCAAAAGAAAAATGAATTAAATACCTCAATTCGCATACCACGTGATGATCTGGCAAGCATTATTGGCACATCCACCGAATCGCTAATACGTACATTATCAGACTTTAAGCAGGAGAAATTGATTGAAACCGATGGGCGCGAAATAAAAGTACTTAATCTAAAGGGTTTAGAACAGGTAAGGAAATTCTCCTAATAATGCAATTGTCTGATAATCAATGATAAAAATACTTAACTTACTTTTCTGTTAAAAATAGTTAAACCTTTATATATTTGAGGTATCAAACAGTTACTAACAAAATATTAAAAACTGCATGAAAACGAAACATTTTGTAATTACAGGAATGATAGGTATAGCCTTAGCGGGTATGGTCATTACCGGTTGTAAAAAAGAATCTACTGCCGATACCGATGCTACCGCAGCACAAGATGATGCCAACGCATCATTTATGATTAACGAGTCAAAAACCATATCAGACGGAGCTGCTAAAGGACAGGCTACCGAAAAGATTTTAGGTATATGCGGAACAGTAACAAAGCGCGATACAACTATCGGTGGTGTTCTTGATACCTTGGTAGATGTATCTTTCCCGGGTGGTTGTGTTAGCAATGATGGAAGAACCAGAAAAGGACATATTTTGTTCTGGTGGAATGGAAAGGGTTATTTCCAGGATTCTGCTTCGGTTACTGAAACCTGGGTGAATTATTCAGTTTATTCACCTTTAAGCGGTACAACCATTAGCATGGGTAATGGCAGTATAAGAACACTTACTAATATTGGACATGATAGTGCCGGCGATTGCAGTTGGTCTTTCAATGCTAATTTAACTCTCAACTACAGTGGTGCAACTACTGGTAAAGCTACATGGACATCTTCCCGCACAAATACACTTACAGATGTTGGCGGTGTTCATTATTATGTAATTACAGGTGGTGCAAGTGGAACAAGCAGAACAGGTGTATCATATACACTTAGCATAACCCAGCCGCTTTACTGGACTGCCTATTGGATCAATATTTTCTTAGGCAAGGCAGCATATAATTGCGATTGCTTTGAATCGGGTACAGTTGAATATACCCGTACGGGCAAAACATACCCATTGTATCTTCAGTTTACCAGTGGTGTAGGTAAATGCGCTCACACTGCAACTGCGACCATAAATGGTAATACTTATAATATTACACTTCCGTAATTAAGAATTAGGTAAAAAAAATCCCGAGAGCCTCTCGGGATTTTTTATTTATAGACTAATGGTTTTGTATTAGTCAGGAAACTTTTTATATTTGAAATAACAAATTAATTAAAAACAACAAAAAATGAAAAAACTTTCAACAGTAGTCTTGGGTACTGCCTTGTTATCAGCGGTAATTTATACCGGCTGTAAAAAAGATACCCCGGCTTCTACAAATACTAACACCAATACAACAAACGACAACGACTATTACGCTGCACAAGATGAAGCCAATGCATCGTTTGTAATGAACGATTCTAAAAACATTTCAGACGGAGCGGCGAAAGGCCAGTCAACTGAAAGGGTTTTGGGCGGTGCTTGCGGTACCGTAACCTGGGATTCTACCGGTGTTACAGATACTATTGATATTCACTTTACAGGTACTTGTATGAGCCCTGATGGCAGATACAGGAAAGGTGATATTCTTGTATATTGGGCCAAAGGCAAAGGATATTTTGATCAGGGAGCATCTATTACCCAAACATGGAGGAACTACTCTGTAACCAATCCTGCTACTTTAACTTCAATTGCAGTTAGTGGTAGTACCAATCTACAGAATACCGGTAAAGATTCATTAGGTGACCATAGCTGGAGCTATGGCTCAAATGTTACCCTTACCTATAGTGGTGGCACAACCGGAACATCATCATGGAGTGCTACACGTAACAACGTACTTACCAGAGTTGGTAATGTATGGTACTATTATGTAACAGGTAGTGCTACAGGTACATCTAAAAGCGGTACAACTTATACCTTATCAATTACCAGCCCACTTGTATATACAGCATTGTGGATTAACCTTGCTGCAGGGAATTCAATTTGTGGTTGCATAGAGGCAGGATCAGAGACCCTGACACGCACAGGTAAAACTTATCCACTAACCTTAACCTATACCAGTGGTGTAGGCAATTGCAATTACACTGCTAATGCTACTATAAATGGCACAACATACGCCATTACTGTATTATAAGCAACTAATAAGCTTTTTAAAAAAGGGATGCATTTGCATCCCTTTTTTAGTTTAATTAATCCCTATTCCTTTACATTTGTAATACTATGTTCGAAAATAAAAATGAACCATTAGCCCCAAAAATTGTTTTTTATGGCCGCCTAATGCGTATGGCCATGTTTGCGGGTATAGCGGTATTAATATGCCTTATAATTGGCA
>Ga0206980_1047_pt1 | contig 20941 bp, 16 predicted proteins | sample Alteio_BWMinCont_20_FD_153494 | JGI IMG/M metagenome (GOLD analysis project Ga0206980, IMG submission 153494) | Enriched cells from forest soil in Barre Woods Harvard Forest LTER site, Petersham, Massachusetts, United States -... | ecosystem: Environmental > Terrestrial > Soil > Temperate forest >...
GGGCACCCAGGTTGATGGACGGGTTCGCGGACATACGGACGGTCATGAAGTTTCGGCCGGGGATGCGGTGCGGGGAGCGACGGTGTCGGGCTGCGTGGTAGCGGCCGCGATGGTGTCGCGGAAACGCGCCACGTCAGACTGGAGTTTTTCAAGCTGCTTTGGGGTCAGGCGGGGCGGAACAGGGGCGGCGTAGACCTTGGCTCGCTTGCGCGCGCTGTCGGCGGCTCGAGCCAGGAGGAGCTTGCGGAACGCGGCGGATCGCTCGGCTTCGGCGAGGAGAGCTTCATAGGTGCGGAGGATCAACTCCGCGCTGTGGCAAATCTCAACCAGGTCGGAGCCGGCGCGAATGGCTGCAACGGCTGCTTCATTGACGGGAAGGAACTTGAGGATGCCGCCCATTTCGAGGTCGTCAGAAAGGATGATGCCCTTGTAGCCGATTCGATCGCGGAGCACGGTGGTAATCCAGAAGCGGGAGGCGCTAGCGGGCATATTTTTGCCCGAGGTGTGGGGATAGGCGGCGTGGTTGGTCATCACGATCGGCATCTGGGCGTGCAGTTCGCGATAAGGGGCGAGGTCCTGCTGCCACAGATCGTTCCAGGCGCGACCGATTTCGGGGGTTTCAAAATGGGTGTCGCTGGCCGCGCCGCCGAGGCCGGGAAAGTGCTTGCCGCAACTGATGACCGTTTGAGCCGCAAGGCCGGCAAGAAACTCGCGGGCGAATCGGATTACCTCGGCGGGATTCGGAGCGACGGAGCGCGTTCCCATGACCTCGACTGATTCGGGCAGGGCGAGATCGACGACCGGGGCCAGGGTGGTGTTGAACCCAAAGGCGCGCACGGCCCGGGCGATGATCTGGCCGAATTCGCGAGCGAGAGCGGGCCGGGCGGATTGGCGCGCGGCGATCCACACCGCCTGGGCGGAAGGCAGAGGTGCGAGCGCATCGCGGAGGCGATTCACGGTGCCGCCTTCGACATCGACATAGCGGACGCTGTGGCGCGCGCAGAGCCCGGTGGCTTCATTCAGGAGGGCGCGGGTCTGCTCGACGTCGGCGATATTGCGGCGAAAAAGGATGACGCCGGCGGGGCGCACGAGGCGAAGCCAGGCGCGTTCGAGAGAGGTGAGTTCCTTGCCGGAGAGACCCACCACCAGCAGGCTCCCGACGGCGTGGCGCAGGTTCGAGACACTCGACTTCCGCATTGCGTCCCCCGGGGGCTAAAGCCCCATTCAATCTGCCGTGCTTAATGTACGGGCTAAAGCCCGTACCCTTCACGGCTGAAGCCCGGTCCCTTCACGGCTGAAGCGCGATCCCTTCACGAATCGAGTTTTTTCAGCAAGCGTGAGGCTGGTTTCTTTTAGAGGCACATCTAATGCCGGTTCTCCTTCAGTTCCTGCTGCAGTTCTTCAAGCAGATTCAGCGCCTGAAGCGGCGTGAGGGCATTCACATCGACAGCTTCGATGCGATCGACGATGCGTTGCGAGAGGGGCGTGAAGATGGTCAACTGCATGGGTTCCGGTTCGGTTTCCCGCACGTCCGCCACGGCGGAGCGCTCCTGCTTTTCGTGCTGGCGCAGGATGCGCCTGGCGCGTTCAATGACGGCGGCGGGCAGGCCGGCAAGCCGGGCTACCTCGATGCCGTAGCTTTTGCTGGCCGCACCGGGCTCAATGTTATGCAGGAATACGATGCCGCCGGCCGACTCCTTGACGCCGACGCGGAGGTTGCGAACGCGGGGCAGCTTCTCGGCCAGCATGGTGAGTTCATGGTAGTGGGTGGCGAAGAGCGTGCGGGCGAAGGTTTCGGCGTGAAGATACTCGACGGTTGCCCATGCCAGGGAGAGTCCATCGAACGTGGCGGTGCCGCGGCCCATCTCGTCGAGAAGGATGAGCGAGCGGTTGGAAGCGGTGTTGAGAATGGTCGCGGTTTCGGTCATCTCCACCATGAAGGTGGAACGGCCGCGGGCCACATTATCGCTGGCGCCGATGCGGGTGTAGATACGATCGACTAATCCAAAGCGAAGACGATCCGCAGGCACAAAGCTGCCCATCTGGGCCATCAGGACTAACATGGCCGCCATGCGCAGATAAGTGCTCTTGCCGCCCATGTTAGGGCCAGTTATGAGTAACAAGCCCGGGCCTGGGTCGGCGGCGTTGAGGTATAAGTCGTTGGAGATAAATCGGCCCTCGCGGGTTTCTTCCATCCATTGCTCGATGACGGGATGGCGGGCGGCGACGGCTTCGAGCACGGGTTCATCGGCGAGGGTGGGGCGGACGTAGCGCCGGCCGGCGGCGAGATGGGCGAAATTGGCCAGCAGATCGGCTTCGCCTACAGCAGCCGAGGCGCGGCGAATGCGGCCGGCGGATTCAAGGACGGATTTGCGCAGCTCGGAGAAGAGGCGCTTTTCGATTTCGATGGATCGGTCATGGGCGGTGAGGATCTTGCGCTCGTATTCCTTCAGCTCGGGAGTCGTGAATCGCTCGGCGTTGACAAGTGTCTGCTTGCGCTCATAGTCGGCGGGAGCGAGGGATAAGTTAGATTTCGTGATCTCGATGTAATAGCCGAAGACGGAGTTATAGCGGACCTTGAGCGAGGCGATGCCGGTGCGCTGGCGTTCCCGTTCTTCGATGGCCGCGATCTGCTGGCGGCCGGTGGTGGAGATGGTGCGCAGCTCGTCGAGTTCTGGATCGACTCCGGCGGCGATGGCTCCGCCATCGGAGAGCGTCAAGGGAGGTTCGGCAACGAGCGTGGTGGCGATGCGCACGGTTACATCTTCGAGGGTGTCGAGGAGGGTAACTAACTCGCGCCAGCGGGCGGCCTGCATGGCTTCGAGGGCCGTTTTCAGTCCGGGCAAACGCGCTGTGCTCGAAGCCAGCGCGCGGACGTCGCGGGGACCAGCGGAATCGAGGGAGATGCGGGCGAGAAGGCGTTCGAGATCGAGGATTCCGGAGAAGGCGCGACGGATTTCCTCGCGCTTGACTAGATCGGAATGGGCCTCGGCCACGGCTTCGTAGCGCGATTCGATCGTGGCCGCGTCCATGAGGGGGCGCAGAATGGTGGCGCGCAACAGGCGCTTGCCCATGGGCGTCGAGCAGGCGTCGAGGGTATGAAAGAGAGTGGCGCGGTCGGACGAGTCCCCAAACTGGCCCGCGAAGAGGGGCTCGACCAGTTCAAGATTGCGCACTGTGACCTGATCGAGTTCGAGGGCCGTGGAGTGTTCCTGGAAGCGAAGGGAATCGATGTGGAGGGCGTCGTTTTTCTGGGTGGTGCGGACGTAGTGGAGCACGACGCCGGCGGCGACGGCGGCTGGCTCGTGTCCGACCAGACCGAAGCCCTCGAGGGAGCGCACGTGTAGCTGGCGCTCGACGAGGGGAATGGCGAAGTCGTGCGTCCACACCCAGTCTTCGACACGGGTTCGGGCGGGAACGCGCTCGAGTTGCGGTGGAATGGGTGCGGTTGCGGGCAGCAGGACCTCGCTGGCCCCGGCCATGAGGATTTCATCCACGGCCTGCTGGCGGGCGGCGGGCCCGGAGAACTCGGCGGTGCGGAATTCGCCGGTGGAAATGTCGAGGAGGGCGACGGCGCAGAGGGGGCCGTCCGCAGAGGAAGAGCGCGGCCTTTGTTTCAAGGCGTGGGGTTCGGGATCGAAGCGGGACTTCGAATTTGGGAGCAATTTTTCGGGACGGCCGGGCGCGATTTCGAAATAGGCAGCCAGGAAGTTGTTCTGTTCCTGACCGAGCGCGGAGTCAAGGGCGGTGCCGGGAGAAAGGACCCGCATGACTTCGCGGCGCACGATCTTTTTGGTGAGCTTGGGATCTTCCATCTGGTCGCAGATGGCGATGCGGTAACCCTTGCGCAGGAGGCGGGCGAGGTAGCCTTCGACGGCGTGGTAGGGTACGCCGCACATGGGCTGGTTGCGTTCGCGGTCACGGGCGGTGAGGGTGAGCTGGAGCTCGCGGCTGACGACGACCGCGTCGTCGTAGAACAGCTCGTAGAAGTCTCCCATGCGGAAGAAGAGCAAGGCATCGGGATTTTCCCGCTTGGCGACGGTCCATTGGCGCATGAATGGCGTCAGTTCAGGCGGGCTTTTTTCGGCCGGCAGCGGCGCCGCGGCCAGGTCAAGCTGGGGTTCGTCCGAGGTGAGGAAAGCGGGCGCAACCCCGGATTGGATATCGTCCTTGATCACGTTGTTTCCTAGATTATCGTGAACGGGCGGGAGGAGAATGGGGTTGACTTCGATAGGGCGCGGAGGAGTCGGGCGGCATTGACCGAATTAACCCGTCGAGCCGCGTGGCCCGACGGTAACGTTGATTACGGACAAAGCCGTCGGGTGATTTGCGTCACAGTATACTGAATAGGTAGAACTTAAGGTAAATATCGGAATGTATTTGGTTTGGCTTAGAGTGGCGGCGGTACTGTATGCGGCGGCGAGTATCGCAGCATTCCCGGCCGTCCTCCACAACCGGGAGGGCTGGCGCAAGGCCTGCGTACACATCGCCAGCATTGCGCTCCTGTTCCACTTCGTTTCGGTGGTGGAGATGCTGGCTCTGGCGCACAGCTGGGTTCCGGTGGGCGTGCGCGAGGGCGAATCACTGCTGGGGTTGCTCATCGCCGCATTGTTCTTCCTGTTGTGGTGGATCTACGGGACGATGTCGCTGGCGGTATTTGCCTTACCGATCACCTTTTTTATCGTGTTTGTCCCTTCGCTGGGATATGAGCGGTACATTTTCCCCTCCTCGGGGGTGCGAATCAGCTGGCTGATCGCCCATATTTCGGCGCTGCTGGCTGCCTACACCGCCCTGGGATTCAGCATGCTGGCCTCGGTGCTTTACCTGGTTCAAGAGCGCCGTATCAAGAGCAAGCACAAGCCGGGCGAGGACAGCTGGTGGGTGCCGCTTGAATGGCTTCCGCCCCTCGATACGCTGGAACGCATCGCCCATGCCACGCTGCTGTTCGGCTTTCCCTGCATGACGGTCGGCCTGGTGATCGGGTCGGTGCTGGCGCAGGAGACGGTGCTCGGGGCGGCCTACTTCCGGGACCCTAAAGTGATTGCGTCGTTTGTGATGTGGGCGGTCTACGTGCTGCTGCTCTTCCTGCGCAGTACCAAGGGATTGCGGGGCCGAAGGGCAGCCTATCTCTCGGGAGCCGTGTTCCTGGTGATGCTGGCGGTGTGGGCCGCCAACCTGCTGAGCCACGTGCACAGGTACGGTGCCTCATGACCCTGGCGCTGATCGGCGTAAACCACAAGACCGCACCGATTGAGTTGCGCGAACGGATCGCAATTTCGCGCGACGATCTTGCGCAGGTGACGCGGGCGCTGGCTTCACTACCGGGGGTGTCGGAGTGCATGATCGTTTCCACATGCAATCGGGTCGAGATTCTGACGGCGCTTGAATCGCCCGCGGTGGATGTCTCCCGATTCCTGCAAAGCCATTTCCGGTTGGACGGGGCGGTGCTGAAGGATCATCTGTACGAACATCGCGACCAGGAGGCGGTGCGGCATCTTTTCAGGGTTGCGGCCAGCCTGGACTCGATGGTGGTGGGCGAGCCGCAGATTCTGGGTCAGGTGAAAGAGGCGTTCGCGGCGGCGCGTTCCGCGGGAACCGTGGGCGGGCAGCTGGAACACTTGTTACAAAGTGCTTTTGCGGCGGCGAAAAAGATTCGCTCCGAAACGGAGATCGGCTCCAACAGCGTTTCGATCGCGTCGGTAGCGGTGGAACTGGCGCGGAAGATTTTCGGGTCGCTCAATGGGCGCACGGTGTTCCTGGTGGGCGCAGGCAAGATGAGCGAACTGGCGGCGCGACACCTTGTGCAGCAGGGCGCGGGCGCCATCCTGGTGACCAACCGGACCCTGGCGCGGGCGCGCAGCATGGCCGAGGAGTTCAACGGGCGGGTGATTCCGTTTGAGCAACTGCATGACGTGGCCAGCGAGGCGGACATCGTGATCACGTCGACGGGCGCGCCGCACGCGATCTTCCGGCGCGAGCATGGGCAGGCGTTCATGCACAAGCGGCGCAACCGGCCCATGTTCTTCATCGATATCGCGGTGCCGCGCGATGTGGATCCGGCGATGAACAAGCTGGAAGGAATCTTTGTCTACGACATCGATGACCTTCAGACGGTCGCAGCTTCGCACCTGGCGGACAGGGCTCGCGAGGCAAAAAAAGCCGAGGCGTTGATTGCGGGCGAGGTGGAGCGGTTCCATCAGCGGCAAAGAACGGTCAACGTGGCGCCGGCGATTGTGGCCCTGCAGCGGCAGGCAGAAGAGCTTCGGCAGACCGAGTTGCGGCGCATCCAGGCCCGGCTGGGCACGCTCACGGAGGAGCAGGCGGCGGCGGTGGAAGCGTTGACTCGCGGACTGGTGAACAAGTTTCTCCATCAGCCGATGCAGGCGTTGAAGCAGGCCGCGCGGGAAAATAATTCTGCGCGGGTAGACGCCCTCTGCGACGTGTGGTCGCTGCCGGGGGTGTCGGGACGAGAGACAGGTACGGAGATTGACTCGGAGCCTCAAGTTTCGGAGGCAAGTGAAAATTCCAAGCCGGCAAAGGACGTGGATGTGACGCAAACCAGCGGGGCAGGGCGGCTATGAACCTGCGCATCGGAAGCCGGGGTTCGCAACTGGCACTCTGGCAGGCCAATCACATTGCTGACCGGCTGCGGGGGCACGGTCATTCGGTGGCAATCGAAATTATCAAGACGACCGGCGATCGCCTGCAGGAAGTCACGTTTGCCCAGGTGGGCTCCAAGGGCATGTTCACCAAGGAAATCGAGGAGGCGCTGGCCGAGGGCCGCGTCGACCTGGCCGTCCATTCGCTGAAGGATCTTCCCACAGAATTGCCGCAGGGGTTTGCGCTGGCGGCGACACCCCTGCGAGTCGATCCGAGAGATGTGTTCGTGTCGGTGAAGCATGCGGGGGTGGCTGCGCTCCCCAGCGGCGCGAAAGTGGGGACGAGCAGCCAGCGCCGGCGGGCGCAGCTGAAGGAACTGCGGCCGGATGTGGAGGCCGTGGAGTTTCGCGGCAACGTGGATACGCGGCTGCGCAAACTGGCGGAGGGGCAGGTGGAGGCGATCCTGCTGGCGGCCGCGGGGCTGGACCGGTTGGAAAAGACCGAATGGGTTCGGGAGCGGCTGGATCCAAAGGATTTCTGCCCGGCGGCGGGGCAGGGGGCGTTGGGAATTGAAACGCGGGCGTCCGATGCGGAGACGATGTCGGCACTGGCGTTTCTGGATGACGCTGCAACGCGCTTTGCGGTGACGGCGGAGCGGGCTGCCCTGGCGGCGCTGGGCGGCGGATGCCAAGTGCCGATCGGGATTCATTGCCGGGCGGCGAGCGAGGCTGGCGAGGAACCGGCGGAGGGATACTGGGAGATCTTCGGGGTGGTCGCGAATCCCGAAAGTGGCAAGACGGTGCGCGCTTACCACAGCGTGCCCTATACGCACCATGACGCTGCCGCGTTCGGGCGAGCCATTGCCGAAATGTTGCTGGAGTCGGGAGCCGGTCAGTTGCTAAATGGGGTGCCGCTCGTGTCGGGCGGGGCCGCATAATGCCGGAGCTACCGCTGGCGGGCCGGCGGGTGCTGGTGACGCGGGCTGTTCACCAGGCAGGAAAACTGAGCGACGGATTGAGGGCAGTGGGTGCGATTCCTGTGGAAGTGCCGGTGCTGGAGATCGCCCCGCCTGATTCGTTTGATCCTTTGGACAAGGCTCTGAGGCAGCTTGACCAGTATGACTTGGTGATCTTCACCAGCGCCAACACGGTGCGGGCCTTGGCGAAGCGGGGTGCGGAGATCGGAGTCATCCCACAGCCCAAAGCGAACGTGAAGGTTGCGGCGGTGGGCGAGGCGACGGCGGCGGCGGCGCGCGAGGCGGGCTGGAGCATTACGCTGGTTCCGGAATCATACGTGGCTGAAAGTTTGGTTGCTCATGCCGGGAGCAACGTTAGAGCCGGAGATCGAGTGTTGCTGGCACGGGCGGCTGTGGCCCGGGATGTAATCCCCGGTGCGCTGCGGGCGGCCGGGGCAACGGTGGATGTGGTGGATGCTTACCGGAACGTGGTGCCCAAGGCAACTCCGGAGCGGCTTCGGGGCGCACTGGCAGCGGGGCTGGATGCGGCTACGTTTACGAGCTCTTCCAGCGTGGAGCATCTTGCGGTTGCGGCCAGGGCGGCTGGCGTGACTTTTCCGTTTGCCGGTGTACGAGCGGTTTCGATTGGGCCGATTACCAGCCAGACGCTGCGGGAAATGGTTTGGGAGCCAGCGGCGGAGGCTAAGCCGCACGATGTTCCGGGGCTGATCGCGGCCGTGATTCGGGTTCTTTCAATCAAGTGAGAAGCGGGGAAGCTTCTGTGTGAGACGCGGGGAAGGGTCTGTGCTTTCCCACCCTTGCGACAAGTACAGAAACGTCGCAAGGATGGGGCACCCATTTTCGTGCGGAGCCAGAATCCCTAATCCCTCAGCCGATCATGGGAACCAGAATCGCTACGCCGATCGTTACGAGTGCCAGGTTTTGTCTTTGGAGTGGCAGAGCTGCTCGAGGTTGCAGATGTTGCACTTGGGCTTGCGGGCGATGCAGATCTGGCGGCCGTGGTGGATGACCTGGTGGGAGAAGTCAATCCATTTCTCCTTGGGCAGCACCTTCATTAATTCTTCTTCGACCTTCTGCGGGGTGTCGCCTTTGGCGAGGCTGAGCCGGTGCGCGATGCGGAAGACGTGGGTGTCGACGACTACGCCTTCGGCGATGCCATAAGAGACGCCGAGGACGACGTTGGCCGTCTTTCGTGCGGCGCCGGGGACGGTGATGAGCTCGGCAAGGGTGCGGGGGATTTCACCGTTGAATTTCTCGATGATGGTCTGGGCGGCGCCTTTGATCGATTTGGCCTTGTTGCGGAAGAAGCCGGTGGTGCGGATGAGGTCTTCGAGTTCAGGGATCGGTGCTTTCGCCATGGCGGCGGGAGTGGGGAAGCGCTTGAATAACTCAGGCGTGACCATGTTGACGCGGACGTCGGTGCATTGCGCGGAGAGGATGGTCGCGACGAGGAGTTCCCAGGGGGTCTTGTGGTTCAGCGCGCAGACGGCGTTGGGATAGGCTTCGTCGAGGGCTTTGAGGATGGCGGCGATACGGTCGGGAGCGAGGTCGCCGCGTAGAGGCTTCTTGGGCGATTTCTTCGATGAGGCTTTTGTGGCTGGCATGACGGATCTTCCTGCTTGAGTTTCGTGGTTTCCGAGGTCTCAAAATCGAGACCTGGGGCACCCGGCTTCGCTGTGCGCGTTAGAGCTTGCCGGCGAGCCACGCGCCGAGCTTGTCAATGGGGAGGCGGATGGCGATGAAGAATTGGCCAAAGAGGGCGTAGATGGCGCTGACTTCGTCGAAGCGCATTTCGTAGATGAGTTTCTTGAAGACGACGGGATCGTCGGAGAAGAGGTCGACGCCCCACTCCCAGTCGTCGTAGCCGATGGAACCGGTGATGATCTGCCGGACACGGTCACCGTAGCGGCGGCCGATCATGCCGTGTTCGTGCATCATGCGCTGGCGGTCGAGGAAAGGAACCATGTACCAGTTGACCTTCTCGCCGCGCTTGCGGTCCATGGGATAGAAGCAAAGGTATTTCGTGTCGGGGACGGCGGGGAAGAGGCGCGGCTTCATGGCTTCGGTCCCGCGCTTGAGGGATGCCTCGACTTCGGCGTTCCAATCGGGTGAGTGCTGCTCGAAGCCTTTGGCCGCGGCGGCTTCGTAGGTCTTGCGGGTGGACTCGTAGAGGCCGAGCTCGACTATCGAGACGTAGGAGTGAACGGGAGTAAGGAAGTCGTAGAAGGCGGTCTGGGCGAGGTCCAGTTCGATCTGGTTCAGCTGTTCGAGCGAGTCGCGGAAGTGGACGAGGATGAGGTCGCCTTTGTGGCCGAGTTCGGAAAAGAGAGCGCTCTGTATGGGTGATCCGGCGACGGTGCGTTCGAGGCGCTGCAGCGCTGCAGTGGCTTCAGAGGCTATGCGGTCGCGATCCGCGGAGGATGTGGCGCGCCAGGCTGTCCAATCGAAGCGGAAGAATTGATGCAGGACGTGGGAGCCTTCGAGAGTAAGGGGAACAGGGGGAAATTCGGCCAACTTGCACCTCTTGAGACGATTGGGGAAGAGCCTATTTGAACCACTTTCAATCGTAACAAACGGGTCGGCCCCGAAGAGCGTCTCAGGATCCTCCCGTAATGACGAGGGATAGCAACTGCAGATCCTTCGCCTACGTCCGGCGCGGCGGACTTCGCTCAGGATGACACGCCAAACTACGCTCAAATGACGACAATGTTATGAGAATCAGGAGAGCGGGGCGGACCTATATACTTGAAGTCGCGCATGAGCGAAAAGATTCTCGCCTTTTTAGTCCAGTTTGTTACCCAGGTTATTCAAAGCGGCGGTTACGGCGGCATTGTTGCGCTGATGGGGATTGAGTCGGCCTGCATACCTCTGCCTTCAGAGATCATCATGCCGTTCGCGGGCTACCTGGTCTACAAGGGGATATTTAATTTGCTTCTGGTCGCGACTGCGGGCGCGATCGGATGCAATTTAGGGTCGGTTGTGGCGTACTGGATCGGGGCGTGGGGCGGCCGTCCGCTGGTGGAGCGGTACGGCAAGTGGGTGCTGATGAGCCACCACGATCTCGACCGGATGACTTACTTCTTTACCAAATATGGCGGCATCACCGTGCTTGTGGGGCGTCTTCTGCCGGTGGTCCGCACATTCATTGCATTCCCCGCGGGCATCGCAAAGATGCCGCAACTTCGATTTCACATTTACACCTTTGTGGGCTCATGGCCGTGGTGTTTTGTCCTGGCGTACGTGGGCATGAAACTGGGCGAGCGGTGGCACACCGATCCACGGTTCGAACAGGCGTTTCACCGTTTTCACCTTGCGGTGGAGATCGCACTCGTGGCGGGGATCGTATGGTTTGTGTGGTCGCATCTGAAACGCACTCGACAAGCGGATACGGCATAAGGATGCGCGCGCAGTCTGCGCCATGTGTCACGGTTTACACTGGTGCATTCTCAGGAAAATTAACGAACGTGCGGGTCTCCCGCGGTTAAGGAAGGTTAGGAAAAGGAATGCCGAACGAACAGCAAGGCGGCCAGAAGACCGCCTCGAAGATTGAGCCCGCGAAGGGCAAACTCGGAATCATGGTCGTAGGGCTGGGAGCGGTGGCGACCACAATGATCGCCGGCGTGGAAGCGGTGCGGCGCGGATTGGCAAAGCCGATCGGATCGCTGACACAGATGGGGACGATTCGGCTTGGAAAGCGCACGGATAACAACTCGCCGTTGATCAAGAGCTTTGTTCCGTTGGCCGATTTGAACGATGTCGTGTTTACAGGGTGGGACATTTTCGAGGACAACGTCTACGAGTCCGCCGCGCATGCCAAGGTGCTGGAAAAGGAAATACTCGAACAACTGAAGCCGTATCTCGAGACCATCAAGCCCCTGCCGGCGGTGTTTGACCAGTATTACGTGAAACGCCTGCACGGCACGCATGTGAAGAAGGGCAAGAACAAACGTGACCTGGCGGAACAGGTTCGTGCCGATATCCAGGCATTCAAGAAGACGGTCGATCGGGTAGTGATGATCTGGTGCGGGTCGACGGAGATCTTCATCGAGGCAACGACCGTTCACCAGTCTCTGGAAGCGTTTGAGAAGGGATTGGAGAACGACGACATCGGCATTGCGCCCTCGCAAATTTACGCATACGCAGCGCTCAGCGAGGGGGTGCCGTTCGCGAACGGCGCGCCGAATCTGACGGTGGACATTCCGGCGATGATCGAGCTGGCAAAGAAGAATGCGGCGCCGATCTGCGGCAAGGATTTCAAGACCGGGCAGACATTTATGAAAACGGTACTGGCGCCGGCATTCAAGGCGCGGCTGCTGGGGGTTTCGGGATGGTATTCGACCAACATTCTCGGAAATCGCGACGGGGAAGTTCTGGACGATCCGGAGTCATTCAAGACCAAGGAAGAGTCGAAGCTGGGGTCGCTCGAATATATCTTCCAGCCGGAGTTATATCCTGACTTATACAAGGATATCTATCACAAGGTGCGGATCAACTATTATCCGCCGCGCGGAGATAACAAAGAAGGCTGGGATAACATCGATATCTTCGGCTGGCTGGGTTACCCGATGCAGATCAAGGTGGATTTTCTTTGCCGCGACTCGATCCTGGCGGCGCCGATCGCACTTGACCTATGCCTGTTCCTCGACCTGGCCAAGCGCACGCCATCGCTGCGGAATATCGGCATCCAGGAGTGGCTGAGCTTCTATCTCAAGTCGCCGCAGACGGCGCCGGGGCTCTATCCGGAGCATGATCTGTTCATCCAGTCGATGAAGCTGAAGAACACGCTGCGCCACATCATGGGCGAGAGTTTGATCACTCACCTGGGGCTGGAATACTACGACTAGCTAGGTCTTTTCCCAGGTCTCAAAAGCGAGACCTGGGGCACCCGGCGCAACGGCACCTATGAAATGCGAACTACGAACCCGCCTTGGGTTGGGGCGGAGGGACTAATTGGTGTGCCTGGTCGCTTAGTAACTTGAGGGAGCGACCTCCGAGGATGATCGTTTCGCCGACCATGGTGTCGACGAAGGGATCCTCGATGTTCTCTGTATCGAGGATCTGGCACCATGGGTTGCCGCAGGTAGAGGCGGGGATGACGAATTCGACGCCTCCGTCCGAGGCGTTGACAAGGATGAGAAAGCTGTCGTCGATAACCCATTCGCCGTCTTCGTTCGACACCTGCAGGGTCTGCCCATTCAACATCAAGGCGATGGCGCGGCTCCATCCGGAATTCCAGGCTTCGTCGGAGACTTCGTTGCCGTCGGTGTTGAACCAGGCGACGTCCTTGATGACGCGGAGAAGTTCTCCGTTGCCTTTCCGGCGGATTTCGCGATCCTGAAAGAACTTGCGGCGGTGCAGGTTGGGATGGGCGAGACGTAAATGGATCAGCTTGCGGGTGAAGTCCCGGAGGCGCTTGCAGGAGTCGTCGAGGTTCCAGTCGAACCAGCTTATTTCGTTGTCCTGGCAATAGGAATTGTTGTTGCCGAGCTGCGAGCGAGCCACTTCGTCCCCCCCGCAGAGCATGGGAACGCCCTGGGAGAGCATGAGCGTGGCCAGGAAATTGCGCATCTGGCGTTCGCGGAGGTTATTGACTGCGGGATCGTCGGTGGGACCTTCGACGCCCATATTCCAGGAGTCGTTGTTGTCGGTGCCATCGCGGTTGTCGTCGTGGTTGGCCTCGTTGTGCTTCTGGTTGTAACTGACCAGGTCGCATAACGTGAAGCCGTCGTGGGCGGTGATGAAGTTGATGCTTGCGTAGGGCTTGCGGCCGTCGAATTGATAGAGGTCGCTGGAGCCGGTGAGGCGATAGGCGAAGTCGGATAGCTGGCCCCCGTCGCCCTTCCAGTAGCGGCGGACGGTGTCGCGATACTTGCCGTTCCACTCCGCCCAGAGGACAGGGAACTGGCCGACCTGGTAGCCGCCTTCGCCAACGTCCCAGGGCTCGGCGATGAGTTTGACTTCGGCGAGCGTGGGGTCCTGATGGATGGTGTCGAAAAAAGACGACAGCTTGCTGACATCGTGGAGTTCGCGGGCGAGGGTGGCGGCGAGATCGAAGCGAAAGCCGTCCACGTGTATGTCCGTCGTCCAATAGCGCAGCGAATCCATGATCATCTTCAGCACCTGGGGATTACGGACATTGAGGGTGTTGCCGGTGCCGGTGTAATCCATGTAGTGCTGCGGATCGTCTTCGACGAGGCGGTAGTAAGTTGAGTTGCAGACGCCTTTCCAGCACAGGATCGGACCGAGATGATTTCCTTCGCAGGTGTGGTTGTAGACAACGTCGAGGATGACCTCGATTCCGGCCGCGTGCAGGGCCTTGACCATCTGTTTGAACTCGATGACCTGTTCCCCCTGGTCGCCGCAGGAGCAGTAGCGGGACATGGGCGCGAAGAAGCCGAGGGTGTTGTAGCCCCAGTAATCCGTTAGTCCCTTTTCGACCAGGTGGCCCTCATCGATGAAGTGGTGAACGGGAAGCAGCTCGACCGCTGTGACGCCGAGCTTCTTGAGGTAGTTGATGCTTGCTTCATGGGCCAAACCGCCGTAGGTGCCGCGCAGATTCTCGGGGACCATGGGATTACGAATGCTGAATCCTTTGACGTGCATTTCGTAGATGACGGAGTCGGGAAGCGGGGTCTGGGGCTTGCTGTCATCCTCCCAATCGAAGCGGGTGTCGATGACGACGGATTTCGGAACGCCGTCGGCGCTGTCCTTTGTATCCATCTTCAAGGGGTCGCCGGACGCGAGATCGTAGGGAAAGATGGGCTGCTTCCAGTCGACGCTGCCGGAGAGCGATTTGGCATACGGGTCAACAAGAAGCTTGTTGAAGTTGAAACGATGCCCGTGTTGCGGGTCCCAGGGGCCATCGATGCGATAACCGTAGAGTTGTCCGATCTTGATGCCGTTCACAAATCCATGCCAGACGTGAGCGGTTCGCTCGCGGAGAGTGATGCAGTCGATCTGTTTTCCGTGCGAGTCGAAGAAGCAAAGGTCGACGCGTGTCGCGGCCTCGGAGAAAATCGCGAAGTTTGTCCCTCTTTTATACGCAGTTGCGCCTAGAGGGTAGGGCTTGCCTGGCAGGAGCGTGCGGCTCATACGGCCTTCGATGCAGAGAAGGAGTGAGGCTGTTGTATAAGAGCGGAGTTAGCGGAGCTGGTCCTTTGTCCGGAGTTGAGGATCGTGCTGTCCCAGGTCTCAAAGGCGAGACCTCCACCCCACGGACGAAGACCTGTCCATGGGGACCCCGGACCTGGGGCACCCGGCCGGTCAAACGGGCCCCGCATCGACGATCTGAATGGGCAGCCAGAGCCAATGCGCCTGTTCGCAAATGCAAATCCATCGTTAAGATCAGGAGGAGAATATGGGAGAAGGTCCACGTATACGAATTCCGCTTCTCGAAGGGCCGATCAGAGCAGGTCTGAGCGCTGCATCCTTTGGCGACCGCGAGTTGAATTCCCAGGAACGCGACCTGCTGGTGAAAATCTTCGGTGATTCCATCGATCTGGATCCGGTCCGGATCGCCTACACCAAGCTCATAGGCAGCAACACGCTCGCGTACACCATGGGCAACAAGATCCTGATTCACCAGAGCACGAAACTGAGCGCCGCCAAGCTGGTTCACGAAATGACGCACGTGTGGCAATACCAGACGCGCGGCACACGTTACCTTTCCGACTCGGCGCTCCACCAGGCGGTCCAGGGGCTGGATGCTTACAACGTGGATATCGTTCCCGGCCAGGCGTTCGACAAGTATGCAGCCGAACAGCAGGCAGTGATTGTGGAGCGGTACTACCTGGACTTTCCAGACGGCTGGAGAGACGACCCCAACGTAGTGAAGATGATTGACGAGGTCAAGAAAGCGCGTCCCCTGGCTGCGACCAAGCGGGACCAGGAAACCTGGTTCGGGCCCAACGATCCTGCACCGGCAGAGATCCCCGGCAGCGGGGTTCCAAAACCGGCGCAGACAGTGCCGTTGATCCGCATCGAATTCTGACTACAAGAAACCGTCGCTCGGGGGTTGAAGCCCGACCAGTGCGGCGGATTGTGCTAGGCGGCGATGGCCTGAGCGAGGCGGCGAATGGTGAGGACGGTGATATCGTCTTCCTGGCCAAATTCTTTGGCCGCGTCGGCGATGTAGAACGCGGACTGATTGCTCAGGTTATGCACACGGTCGAAGCCGAACAGCTCGCCAGAGCCATGGCGCGCTTCGACGACTCCATCGGAGAGAAGCAGGATGCGATCGCCGGGATGGAGGTAGAGCCGCACCTCTTCATAGCTGATTTCAGGCAGCACCCCGAGGGGCAAGCCGCCGGGCAAGCCCACTTCCTGGCTGTTCAGGTAGGGATGCAGGTGACCGGCGTTGGCGATCACGAGTTCGCCGTTGGCGCCGAACCAGGCCGCCTGGCAGGTGGTGAAGCTTTCGCTGCCGACCAGGACGCGGTTGAGAGATTCGAGAATCTTTGCCGGGCTTCGCTCCGAGACTCGGCGCAGAGCGCCCATAACCATGGATACATTCATGGCAGCCTTGAGTCCCTTTCCGGCAACGTCGCCGATGACGACGAGCAGACCGCCGTCGGGCGTTGCATCGAGATGGTAAAAGTCGCCGCCGACTTCGGTGGCGGGATTGTAGACCGAATCCACTTCAAAGCCGGGCGTCTGGAGCTTCTCCTGGGGAATCATGAGTTCCTGCACATTGCGCGCGGCGGCCAACTCGCCGGAGGCGCGTTCCTGGTCGCGGTGGATGCGGAGGAAGCGCCCGAAGATGATGAGGACAATGGCGAGCAGACCGACAAAATCAGCAATGGAAGCGAAGTGAATGGGGATTGGGCCGGCCTGGAGGGTGAGCGGAGAACGGTAGGGCCGCCCGCCGAAATCGGTCATGCCGGAGGAAACCTGCTCCAGGATTCCGATCATGCTGAGCACGAGGGGGAGGAGGAGAAGGCCGGCTTCGAAGTTTCGTTTGATGGTGGCGGCAATCAGGGTAATGAAACAAAACAGCATCCAGCCGGTGATCCATAGAACGCTGCCCAGGAGCTCCAACAGGACCACCACGCCGATGAAGTGGTTGTGGCCGACGAGCAATAGGGCGGGCGCGACCCCGGCCATGATGGGGGCGGTGAAGCGGAGGAGAGTGATGAACCAGCGCCGACGAAGGGCGAGAAAGGCGATAAGGAACTCGAAATAGAGGTAAGCGGAGATGAGCACGAGCTGCAAGATAATGGCGGCGAACCAGAGCTGATCGAGATAAGCGGTGGAGCCGGCGAGATCGATGAAGCCGATGGGGACCTGGACCAGCTCGTGCAAGGCCAGCCAGAGGTACTCGATGTGGCCCTTCTGGGTGAAGTAGAGAGCGAAGAGAAATATCGAGAGGAAGGCCAGGAGAATGGCATTGACAAGGCGAGGAAGGCGTTCAAACAGAGTATGGATCGACCACAGTTCGAGGGACCGGCCGAGGTCCTGGGGATTGCCGAGGCGGATGTTCCGGGTGGCGAAGAAGTGGGTATAGGCGGAAAGGCCGAAGGGGAGGCTGAGGGTCCGGATCACCAGGGTGAGCGAAGTGTCGGAAGGCGCGAGGTCGAGATTGTAGATGCGCGAGATGGCCTGATAATGAGAGGACTCATCCCCGTGGGGACCCTGAGGCGGGATCCGGCGTCCGTTGGCATAGACCTCCACGTCGGACTGGGTGGCCTGGGTTCCGAAATCCATCGAAGTATTGTGAGAGACCGGTAGTTCGATGAGGAGAGAAACCGGTCCATGGCTGGGAGCCAGTTTGACATGAAGGCGAAACCAGGCAAAGGGATGCATAGGAGGCCCGTGGGAGGCGGCGGCGTCATTGTTGTCAGGATTCTCCGCGTCGGGAACGTCGGCGATGGAGGGCGTGGCGTCGCGAAGAGCCCACGCGGAGTCATCGAAATCGGGTCGTTGCGCGGCCGGATTGGAGGTAATGCCGACGCGCCAGCTTTTATCGAGGACCACGGGGGTGCCGAGATTTGTGGCGTCAAAAACGGCGTCCGCGGGCGGTTCCTGCGACGGCGCGGGCACTGGGGGATGATGGTGCGGGGGGAGCAGACCGGGCGGGAGTAAACCGCGATGGGACGGCTGACCTGCCCCCTGCAATGCCGCAAATAGCGCCATGGCGGCAACCGCCAGGAACGTGGGACGCACGACTCCCCCCTTTGGTACGTGCTCTCACTGTAATTCAGCCCCCAGCGGGCTCCAAGCATCAGAAGTTGTTGAAACGTGATGAGTGTGGTTCGGAGGAGGTGGGCGCGTGACTGGGGAGAGGTTCCTTTTATGTTGTCATTGGAAAGCCTGGAGGGGCGTTGGCCTTTGGTATTTCCAGCCGGGGAAGACGAGGCTGGGGCGAGGAAAAGCCGAGGTTCATTTCAGATTGCGTCAGGTCAATCCGTTTTGATGTCAATGAAATATTCTTCCCATCCGCTGCCAAAGAGGCAGATACTAGCGTCTAACGTGTCGAGCGAAGCGAAGCGGCAACCGCGGCTGAACCCGGAGGTGAGGGTGATGAAGAGGAGTCCACAAGGTCTGAAGTTGACAACACTAGCGGTAGCCGCGGTGGTTCTGGCCTGGGCCGGGACTTCTGTGGGCCTGGCGCAGTCCGCTCCTTCGTCCGATCCTTCCGCGCCGCCGGCCACCACCACTCCGCCGGCCAGCACGAGTCCGACAGACCCTCCAGCCAACGCGCCGAATGCCCAGCCGGCACCGGGGACAACACCTGTGGCGGGAGACACTCCCGCGTCGAAGCCTGATGCCAAGCCGGACGCGAAGCCGGACTCCAAGCCGGATTCGAAAACGGGCAACGATCCGGCGAAGCAAGATCCTGCTCCAGGTACGACCCCCGTGGCGGGGGATGTTCCCGCCGCCTCAGTCGACCCTGATAAAGTGGTCGCGCCAGGCAGCCAAATGGTCAAGGTGAAACCGGGGAGCATCGATGACGTGAGCGCCGTGGGCAACCGCGACATTGGCGGGCGGGGAATGGGCAACTGGTACTCGACCGACACGGAAATCAAGATGGGGAAGGGATACGCGTCGGAGATCGAAAAGAGCACCAAGTTCATCACGGACCCGGTGGTCACCGAATATGTGAACCGCATCGGGCAAAACATCGTGAAGAACTCCGACTGCAAGGTTCCGTTCACCATCAAGGTCATCGATTCTGACGAGATCAACGCCATGGCGCTGCCGGGCGGATTTTTCTATGTGAATTCGGGACTGATCCTGAACGCCGATGAAGAGGCGGAACTGGCCGGAGTGATGGCGCACGAAACGGCGCACGTCTGCGCGCACCATGCGGTTCGCGAGCAGACGCGCATGAATTACGCGCAGTTGGGAACCATTCCGCTGATCTTTATTGGCGGCTGGACGGGGTATGGGATCTATGAGGCGATGTCGATCGCCATTCCTATCACGTTCATGCACTTCTCACGTGACTTCGAAGCGCAGGCCGACTACCTGGGCGTCCAGTACATGTACCGGGCAGGCTACGATCCGCAGGCGTTTATCAGCTTCTTTGAAAAGATCCAGGCACTGGAGAAGCGGAAACCGGGCGCGGTGGCCAAAGTGTTTTCCGACCACCCCCAGACACCAGACCGGATCCTTCATTCGCAGGAGGAGATTGCCCGCATTCTCCCGGCCAAAGATGAGTACACGGTTACAACGTCGGAGTTTGACGACGTGAAGGCGCGGCTGGCACGGATCGAGAACAAGCGGCGGCTGACCGACTCGAAGGACAACAAGCGGCCCTCGCTGCGGCGCGCCAGCACCGACCCCAACGCCCAGACGACTGACGGGGCCTCGAGCGGGGACGACAGGCCCACGCTGCATCGCCGCGAAGATGGGCAGGGCCAGGACCAGCAGAACCAGCAGAATCAATAGAGTTGACTCAACGATGACGCCGGGCCGGCCTCCTCCGCCGGCCCGGCGGTTTTTTGTCTTGTTTCAGGACAGAAACCGTTTTACAGTGATTCGAGAGCACCCACTCAATCCATGTGCGCCGGGCCGGGGTTCTGTCCGCGCAGGATCTCCGCGCGGGGAGATTCCCTGGGGTTGCATAACTCTATGAAAAGAATAGCTACTTTCGCTGCTGCCTTTGTATTCATCCTGCTGTTGACGAAGATTGCCAACCAGGTGCCCCCGGCGCCGCCTCCGGGGACCGCGTTTTCCCTGAGAGCCCAGAAAGTTATCCAGTGCTCTGCCGAAGAGATTACTCTGGTTGACAACCACCAAAAGTCGACCCACCTTGAAAAGGACGACAGTTGGCCGGACTGCAGCGCGTTCAGGAAGGACGAGGTGATGGATTTTTACCTCTCCCGCGGCGACAAGACGAAGTTCCTGAGCATCGAGACGACTGCGTGGTGGCGGAAGGCGATGTAGGCCGGACCATCCGCCGCAATGACACTAGAGGTAGGGTCGAAGGCAGGAACTGAGCCCCACCCGGAGCGGTTCAGGGGAGCGCGACCGATCAAATTGTGTGGTGGGTGCCATTTCGGGAAACAGGAAAAATTCAGGAAAATTCCCGAAGATCCCTTGAACTTCCGGGCAAAACCACGATATATACAGATTACCGGCATTTCGCCGGTTCCTGCCCTGAGGCTCAAAGTCCTTCCGGAGGTAGATCCATGCGCAATGCTGCGGCTCGCTCCAACCTGCTGGTTCCTGAAATTCGGGAAGTAATGGACATTCGCCAGGCCTCAGACTACCTTGGCATCTCTCCCGACACCCTTTACAAGTACGCTTCTGAGGGATTTGTGCCCGCGTTCAAGCTGGGGAATCGCTGGCGGTTCAAGCGGTCGCGGCTGGATGAATGGATGGACCGGCAGTCTGACATGCAGGCCGCCGAGGTCGATCCGGAGCAGAAGAAGCCGGTGCGGCCGGCAATGTAGCAACAGGTTTCAGGGGTCAGAGATCAGGGTTCAGTTCTGCCGGCCCGGCCCCAGCGCATGCATCTACGAAGTGCAAATGATGCGCGCCCTTCCTGATCCCTGACCCCTGAAACCTGATCCCTGTTCACTGCCTCCGTCGTGATAAAACTGACCGGGTGGATCATTCACGACGGTTGGGGCTGTTGCGGCGAAGGATGCACGGTGCAGGGGTTTCGGGGCTGCTGGTTACGCATCTCGCCGACGTACACTACCTTTCGGGATTTACGGGTTCGAGCGCGGCTCTGGCAGTCAGCCGGCGGGCGACTCGGCTGTTCACGGATGGGCGCTACAGGACGCAGGCCGCCGAAGAAGTGAAGACTGCCAAGGTAGACATCGTCAGCGGCGCGCCGGCGGTCGCGGCGGCGCAGTGGCTCTCGGCGGAGGCAGGCGTCGAGAACGCCGGTTTCGATCCTCAATGGACAACGGTTTC
>Ga0206980_1051_pt1 | contig 19694 bp, 19 predicted proteins | sample Alteio_BWMinCont_20_FD_153494 | JGI IMG/M metagenome (GOLD analysis project Ga0206980, IMG submission 153494) | Enriched cells from forest soil in Barre Woods Harvard Forest LTER site, Petersham, Massachusetts, United States -... | ecosystem: Environmental > Terrestrial > Soil > Temperate forest >...
TTTGGTTTCTATCCAAAAATCGCCATGGGGTGGGTAGCAAAATTCCAGGGTAACACTCCACAAATAAAATTGATAATCAATATGTTAAACGGTCGCGATTTTATAAAAGTGGGTACCCACTCTTATAAAATTAAAAATTGTGGCAAAATCCTAAAATGCGACAGAACTTACTGATGTGTGTGCAAAAGTGTCGCATTTTTCACTACTATAATAAGAACTCCCATTTTTGCTTGAATATGCGGTCTAAACAGTTTTTTTAGCATAATTTAACCTTTTTTGCACATAATTCCCCTATAAAGCTTAGTAGATTTGCATTCCTCTAAAAGAGATAGTGATATTATTTAATTGTTAAATTGCGCCCCTTAATTAATCTTACACAATGAAAAAAGCCCATTTATTTGGTCCTGCCATTTGCTTAACTTTAGGTTTAGCAATGTTCAACACTTCGTGCAAACACGAAACCGATGCTGAAAAGTATAAAGGAGAAGTTGGCATGGCTAACTTTGACACTACTGCTAAGCCACAACAAGATTTTTACCAGTACGTAAATGGTACCTGGTTAAAGAACAACCCAATACCTGCCAGCGAAGCTGCATGGGGTAGTTTTAATGTGCTTAACGACAGTATTGTTGCACGTTTACGTAAGCTTTTAGAAACTGCTGCTTCGAACAAGAGCGCTGCTACCGGTTCTGTTGAACAGAAGGTTGGTGATCTGTTCACCACTATGATGGACTCAGCTAGCCTTAATAAAAATGGCATTACCCCATTAAATGATGAAATGGGTAAGATCAATGCCATATCTGATAACAAATCATTATGGGCAGAAGCTGCACATTTAATGAAGATTGGTCCTGATGTTATGTTCGGTTTTGGTGTTGAACAAGATGCCAAGATCAGTTCGAAAGAAATTTGCACGGTTGGCCAGGGTGGTATGACATTACCTGCTAAGGACTACTATACCCTTGATATACCAATGATGAAAATGCTCCGCGGGAAATTTGTGGACTATGCAACTCAAATATTCCAGCAAATGGGCGAATCGGCTGATGCTTCTTCTAAAGATGCACAGAAGGTTTTGGATATTGAAACCCAATTAGCAAACTCATCTATGTCTCGCATCGAAGAAAGAGATATTACTGCTCAATACAACAAAATGCCTATGACCGAGTTGGAAAAAACAACTCCTAATATTGACTGGGCTGCTATACGTGATGTATTTGGCATAAAATCTATCGACACCATTATTGTTGCTCAACCTTTATTTATGAAGCAACTTAATGATATGACGAAATCAGTTTCGTTGGATGACTGGAAAACCTACATGCGTTTCCACCTCCTTTCCAGCGAAGCAAGCAAGCTTACTGACACCTTATCTAAGATCAGCTTCAACTTCTGGGGCCGTACTTTCCAAGGGGCAAAGGAACAACAGCCACGCTGGAAGCGCTCAGTTGAAGGCACAAGCCGTTCATTGGGCGATTTATTGGGTCAGCTTTATGTAGCTAAATACTTTAGCCCTGAAGCTAAAGCTAAGGTTAATGAAATGGTTACTAACGTTATTGCAGCATACAAACAACGCATCAACCAGGTTAGCTGGATGAGTGCTGAAACAAAGAAGTATGCTATTGCTAAGTTAGATAAGATCACACTTAAGCTTTGCTACCCTGACAAATGGAAAGACTATTCAGCGCTTGAAATTAAGCGTGATGCATGGGTATTGAACTCTTTCAGGATTAATGAATTTGAGTTTAACTACGATATGAATAAACTGGGCAAACCGGTTGACCGCACCGAATGGGGCATGTCGCCACAAACCGTTAACGCATATTATAACCCATCTATGAACGAAATCGTGTTCCCGGCTGCTATTATGCAACCTCCGTTCTTCGATCCAAACAGAGATGATGCTATGAACTACGGTGCTATGGGCGCTGTTATAGGTCACGAGCTTACCCACGGCTTTGATGATGAAGGTTGCCAGTTTGATGCACAAGGTAATATGCACAAATGGTGGACCAACGAAGATTCTGCGCAGTTCCATAAGAAATTGCAAGTACTTATTAAGCAATTCGATGCTTATACTATTGATTCTATGAACGTAAAGGGTGAACTTACCATTGGCGAAAACACTGCTGATTTTGGTGGTTTAACCATTGCTTACCAAGCATTGGAAAATGACCTGAAAGAACATCCTGAGGGTATTGTAGATGGCTTTACACCTGAGCAGAGGTTCTTTATTGCATGGGCACAAGCCTGGAGAGAGAATATCCGTCCTGACTACCAAAGGCAGTTAATCACTACCAACCCACACTCGCCTACTATTTTTAGGGCAAACGGGCCGCTTACCAATATGCCTGAATTCTACAAAGCATTCAGCGTTGCCGGTAACGAGCATAACCCTGAAATGAAAGGCTTTGAAATTAAGCCTGGTGATGGTATGTACAGAGCTGATAGTGTAAGAGCGTCTATCTGGTAATAAAGTCTTAAACCTATTATAAGGGTACTGAGCCAACGCTTAGTACCCTTATTTTTTGTGGTACATACGGCTATTTAAGGCCATTCGCCTAAATTTTTTAAAATATTGGCCCTATAATTGAGAAGGATTGTATATTTGCGCCTCAGTTTTAGGAGAGATGGCAGAGCGGTCTAATGCGGCGGTCTTGAAAACCGTTGAACCTTACGGGTTCCGGGGGTTCGAATCCCTCTCTCTCCGCTGAATAAAAGCCTCACTATTTTGTGGGGCTTTTTTTATTTTGGTTAAAGTTGCCAAAAAGGGGTTATATTCGCGACTCTTATAAAAACGATGATTATACAACATGTTAAGGAAGGCGAGAACTTAGAAAGGTCTCTAAGTGCTTTTAAAAAGAAGTTTCAACGTATTGGCGTTGTAAAAGAACTTAGAGCAAGAAAAATGTATCTGAAGCCTTCGGTTGTTCGCAGGCAGAAGAAACTTAAAGCAGTTCTCCGTCAAAAGTATATCGACTCTCAAGAGTAGATCAACTTATTATTTATATAACACCAGCCTTTAAGCCCTTTACATATTGGGCTTAGGAGCCGGAGTATTTTCGCTTGCAAAAAAGGGTAATGTATTTTTTTAGAATACATTACCCTTTTGTTTGCTGCCCAATTCTTTAAAGAACGCTAACAGCAAGAAGCTATTAAGCTTTGACTATTACCTATTCAATAGTTGAAACAGCTTCTGTTTTTGTAGGAGTGAACCACATTTCCACTCTCCTATTTACTTCTTGTTGGTCATCTGTACACACAACTCCATCTGAACACTGATTGAGGAATTTTGTTTTACCATATCCTTTAGGCACCAGTCTTTTTTTGGCAATACCTTTAGATACAAGGTATTTTACAGTCGCCTTCGAACGTTGCTCAGATAAGGTTTGATTGTAAGGATATGTACCACGGCTGTCGCAATAGCCGTTTACCATCATATTTAAGTTACGGTTTTTATGTAATACTATCGCTATACTATCAAGTGTTCTTGCAGCATCCGGCCTAATGTTCGATCTATTAAAATCGAAAGGGATGCGCATTACTATTTTCTCTACACCCACAGGTTTATTCTCTTTCGCAGGGGTATTTGCTACTACATAATGATGAGTAGTATCTTTAACAATAGTATCAACAACTGCTAATTCCTTTTGTTTTGGCGGGCATTTATAGCCAATAACGTAATTCGATGCAGTAATGGGGCAAGGCAAACTATCCTTATCTAAGTCAAAATAATAAATATCCTCATCGCCTTTCCCACCCTTTCTGTTCGATGAAAAATATCCGATCCTTCCCTGTTTAACAAATGTAATGCCGTAATCATCAGCAGCTGAGTTAAATGGTGCCTTCAGCACCGATACTTGCGCATAACTGCCATTTGTGCTTTTGGCAACGCATATATCCATACCTCCGTACCCCATATATCCGTCAGACGAGAAGTAAAAATTGCCGCTTGAATCAATACTTGGAAACTTTTCGTTCCCGAATGTATTGATATTAGGGCCCATATTCACAGGCTTGCTCCATCCATTATTCTGTTTATCGCAATAATATATATCGGCTCCTCCATATCCACCGGGCATATCAGATGCAAAGTATATTCTCGAACCATCTTGGGTTAAATACGGTGTTGCTACCGAAAATGTATCGTTATTGTACTGAAAGGGTTTCATATCAATCCAATGGCCATTTTTATTTACGGCATAATAAATTTTATTCCGTTCAATTTTCAATGTTCTTTTTTCCTTTCCTTTCAAGTCTTTATTCACACTATTAAAGTAAATTGTATCGAAATTTCTTGAAAAGCAAACCGGTCCATTGTGGTACTCTCTGTTTATTAAGTCACTCTCTAATGGAGTTACGTTTCCGAAACTGGTATCGCCTTTTCCTTTCTTAGCATAAAAAACGTGCAGGTAGTTTTCACCATCCCAGCTATAAATCTTCGAACCATGCCCGCTTGCTTGACGAGATGATATAAAAACAACACCATCTTTATATAACATGGGACACAGATCAGATGAATTCGAATTAAGTGATGATACAGCGCTTACAGTAATAGGCATGTCAAATTGATGATCATGTATAACAGTATCGCATGAATTCATATAAAACAAGCCTCTCTTATCAGAAGGGGCCATATCAGCATACATCTTAAAGGCAATTTTCGCATCGGTGTATCTCTCATTGGTCTTCAATACTAGTCCGTAATTGAGATAGAAATCAGCGTTTGCATAATGCCCGATGGCGTTAACTTTATCATATGCAGCTAGAGCTTCCTTATAGTGGTGCATTTTCTGATAACATTCTCCTAGCTTATAATACAAATCCTGCGTAGGATTTTTTGCAATTGCTTTTTCATAAAGTTTCGCAGCTTTAAAATATTCCCACTTTGCAAAAAGTGTATCAGCCCTTCGTGTCTGTGCTGTAGCGAATAATGAGAGCAAAACTGCAAACGTTAGTATAAGTATCTTTTTCATTTCTGTGTTTGTTTATCGTTAAAAATATTTCGGGCTTGTCATTTTTGTTTTGTTACAAAACACATCCCATCCAAGCATTATTTCATTTGTAGCGCCCATATAATCCACACTCTTACTCAGGTAAAAGTCATATGAATATCCCAGGCGCATACGATTAGCCACATCATATTCAATACTTAATATAAGGGCGTTATCCATTCCGTTTATGTCAGTTCTTTTATCTGTTCTTATACCCGCCCCTATATAAAACCTATCATGAAATATTAGTGACGCGTCCAGGTCAATATCTACCGGCGCACCTTCAACGTACTTTGCAAGCACAGATGGCCTAAGGCCTATGTTATCGCTAAGCGGTGCAACAAAGCCTGAAGTAAGATAATAGGTTCTGTAAAAGTCATTATCTCCTGATAGATTATCGTTCGGTAGCCCAAAATTGGGTTGCATAATGTGTTTTACAGAGAAGCCTGCGAAAAATTTTTCTTTATAAAGATACAATCCTACATTAGCATCCGGCGCCCATGACGAGGATACACCATTAGCAAATGCAGGGTCTGCAGCATCTTGAATAGCTACCTTGTTATACGAAATATTTACATTGTCGAGACAGCCCTCAATACCGAATGCCAACCTGGTGTCTTCTCCCAAGTGCAGGTGGTAAGCGAAAACAGCTGATACTTCTGTATTGGTTAATGGTCCTGTTTGGTCGCTATAAAGCTGTAAGCCAAGTCCCACATTACTGCCGGGTATCATACCGTGCATGCCCAATGCTTCAGTTACAGGTGCGCCTTCCATACCCACCCATTGGGTTCGGTAAACCATAGCGCCCGAAAATATTCCGCGGCTACCGGCATAAGCAGGGTTAATATAAAGCGGATTGAAGAAGTATTGGGAGAAGGAAGCGTCTTGCTGAGCAAATGCTCCCACAGCCATTAATACTGCGCTTAGTGTAGTTATAATTTTGTTTTTCATGATGCGATTTTATTTGTATGTGTTCTTTAGGTTTTTATCTTTTAATAAATACCCATCCGCGTTTTTCAGTTCCGTTATATCTAATTATATAGTAATACGTTCCATCAGCAAGGTCAGTACCGTTCATATCTTGCCCTGACCATCTTACTGATACATTATCATAATTCGTTCCATTCCATACTTCACTTCCCCAACGGTTGGTTATTAATACTGTATTAGATGGGTAGCAATTAAGTATGGGTATGTTCCACCAGTCGTTTACACCATCGCCGTTAGGTGATATTCCTGTATAAAACTCACCGGTTTCAATTGTTATCTGCACTTGGTTCGTCATCGAACAGCCGGTAGCTGTGTCCTTTTCATACAAGGTGTATAGTGTTGTTGTACCAGGAGTTGCGGTTGGTTGCGCTATTGTGGTCGAGTTTAATCCGGTTGCCGGTGTCCACACATAAATATCTCCAACTACAGCCGGTGCGCCTAATGTTATGCTACCTGCTCCGCATATAAATTCGCCAGTACCTGTGTTAGCAGCAGGCAACTGATTAACATTTACCATTACAGTATCGGTATTTGAACAACCTCCGTTAGTTACCCTTACTATATAGCTGGTTGGCAAGGCCGGGCTTGCATTGGCTTGTGCATTGTTAACTGAATTTAAGCCGCTAGCCGGTGACCAGCTGTAGGTAAAGCCTGCAATAGCAGGAGTACCTATAGTAGTAGTATCGCCTTTGCAAATTGTTTTATCGGTGCCAGCGTTTGCAATGGGTAAATTATTTACAGTTACCAATACTGTACCGGTGCCAATACTATTACATATTCCGCCGGTTACTGTAAGCGTATATGTAACGGTACCTGCAGGGCTTGCATTAGGTTGCGATGAAGTTGCAGAACTTAACCCCGCAACAGGAAGCCATGCGTAGGTTGTTCCTGCAACAGCAGGGCCACCAATGCTTGTGCTGTCACCCATGCAAATACTTCTATTAGGACCTGTGTTAGCCACCGGGGCAGGTGCAACATTTACAAAAACAGTATCGGTATTGGTACAACTAAAGGCAGCATTTGTTACTGTAACAATATAGGTTGTAGGCACTACAGGGCTTGCATTTGGCTGTGCATCCGTACTTGAATTTAATCCTGTACCAGGTGACCAGCTGTATGTATTACCAATAACAGCAGGTGTGCCAATACTTGTGCTATCGCCTATACAAATATTTTTATCGGGGCCGGCATTTGCTATAGGTAATGGGTTCACTTTTACAGTTACCGTATCAGTATTAGTACAAATACCATTACTAGCAGTTAGCGTATAAGTTGTTGTGCCTGCAGGGCTGGCATTAGGTTGTGATGAGGTTGATGAGTTAAGGCCAGCTACCGGCAACCAGCTATACGTTACACCATTAGCACCAGGCGCACCTATACTTGTGCTATCACCTTTACAAATTACTTTATAAGTGCCGGCGTTAGCCACAGGTTGTGGAACAACGTTAACAAAAACCGTATCTGTATTAGTACAGCTAAAAGCAGTGTTAGTTACAGTTAAAACATATTTAGTAGGTATTACAGGGCTCGCATGCGGTTGCGCATCTATGCCAGAGTTCAACCCTGCAACCGGAGACCAACTATAGGTATTGCCTGCAATAGCAGGAGTACCTATAATAGTGCTATCGTTCATACAAATAGTTCTGTCAGGCCCGGCATCAGCCACAGGCAAAGGATTAACTTTTACTGTAACCGTATCTGTATTAGTACATGTACCATTTGCAGTTGTGAGTGTATAGGTAGTAGTACCTGCAGGGCTAGCATTAGGTTGTGACGATGTTGCTGAACTAAGGCCTGCAACCGGCAACCAGCTATAAGTTAGTCCTAAAACAGGTGGAGCGCCTATACTTGCGCTATCGCCTTTACAAATTACTTTATATGTACCAGCATTAGCAATAGGCTTAGGATAAACACTCACAGTAACTGTGTCAGTTTTTTTGCACCCCTTTACAGTATCGGTAACAGTTAAAGTGTATACTGTTGTTATTGCAGGACTGGCATGGGGTTGAGCCGCCGTATCATAATTTAATCCGGCAGCAGGTAGCCAACTGTAAGTAACTTGTGTGGTTCTGGGAGTTCCTATTACTGTGCTATCGCCTTTGCAGATGCCCTTAGCAGGACCTGCATTAGCAGTAGGTAATGGGTTAACAACAACAGTTGTTGGGCCGGTATAATCAGTACATCCATCAAGATAGGTGATGCCAACTGAATATGATGCGCCAACCACAACCGGAATGCTTTTTGTTGTGCTTCCATTCGACCAACTAAAGCTTGCACCGTTAGATGCCGTAAGTATTAATGGCTCTCCTACACAAAAATTGGCAGTATCACCTGCTGTTATATATGCAGACGGAACTGGTTTTACTATAATGAGTAATGTACCCGAATTTGAACATCCGGTAACTGTATCTGTAACATTTAAAGTGTAAGTGGTAGTATCAGCAGGGCTAGCCTTTGGGTTTGAAATAGTATATGAGCTCAATCCGTTGTTTGGGGTCCATTTGTATTTATTTCCTGCAACCGGTGCAGCGCCCACCTGAATAGTATCGCCATAACATATCGTATCTGATGGGCCTGTTAAAACCATTGGCAATGGATTAACAGTAAGTGATGCATTTGTTGAAGTTTCGCTGGATGGAGACAGATCTGTTACAACAACATTATAATTATATGCACTATCAGGAACACGTGCCGGGTTAAATGTAAGCGTAGCCGTATTAGAACCCGAAATACTTCCTGTATCTATTAGGTTTACGGTTCCTTTTCTCCACTGGTAGGTAAGAACACCTGTACCCGTTGCCGTTACCGAAAAACTTACCGGGCTTCCGGCACAAACAGTTTGATTAGTAGGTTGTAAAATAATGACAACCGGGAGAGCAGAAGCAAAACTAATATTTGAAAAAACATTCAGAATAATGGTTAATACTATGCTGCGTAATAATCTGCTTTTCATTTTATATATAAATAAATGTGAATTAATTTTAACACCGCGAAAATGCGTCTCTTAAGACTAGTGAGGGTTACATGACATATTATAAAATTTACATTATTCACATAAGCGAATAGACATGTCATCTCTAGAAATAAAGTAAGTGCCTAGTAATTTGCAGATTAGAGTTGCATTAGGCAATAAAAAGAAAACCCCGCAGTTACTGCAGGGTCTTCTTTAAACTCAGTAATTCAGTCTATACCTTTTGTGCAATAACAACCATCTCCTCTCCAATATTCATTGCTGACATGGTATTATATATCATATCATGGAAGAAAAGCATGATCTTCAGTACCCATTTTGGTCTATTGGTGGTCTTATTATAATATTCCTGGCGCTCAGCCGATGAGATAACTTCAGTTTTATTTTTATTCCCTTTCAATTTTTTTACCATTGGTAAAATAGTGTACATAAGCAATAACTTCAATTCTAAGGACGATTTGAAGGTTTTTACTTTAAATCCATTCTCTTCTAATATCTTGGTCATTGTCTTAATTGAAAAGTAATTGACATGGTCAAGGCCCATCATGTTCCAATCAGCCTTTTGTTTTTTAGCTACAAAACTGTCAATTTGCGGAACTTGTATCACTATATAGCCACCTTTCTTTAGCATTGCACAGCACTTCACAATCACCTTCTTACACTCATCAATGTGCTCTAACACGTCCCACATTGTAATCATATCATAATAGTTCTCCTGAACTTTCATATCGAAGAAATCAATCTTCTCTACAGGCAATTTCAAATCTTCTTTCGCATAACGGTAAGGCATTTCAGAGATTTCAATACCCGAAACGTCGTACCCCAACTGCCTTCCTGCCTCTAAAAAATGCCCCCATCCTACTCCAAGATCAAAAAGCTTTCCATTTTTCTGGTATTTTTTTAAAAGTTTAAATCTTAAAAAATGCCTCTGTAGTTTTAGCCAGTCATTTCCCTTCCGTACTTGTTCTAATACCTTTTCATCTTTATAGTTGGTATATACAATATCCTTGCGGTAATAGTATGGCAAAAACACAAACTCACACACTGTACATTCTACAATGCTCATCCCATTTTTTATAAAGGCCTCTTTAAACTTCTGTGGATCTTTATTTCCACAAACTTTGCATTCAATACCTTCTAATACTTCTGGTTTTATCATATATATAATGAGTCTGTTACAAATATAAGGGTTTATGTTTGTACAGTTAATAAGACCTTCTAATGCAACCAAAACGATAGTTTTGCGTTATTGGCTAAAGCCTTCTGGTGCAATGACTGAAATTGAACTATTAGAAAGAATAAAGAGCAACCCTTCTGAATTTTCGGAGTTATTTAAGATATACTACAAACCCATATTCGGCTATATATTAAGGCGTACCGGAAGTTTTGATGATACTGCAGATATTGCTGCCGATGCTTTCCTGAAAGCCTTTAACGGTATAAGAAATTTTACCTACCGCGGCATATCTGTAAAGGTTTGGCTTTATCGTATTGCCACCAACGAATTGAATCAATATTTCAGGCAAAAGCAAAAACATCATTCTTTATTCGAGCGGCTTGACTTTGAAAACAAGAATAATTTCAATGCATTATTAATTGAAGACCGCAAAGAACTGGAAATGGAACTTCAAAAACATACACAATTCTTATCTATACTCAGCCACTTGAAAACATTACCGGTAAAGTATCAGGAGGTTATTTCGTTACGTTATTTTGAAGGCAAAGACAATAAAGAAATAGTTGAGATACTTGACATTAACGAAGGAACTTTGAAGTCCTTATTATCGAGAGGGCTGGAAAAACTTCGTGAAAAATGCAACCAAATCTAACCTTCAGCATTATTGATTATGGAACAGATGAATTTCGAAAATACATTACTCAACATGAGCAAACCTCAAATTGAAGAATTAAAACACCAGGATATGTTAGAACATACCATTATAAAAGCCAGGGATACTTCATTACTAAGTTGGTGGTGGTTGAGTATACCACTCTATGTAATTGCAGCATTTTGCATGAAAAGCTTCTTCATGCCTGGTGCAACACTATCTACAAGCATTCATGAGTTCAGTAATAAACAACACTATTTATCCATATTACTTTTCATTATTGTTCCCATAGCTTTTATTTTGCTCAATGCTTTGAGTATCCTAAAAATCTATTCCATTTTTGGCGGAGTAAGTAGGCTTAAGGTTATTGAAGAAACCTGGTTTAACTTACTTATGATAGTACTTTCACTACTTATTCTAATAACCTATTTAATTTAATACACTATGCCATTACCCTGGTTTAAACGTTCCGGATTATTCTTCGTGCCGACAACGCTAATAGGCTGGTTGCTACTTATGGCTGCGCTGGCATATGCAGTTTATACCTTCATCCAGATAAATAATGAAAATCATTCGGTAAGCGATACCTTAATGAATTTTGTATTCAGTCTTTTAATAATTGGGGCTGTATATTCACTAATTGCTTTTATTAGTATTCGGGCAAGCAAAACAAAATAAGGACGCTTTAGGACAATGAATATGGCTAACAGAACTTTTGTATTTTAGATACATTAAATTAGCCATTGTGGAAAAGAAGATAGAAATAAAACGCCTCGACAAAAAAGATATTGAGGAGTTTAAAGACCTTATTAATTTATTCAACCACGTTTTTGAAATAAAGAAGTATAAGTCAGCTAAAAAAGATTACCTGCAAAAAGTATTAAAAGAGTCCTCGTTCATTTGCCTAGTGGCAATTTGCGATAACGAGATAGTAGGTGGCTTAACGGCATATGAACTGCCTATGTACTATGCTAAATATTCTGAAGTACTTATATATGATATGGCGGTACTTACAAAATATCAGCGAAAGGGTATTGGCAAAAAGCTTATTTCAGCATTAAAGAAATATTGCAGAAAAAAAGGCATACAATACATATTTGTTCCGGCCAACGAGGAAGATGCCCATGCTCTGGCCTTTTATACTTCTACAGGAGGCAAACCCGAAAAGGTTGTACACTTTAACTATAATGCTAATTAATTCTGCATCCTGTCAGGATCACTGACATTGTAACATCTGCGGAATTAAAACGTATACCATGCTATGACAGACATTACACTTTCACCCATTGGGTACGTTAAGAATATGCGCAATGATATGAGTGATGATCATTGGGGTAACGTATTATCGGAGATAACATTAATTGATAATTTACCGGAAGATTGTTTTGAAGGTATTGAAGCATTTTCTCATTTGGAAATAATTTACCACTTTAACAAAGCAGATGAGTCGAAGACATTGCGTGGCGCCAACCATCCCCGTGAAAACAAAGCTTGGCCCAAAGTTGGCATATTTGCCCAACGCAAAAAAGACAGGCCGAATCATTTAGGGGCCACTATAGTTAAGCTCATTTCGAGGAACGGGAAATCGTTGATAGTAGCTAACCTTGATGCCGATGATGGAACACCCGTGCTGGATATAAAACCCGTAGTAAAGGAGTTTTTACCTTTAGAGGAAGTAAAACAACCCACCTGGATAAGCCAGTTGATGAAGGACTACTGGAAATAAATTACTCATCCTTTTTTTTTAACGTAGTTTTCCGTGGGCCGAATATTTTAAAAGGATTAATCTTCTTGTCAGTAAACTCACTTCCTATAAAATAGCCAAAAGCTTTGGTCTTTGGACGAGAGTCGAGTAACAATTTCATAATAGCGGTGAGTGGGATACCTAATATCATCCCTGCTGTACCCCAAATTTGCCCGCCAATAAGTAATACCACAATAGCTATAAATGGGTTGATGCTAACACGCCTTCCTACAATTCTGGGAGTTATAAAATTCGATTCGAGAAATTGTACGCCAAAAAATACCGAAGCAACGCCCACCGCAGGCAATACAGAATCGTGTGTAACCAAGGTGTATAAAATCGGCAACAATGCACCCATAAATATCCCTATGTATGGTATTATGGTAAGCGTTGCTGCAAAAAACGCAAAGAACAGGGCATGGTCAGCGCCTACAATAAGCAATCCTATCGTGTTCAGTGAACCTATAATAAAAATTACTGTCAACATTCCCAGCAGGTAGTGTTGCACCAGTTTTTGAATATTCGTTATCATGTGCGAAGCTTCGTCCTGTTTCTCAGCCTCCATTAACGCAAATGCAAAGTCCTTGAAATCGTTATTATATAAAAGGAAGCAGAACACATATACACCTATTAAGACCATGGTGCTGAAGATATTGGTAGTAGTAGCAATTGTACCTGATAGCAGATCACCACTGTAACTCATTAACTTTACTTTGGCATTACTTATCCAGGATGTGAACGTTGCATCTCCTATTTGCCAATGGTCGGCCATATATACCTGTAGCCTGTTTAGTTTTTCATTTATTCTGCCACTCAAACCCCCTAAGTCTGTTAACACACTTGTAATTTGCTTGCTGACAAATAAAAAAGAAAAGAAAATTATAGATAACACTATCAACATGGTAATAACTACCGATAATACTTCCGGAACCTTCCACTTTACCAGTCTCCTATAAACAGGATATAGTAATAAAGAGAGTAATGCGGCAATAAGCATGGGCAATAAAAAGTCCTTGGCGTATATAAGTATTACTGTACTTAATACCGCCGTAAGCAGCCAACATGTTATTTTTATTGAGAGAGGAAGTTTCAAAATATCTGGATTATTTGAGGCAAAGGTAGGAAATCGGTTTGTTTTACTAACTTTATACTATAAATGACTACTATGGAAGATAATAACGACCAGCCTTTAAAAGCACTTAAAGAACAGGTTACTGAATATATAGAGATTAAAAGTGAGCATGCTAAACTAGGCGTAATTGAGAATACGGCTAAGGTTACTGCTTATTTTTCGAGCGCCATAATAATAATTGCCCTCTTATTGTTTTGCTTGTTATGTCTTCTGGTTGCAGGGTCATTTTTTCTTGGGCAATGGTTGCATAACTACGGTTTAGGGTTCTTAATTTCAGCAGGTATATTCCTTGTGTTATTGCTAATATTCTTGCTGGTATGGCGCAAAAAGACAGAGACTTCCATCATAAATAAAATAATTAATTTAACTCTTGGCGATGGAACTAACTAAGGAACCGATACACGATCTGGAATCTTTACAAAGGAGAAAGGCCGAACTGAATATACTTTGTAAAGAAAAAGAAAAGCAATTAGGTGAACAACTTGAATTTATTGGCAATAACCTGGGGCCAATCGCTATACGCTCTTTCTTTGGTGGAAAATCCAAGAAAGGATCCGGTACTAAATCCGAAATTATAAGTGTATTAGTGGCCGAGGGAGTGGAGACAGTTATGGAGATACAACAGGACCCTCATAATATTAAAGATAAGCTTGTGAACTTTGTAAAAAAATCTGCATCAGGAATAATAGGCCTGCTGGTAAAAAGCGAATAAGTATTTTATTCCCTATAAAGGATGGTTTTCAATTCCATCTATATAAGCACCCTGAGCATTGAGTATTTTTTTCGACAACCAAAAGCAGCCGAACGCAAATAAAGGTGCGAACATAACATCAACTGTATAGTGTACGTGTTGTATCAGTAGCAAGCAAGCCACTGAGATAGTTGCAAGGAAAGTATAATACTTATCAAACTTTTTTAATGAACACAAGTATAACAAGGAAACTATAGCCGTGTGCCCCGAAAAGAAAAGATCTCGGGATATAAACCGATATTGATATAACATACTGCCCATAGGGTCTTTAAGCACTATTAAGTTATGAGGGGGCAGGAAACCAGTTATAGTTATAGTAATCATACGCGCCAACAACTCAAGTATTATCGCAAACAAAAACGTTAGCAGAATATTAGGGTTGCCCAATCCCCTCATAGCAAATAAAAAAGCAGCACTACCCATTATACTAACTATAAAAACAGACACATCTATTGCAGGCAGCCTTTGCAATATCCAATCGTTTAACTGTATTCCACTTTTGCTATCCTGTATATAGTTAAAGAAATAAGATGTTGCTACCATTGAAATAGCCAGTAGCACAAGTCCGCCAATAAAGTTCATACGGAATACTTTATTGCTCCATGCAGCTAACCAATTTACTCTTGCAGCTTCGATCCTCTCTTGCATGTTACGTTGTCTTTCTATAATTTAAAACTGCCCATGTATTAAGCACCAACCCAATAAGGAATACAAATAAAATGTGCATTCGAATATCATGCAGCCCACTACCTTTAATAACTACCATTCGCATTACATCAATAAAATAACTTACCGGAAAAAGATGTGTTACTAATTGCGCCCAGCCCGGCATACTATCAATAGGTGTGTATAAACCGCTCATCATATTAAACACCATCATAAATAAGAACATAAGCGAATTGGCTTGCTGCTGGGTTTGCGTATAGGTAGATATAAGTAGTCCGAAACCCAAGATGGCAAATAAGAATACATACAAAAAGAGATATAGCACAGCTATATTTCCCAAAGGAACAATTCCATATAAGGCCCATCCTATAAATAATCCCACAGTAAATACAACCCCACCCATTACCATAAAAGGAATAAGCTTCCCTAAAATGAACTCGTACTTTTTAATTGGCGTAACGTTTATCTGTTCTATCGTTCCAATCTCCTTCTCTTTAACAATATTAAATGCCGCCGATAGTCCGGCTACACCCGTAACCAGCGATACCAAAATCGCCGGCACCATAAATATATAATACGTAAGAGCAGGGTTATACCAATAAGAGGAAACGACGTCTATAGTCGGAACTTCATTAGTACGCATAGGTTGAATCCATTGCATACGAAGATCTTTGTTATAATCTGCAATAATACCACTCAGGTAACCAAAGCCAATACTTGCTTTTACGCCATTAATAGCATTTACCTGTATAGCCACTTTCTGGCTATTCTCACGTATCATGTTCTTCTCGAATCCTTGTGGGAATTCTAAAACCAGATCAGCTTTATCATTTTCGATAAGTTTACCAGCCTTCGAATTGAAATCCGTATAGTCCGCTAGTTTAAAATAACCCGAAGACAAAATTTTATTGGACAGTTTTTGTGATACAGTTGAGTGATCGTGATCGACAATGGCAATATTGATATTTTTAATAGTATAGTTAGCAGCCATTGGCAGCAATATAAGCTGTATAGCAGGAGCAATAAATAACCTGCCCGTAAATCCCTTATCCCGGAATATCTGCCTGAACTCTTTCTGTAATAAATATTTTAGCGCTCCCATTACTCCAACCGTATTTTAAAGTTTCTCAGACTCAAGCCTGTAAAGAACAAAGCCATAAAGGCAAGTATTAATGTTTCCTTCCACACCGAAGCAAAACCCAGGCCTTTCAGCATCACAGCTTTTACAATAACGTAATACCACCGGGCCGGAACTATGTTGGATATTACTTGCAGTACAACCGGCATGTTTTCGATAGGGAACATGTAACCGCTCAATAACATAGTTGGCAACATCATACCAAGCATAGATGCAAACATGGCGGACTGCTGCGATGAAGTAATGGTTGAAATAAATAGCCCAAGTGCAAGTGCTGTGAGAATTAGTAGTATGCTTTCGCCAAATAAAAGCAATACACTTCCTTTGATAGGCACATCGAGCGCATATACACTCAGCAACAGAATAACACAAAGGTTAACCATTGATAATACCAGGTAAGGTATTGCCTTGGCTACAATAACCATTAACGGTTTAACCGGCGATACCAAAAGTATTTCCATCGTACCCATTTCCTTTTCGCGAACAATAGATACAGATGTCATCATTACACAGACCAATAGCAATACCATTGCCATAACCCCGGGTACAAAGTTGGGCGCTCCTTTCAAATCAGGGTTGTAAAGCATTCGTACTTCAGGTGCAATAACATATGGCATACCCATAGTAGGAGAAAGTTGTGCCTGGTAATCTCCTACAATGGTCGTAATATAGTTGGTAAGCGTAGTTGCAGTATTAGGATCAGACGCATCTGCAATAACCTGTATAGATGTTTTATTCGTATGTAATAAGTCAGTATTAAAATTCTCCGGGAATACAACTGCTAGTTTTATTTTTCCTTCTTTAAATGCAGCATCAATATCCGATGGAGACTTTAAGGTTTGCTGAACACTGAAGAAATTGCTACCCTGTATTTTATCGATTATTTGTTGTGATGCCACATCATGTGCATTATCTACAATAGCAATTTTGGCATTTTTAATTTCGTTGGTAAGGGCAAAACCAAAAAGAACGATCTGCACAATAGGAAAGCCGAAGAGCATCACCAATGTCTTGGGATCGCGCCATACGTGTGAAAACTCTTTCTTTACAAATGATAATAACTGCTTCATTTATCTATTTATTAATCGGCTGATCTCTTTGCCTTTCTTGCCAGTTTATAAAATACCTCATCCATGTTCTCTGCTTCAAACGTCTTCCTCAACCCAGCAGGAGAATCCAGTGCTTCTATCTTACCATCTACCATTATAGATACACGGTTACAATATTCTGCTTCATCTAAGTAGTGCGTTGTCACAAATATGGTAATACCTCTGTCGGCTGCATCATATATTAAATCCCAAAACTGACGGCGCATAGAAGGATCTACACCACCGGTAGGTTCATCTAAAAAAACAATTTTTGGCTGATGCACAATTGCTACAGAGAAAGAGAGTTTTTGTTTCCAACCCAAAGGCAATGACTTAACTAGTTTATCTGCTTCGTCATGTAAGCCAAGTCTATCAACAAGGTCACCACTGGCAGTTTTTATTTGCTGCTTAGTTAAACCATATATTCCGCCGTAGAATTCAATATTCTCCTTAACAGTAAGATCTTCGTATAAAGAGAATTTTTGACTCATGTAGCCAATATTTCTTTTAATCTCTTCCGGCTCTTTAAACACATCAAAACCTGCTACCATTGCCTCGCCTGATGTAGGGATAGAAAGCCCGCATAGCATACGCATAGCGGTAGTTTTACCTGCGCCATTAGCTCCCAAAAAACCAAATATCTCGCCTTTGTGTACATCGAACGTTATTTCGTCCACAGCCACAAAGTCGTCAAACCTTTTGGTAAGCTTATTTGTTTTTATTACTACTTCGGTCGTCATTTTCGTGTTTTAATAAACGTATGAAGCAATCTTCCACAGTAGGGCGAATCGCTTTCATTTCAATATTCTTATGCTGCTTCGATGTTAAATAATCCATTACCTCCTGTTCAGTTCCAGTCATCGACATATGTAGGTATTCCCCAAATGTGTAGCAGTTAATTACTTTATCATATTTGCGCAAGTCGAGCAACAAATGATATATAGAATCTGCTTTAACAGCATACAATTTTTCAGGATAAGCATCTATGGTCTCTTCGGGCGATGCAACAGATAATACTTTCCCATTTAGTATTAATCCTATACGATCGCACATGGTGGCTTCGTCCATATAGGATGTAGAAACTAAAATAGTAATGCCTTGTTTTTTCAATCGTTTAAGCATTTCCCAAAACTCTTTACGCGATACCACATCAACACCGGTTGTTGGCTCATCAAGAAACAACACTTTAGGCTTGTGTATAAGCGCACAACATAAAGCCAGTTTTTGTTTCATACCACCCGATAGTTTTCCGGCGCGGCGATCCTTAAATGGCTCTATCTGAACATAAATATCTTTAATGAGATCATAATTCTCTTCTACTGTAGTGTCGAATACCGTAGCAAAAAAATTAAGATTCTCTTCAACTGTCAAATCCTGATATAATGAAAACTTACCAGGCATATAACCTACAATGCCGCGGATAGCTTTAAAATCATTTACCATGTCAAGCCCACCAACCGTTCCTGTTCCTTTATCAGGTAATAAAAGCGTAGTAAGCAAACGGAAGATTGTGCTCTTACCCGCTCCATCGGGACCAATAAGTCCAAATATTTCTCCTTCGCCCACTGTTAGCGATACATCATCCACCGCAAGGACAGTGCCCTTGTTATAAGTTTTGGTAATATTAGTTAATGTAATCGCGTTCATTTCTGCTCAGGTACTTATTTACTTGGCGGTTTCGTTAAACTTTACTTCACCGTACATTCCAATTTTTAAATAACCGTCGTTTATCACTCTTACTTTAACTGCATATACTAAATCAGCTCTTTCATCTTTAGTAGGTATTGTCTTGGGAGTGAATTCTGATTTATCAGAGATCCAATAAACAGTTCCGGTATAGAATGCGTATTGCTTCGCTCCTTTATCGGTACGTACTCTTACCTTTTGGCCAAGCTTTACCTGGCTCAGTTGCGAACCCGTAACGTACGCTCTTAAAATCAAAGTATCCGTCTCAGCAATTTTGTAAAGCGCTTTACCGGGTGTTACAATTTCATGGTCTTCGGCGTACTTAGTAAGCACAGTACCATGTATAGGATTTATTATTCTGCACTTCTTTAATTGATCATCCAATTGATCTATCTGGCGTTGCAATGGTGCAACTTGCTTTTCAATAGTATTTGACGAAATACCAAGGCTCGATCGCTGCGCTTCAATTTGCTTATTCAGCATATCAACTTGTGTATTTGCATCGTCAACCTGTTGTTGGGTAGCAGCATTCTGTTTAAACAAGCTATTCATCCTGTCTGAATTTTTCTTTGCCTCTTCCAGTTGCGATTGAAGCGCCGCTACTTGCACAGGTATATCAGGTATCTGGCTGGTGGTTGAAGCTATTTGAGCTACTAGTTGTTGCTTCCTCTCATATAATTGTACGCTATCTACATAACCAATAAA
>Ga0206980_1053_pt1 | contig 19237 bp, 13 predicted proteins | sample Alteio_BWMinCont_20_FD_153494 | JGI IMG/M metagenome (GOLD analysis project Ga0206980, IMG submission 153494) | Enriched cells from forest soil in Barre Woods Harvard Forest LTER site, Petersham, Massachusetts, United States -... | ecosystem: Environmental > Terrestrial > Soil > Temperate forest >...
GCCATGTCTCCGACAAACTCGGAAATCCGATGGGAGGAGCAACCGTGTTACTTAAAGGAACAAAAGTGAGTGTATTAACTGATACCAGTGGGAACTTTTCGTTAAGTGCTCCTGAAAATTCCACTCTTATAATCAGTTATGCCGGGTATAAATCCCAGGAAGTTTTGGTAATCGGAGCCAAGTCATTATTTGTTAGTATGCAAGAGTTAAATACCGGCCTTGACGAAGTAGTTGTGGTAGGATATCAGTCCCAAAAACGCTCTGATATTACCGGAGCGGTTTCTGTAGTTAATGTAGAGGATGTTTCAAGAATACCAATTGGTTTTGCTGATCAGGCTTTACAAGGTCAGGCAGCGGGAGTTCGTGTCACACAATCAACCGGCCAGCCTGGGGATGGGATTGCCATGAGAATCCGCGGAGTGGGCACGATCAATAATAATGATCCCCTTTATATTATTGATGGAATACCTACCAAGGATGGAATCAATTTCTTGTCGTCAAACGATATCGCAACGATTACAGTACTAAAAGATGCGGCATCCGCTGCTATTTATGGTGCCCGCTCTGCAAACGGGGTTGTAGTAATCACAACTAAGTCAGGTAAAGCGGGGAAATCGCAAATAAGTTACAATGGATTTTATGGAATTCAGACTCATGGATACCTCACGCCCATGGTCAATAACCAGGAATATGTCACATTATATAATGAGGCAGCTAATAATGATAACGCAGGTGTAACCAACCCCATATTATTAAGGCCGCTGATTCCTGATACTCTCCAGATGGATAATACGAACTGGCTGGGGTCCATATTTAGAAATGCGCCAATTCAAAGCCATGAATTATCTATAACCGGCGGAAGTGATAAAGCGCAATACTTTGTTTCGGGTAATTTATTTGACCAGGACGGAATTATATTGAACTCATGGTATAAACGGTATGCTTTACATGCAAAAGTGAATGTTCAGCTTTCTGAAAAAGTAAGCACGGGAGTAAATATCAATTTATCTTATTCTGATAAAAATGCTATTGGCAGCTCGGGAGATGGCTATGGAGGTAACGGAGGAAGCGTTATCAGGTATGCGCTATTCCGCGATCCCGCCATACCAATCAAAAACCCGGATGGTAGCTATTCAGATTTGCCCGCACATCCCAATTTTTTTGGAGATGGCTACAACCCTGTAGCGCTGGCAGTTTACACAGATAATACCGAAAAACAATACCGTGTATTCGGAGATATTTATGTTCAGTATAATATCCTTAAAAATTTAATTTTTAAAACCAATCTGGGCGGGGATGTCTTCATAAATGAAGACAGAACATTTGACATGAATTATGGTACCAATTTACGGGTAAACAGTCCGAGTGTGCTTACTGAAACCAATACGACAAGTTTAAATATGACCTGGAATAACACACTTCGCTATAACAAGACATTTGGTGAAGGCAATAATTTGAGTGTTCTTTTGGGTACGGAAGCGATCAGCAATTCTACATCTTCTCAAACAGGGTCTGACAGAAATTTTCCGACACAGATTCCGAGTCTTGAATTTTTAGGGCTTGGGGCTGATATTTCATCTGAGAAAGTTTCTGAATCGCTGGGGCAATGGTCGCTTTTTTCCCTTTTTGGAAATATAAATTACAATTATAACAGTCTTTATTATTTAACATTCAATGTTAGAAGAGATGGTTCTTCACGCTTTGGTCCTGATAACCGTTACGCTAATTTTTTCTCTGGTTCCGCAGGATGGAGTCTGCATAATGAAAAATGGTTCCAGAATTTATTTCCACAAGTTTCAAAAACAAAACTACGTGCAAGCTATGGTCAAATGGGTAACCAGGATATTGGAAATTATCCCTGGGCTTCCTGGGTACAACCAGGCTACAATTATGTTTTTGGTTCAACACCTGCAAGCGTTCAGGGCTACACCATCTCCAACAGGGGTAATCCGGATGTTAAATGGGAATCTTCAACAGTATCAGATATAGGCCTTGATTTGGCAATATTAAATGACCGGTTAAGTTTGTCCGCCGACTATTTTGTCAGAACAACCACAGATATGCTGGTTCAGGTACCACTCCCTTTGATTGGGGGAAGTGCACTACCACCGTATCAGAATGATGGCAGTGTACAAAACAAGGGATTCGAGTTTGAATTGAATTACAGGAATTCCGGAAGAAAGTTCCAATATAGTATTAATGCAAACTTCGCAACCTTACAGAATAAAGTCTTGTCACTTGCCAATGGCGCTCCCATACAGGGTGGCAGAATTGACAATGGAATTTTTGCAACAAGTACAGCTGTTGGCCACCCGATCGGCTCCTTCTACGGATACCAAATGGAGGGTATTTTTCAAAATACAGCTGATATATTTAAACATGCTTATCAGGGACCTGGTGTAGTACCCGGAGATGTAATGTATAAAGACCAAAACGGAGATGGCGTCATCAATCAAAGCGACCGGACATTTTTAGGCAGCGCAATTCCTTTATTTACTTATGGTCTTACGCTCTCTATGAACTACAGCAATTTTGATCTCTCCATTTTTTTCCAGGGCTCCTATGGCAATAAAATTTATTCTCAGGTAAATCAGGATATCGAAGGTTTTTATCGCCCCTTTAACCTTACGCAGCGGGTGTATGATACGCGCTGGCATGGAGAAGGCACCAGCAATACCATGCCTTTGGTATCCTGGGATCAGGCCGCAAATAATATATTAGAACCCTCCAGCCGTTTCCTGCAGGACGCTTCATATGTCAGGCTGAAAAATTTACAGCTGGGTTATACCATACCTGCCAGGATTACTAACAGAGCGCATTTAAAAGGACTAAGGATATATTTCACGACCCAGAACCTGATCACCATCACAAAATTTACGGGACTTGACCCGGAAATGCATGTGAGTAACAACGTAAATTCTGAACAATATAAAGGCGATGTGGCTGCTGGAATTGACTGGGGTACCTATCCCAGTTCGAGAAGTTATATCGTGGGTGTGAATCTGAATCTATAATCTGAACAGAATACAAAATATTCATCGATGAATAAATCTTTTTTATATAGTTTGATGTTGGTTTTGATTTTTTCAGGAATGAGTTGTTCAAAATTCCTGACAAAAGATCCACAGGGCGTTTACCCCACAAATCAATTCTATCAAACTTCCGATCAGGCCATCGTTGCAATCAATGCAGCTTATCAACCATTGAATTTTAAATCAGCCACACAAAACCCACTTTGGGTTTTTGGTGATGTTGCTTCAGATGATGCAGTCAAAGGTGGTCTTGCAGGAGACGAACCGGATATCGGATTAATTGACCAGTTTAATATCACCCCTATCAACAGCAATCTTCAATATGAGTGGGGCACTTTGTATGAAGGGATCACCCGTTGTAATCTGGTGTTAGCTTATGTACCTGCAATAGTTATGGATACAGCCACCCGTTCAAGGATATTGGGAGAAGCAAAATTTCTTCGTGCATGGTATTATTTTACACTGGTCAATATTTTTGGAGCCGTACCTATTGTGCTTACACCATTAAATCCAAACCAGTTACAAATCCCTCAGTCGTCTGACACGATAATCTATTCATCAGTGATCGAACCTGATCTTGTATCTGCGATACAAATACTGCCTGCGGGTTATACAGGAACAAATGTTGGCCGCGCTACCAGTGGTGCAGCTATGGCTCTGCTGGCGAAAGTTTATTTGTACCAGCAAAAATGGGATTCGTCGATGGTCGCTTCACAGGAAGTAATTAATAGTGGCTTGTATAGCCTGATGCCATTGTATTCGCAGGAGTTCAGCGCAGATTTTAAAAATAACCAGGAATCCATATTTGAAGTGCAAATGCTTTCCGGTCAGGTTCCGCAGACAGGTAACGCACTGAATCAATGGTTTGCTCCGGCTGTAGATAATGGATACTATTTCAATGCTCCCACTCAGGGTTTCGTATCTGAATTTGAAGTTACGCCTGCTGGAGTACCGGATCCCAGATTAAATTATACTGTAGGAATTGACAGCATGGCATGGTTCAATGGTGAAATATTCAGCGGAACCTGGTCACCTACAAGTTACCTGACACGCAAATATCAACAGCCTTTTTCTGAAGTTCCAATCAGTCTGAAAGGTGACGGAAGCTGCAATTATCTTGCAATTCGCTTTGCCGATGTGTTGCTTATGTATGCAGAAGCGCTGAATGCAACAGGGAATCCAACAGCGGCTTTAGTGCCATTAAACCAGGTGAGGGCACGTGCGAGAAATAGTTATCTCTATGATACTGCATTAGTCGGATATCCAAATATTCCTGCCGGACTTCTACCCAATGTTACTTATACCAACCAGGCCGATGTGCTCATGGCCATACAACATGAGAGACGTGTGGAGTTTGGATTTGAATTTCACCGCTATTTTGATGTCATCCGCTGGGGAAAGACTTATGCTACGCAGGCCATGAGTAACAGCCCCGGTTTTAACTATGATATAAACAAAACTTTTCCAATTCCTCAATCAGAAAGAGATACAGATAAAGCACTGTATTAAATTTTTCATTTATTCAATTCAATAAAAATTAAGCAATCATGAAATCAGCGATCCGTGTAAAATTTATTAAAATGGCAGCACTATTCTGTCTGTCATTAGGGGTGTTATTCATCGCCTGCAGTAAAAGCAGCAGTCCGCCTCCTGCTACCAACAAAACCAATTTACAAAAGTCAGTAGATTCAGCGAATTGGTATATTAACAATACGACAGAAGGAACCAAACCGGGACAATATACTGTCGGTTCCAAAGCAACTCTGAATACTGCTATCGCATCAGCAACTGCAATTTTGAACAACGCCAGCTCAACTCAAACGGAGTTGGACAATGCAGCAGCAAATCTGAATGCCGCAACGACTGCTTATAAAGCAGCATATATTCAACAGATAGCGGCTGGTAATCTAATCGCATATTGGAAATTCAATGGTAATGCGAATGATTCATCAGGAAACGGCCATAACGGTGCTGTAACACAGGGTCATGTATTTTTTGGAGCAGGAACTCCCGCTCTTACAGCAGACAGGTTTGGTAACGCGAATAAGGCCTATCATTTTGATAATGGCGGTAATATAGATATTCCATTCAACGCGGCATTTAACGCCCAACAAATGTCTATCAGCCTTTGGGCCAGACTGGATACAACTGGAAGGACGATCAATCCCGCCAATTGTTATATGATTTCATTTGACCGCTGGAACGGATGGAAATTCCAAACCCAGCCACTCCTGCCATTTTTTACAGCACACGTGTTTGAATCCGCTGCAACGCCTCCGGATACAACCTACTATGATCGCGATGATGCGGGTACAGGCCTTAAACCAGGTACAACATGGTACCATTTAGTGGTAACATTCAAACCAGGAGAAGAAGATTTTTATATCAACGGTGCGATGGTGAAGTCCTGGACAAATGTTCCCGGTACACCAATTACAATCAGTTCACCTCCTGATATTACAATTGGTTCAGATCTGCCAACTACTGCATATTCATCAGATCCTAATAATGCAAATTATGTGAACTATGGAGGATTCTGGAAGGGTGATCTGGATGATGTCATGTTCTATAATATTGCGTTGACGGCGCCGCAGGTTCAGTCAATTTTCAACGACCAGAATACACAATAGTAGTTTTCTGATTGTTTAATTAATAAAACCCCTGCAATGTCATAATGCATTGTGGGGGTTTATTATGATTTTTTACTGAATAGTCTTCAATCATTCAGGAGATCTGATGGCAGTCCCTTTTATACGAATATGTTTTCTTCCCAAAGCATAAGGTTGATTTCAATTATTTTTTTTCTGTTATGTTCCTGCAGGGCCCATAAAGGAAAAGATGATCAATTGCTTTTTTGGTGCGCAACGAACCCGCGTGAATTAGAATTCTGCACTTCTTTCACAGATGCTTGGAATCAAAGCCACCCTGTTGATAATTTTCACCTGCAGCCAATACCGGAAGGTCAATCAAGCGAAGAAGTGATTCTGGCAGCAGTTGTTGGAAAAACGACTCCGGATATATATGCAAATATGTGGCAGGGCAATGTTGAAATGTATGCACGCGCCGGAGTTTTGATTCCCCTGGATACAATCAGTGGGTTTCTGCAATTTATTCAGGAGCGTTGTGATTCATCTGTAATTAAAGAAATTACTTCCGCTGATGGTCATATTTACCAGGTACCCTGGAAAGTAAATCCTTTCATGAGTATTTACAATAAAACACTTTTTACAAAAAATGGCATTCATGATTTACCTGCTACTTACAGCGCTTACAGACATGCCGCAGCAATATTCAAATCCAATAGTCTTCTAAACGGATGGACACAAAAATGGTTCGGATATACGGAGGTGAAAGAGATCTGGTATCAGCGTCTTTTTAATTTCTATCCACTGTACCTGGCTGCTTCCGGAGGTGCTTCACTCGTCACAAACAATAAAGCGTCTTTTAATAATAAGTATGCGATTGAAGTTTTTGCTTTCCTTCAGAGTTTATACAATGACAACTATTTTTCCAGGGAAAATTTATCAGCTTCCGAAGACCCTTTCGTAGCACAGCTAATCGCAACTAAATGGACCGGTCCGTGGGAAATTGCTTATCTGAAAACGATTCCTGACCGAAATTTTGAATTCGGCTATTTTGAACCACAGGTTCCTGATGATCATAAGGGGCCGGTTTACACATACGCTGATCCAAAAAATATTGTGGTATTTAACACTTGTACGCGTCCACGTGCTGCCTGGGATCTGATCAGGACAATGATAGATAAAAAAGGCGATCTGAAATTATTAGCAAATACAGGCCAGTTTCCCAGAAGAAAAAATTTACAATCAGATCCTTTTTACACTGAGTATTTTAAAAAGAATCCGATGATGATCCCGTTTGCAAAAGAATTGCCTTATGTAAAAGGAGTTGACAATTGTGAAGTGATCGTGGAAGTGCTGGATATTATTTCACAGGAATATGAATCATGTGTCGTGTATGGGAAAAAAACTCCGGAAAAAGCAATACAGGATGCGGAAACTTCAGTGAATGTCTTATTAGCCAATGCTAGTCCCACGAAATTGGCAGTACACTAAAATGAATCGATTGGAAGAAAATGAACTATATATTGGTATTATTGGAGCCGGTGGATTTGCCCGGTTTGCAACCAGGGCATTTTTAAAAGCGCCCGGTGTAAAAGTAATTGCTGTTACAGACCTAAATATAACTGCCGCTCAGCAATTGGGTGATGAACTGGGCGCCATGGTATATGAAACATTTGATGAATTACTTGCCAACATCAATATTCAGCTGATTTATATCGCGACTCCTCCATTTTTACATTATACGCAATCAAAATTTGCACTACTTGCGGGTAAACATGTGATTTGCGAGAAACCTGCCGCTTTAAAAACGAGTGAGGCGGAAGAATTGGCAGCGCTGGCCCGATCAAAGCAATTGTTATATACCGTTAATCTCATGCAACGGTATAATCCGCTATTTAAATCTATATATTCAATTATTCAGGAAAATATACTTGGAAAATTCCTGCACGGCTATTTTGAAAATTATGCAAGTAATGAAAAACTGGGTCCGGAACACTGGTTTTGGGATGTGTCTAAAAGTGGCGGCATTTTCATCGAACATGGAGTTCATTTTTTCGATTTATATGCAGGATGGCTGGGTGAAGGTAAAATAATAGGAGCCTGTCAATTGCCAAAGCCTCATCAAAAGAAACATATTATTGACCGCGTACAGGCAACTGTACTTTACGATGGAGGCATTGTAAATTTTTATCATGGATTTAATCAGCCTGAAATACTGGACAGGCAGGAATTCAGACTCCAGTTTGAACACGGCGAAATAACTATGTACGGATGGGTGCCTGTTAAAATGAAACTGCACGGGCTGCTACAAAATGGAGAACTGGAAAATCTGAAGAAAATTGTTGGATCGCATACAATCTCATATCACCATATTCTTCCAACTAATCAGGAATTGAAAGCGGGTTACAAAGAACAACTTTTCACTGATCACATCACGATGGAGCATGAAAATATTTTGGGAAAAGAGAATCTGTACCGGCAAATGCTGACAGATATGATCACAGATCAGCATGACTGGATCCTCGACCGAAGGCATATTCGCGTAATCGATGATAAAAATGCCATACTGTCGACCAGAATGGCTGAAGAGGCTACCATGGAATCGAAAAAACTAAGAAACAGAACAGAAATTATTGTATGATTTCAGGACAAATTAGCAATTCATATTTATTACGAAGGAGAAAAATACTGCCCTATCTCCTGGTGTCTCCTTATCTGATTTTCGTAATAGTGTTTGTTTTATTTCCTGTGTTTTTTTGTTTTTTTCTCACTTTTCATAAATGGAATATTATCTCACCCATGCACTTCATTGGTGCCGGTAATTATATCCGTCTTTTTCACGACCGCTTGTTTTGGAAAGCTATTGGAAATACTTTAAAGTTTTTATCGCTGCATATTCCATTGCAATTGACCGTTTCTTTATTCCTTGCACAATTGCTCAGCCTTCAGATCAAAGGAGTCTCTTTTTTTAGGGCTACTTTTTTTCTGCCGGTCATTGTTTCGGGTGTAGTGATTACGATCATATGGCAGCAATTATTTGGTTACGACACAGGCATGTTCAACCGTATTTTAACTTCCATAGGTCTTTCTAAAAAAGGCTGGCTTGTTAATCCGGATATTGCCATCTATTCAATTGCAATCATGGCTACCTGGAAAAATATCGGATTATATGTAATCCTGTTCCTTGTTGGGTTACAAACAGTACCTGCACAATACTATGAAGCTGCGAAATTAGAGGGAGCGTCGGCCTGGCAAAGGTTTTATCATATTACCCTGCCGATGATCAATCCTACCATCTTTATGGTCGTTATTTTGTCAACGATCGGCGGCTTTTCCTTATTTATCGAGCCTTATATCATGACAGCAGGGGGACCATTGAATCAAACGCTATCAGCCGTATTATATATTTATAAACAGGCATTTCAATATTATAATATGGGATATTCTGCAACCCTGGGATTTTTTTATGCCTTCCTGATTATGACGGTGGTGGTACTGCAGAAAAAGTTTATTGAGAAAGAAGAGTAGACTATGACACAAAAAGTATTCTTTGTGAATTTTCTTATATATGTGGTGTTGGCGATGGCAGCCATATCGTTCATCTATCCTTTTATATGGATGCTGGGAGCTGCGTTTGCTCCCATGCATGAAATTGCAAAAATGGTGATATGGCCTTCACATCCGGGTTGGGGGAATTTCAAAACACTGGTGCAGAAAATTCCTATTGTTCACTCCCTGTTCATTAGTTTGTTCGTTGCATCTTTTACAACATTTTTGGTATTGATAACAGGATCGACTGTTGGATATGCACTCGCCAAAATGCGTTTTAAAGGAAGAAGGCTGATTTTTTATGTAATTGTTTTTACCATGTCGCTTCCTTTTCAGATTACGCTGATCCCCAATTATATTACCATGGTGAATTTGCACCTGGTAGATACTTTTATGGCATTGGTTGTGCCGTTTGCCGTAAGCGCATTTGCCGTTCTGATGTTCAGGCAGGCATTCCAGGGTCTGCCTCAGGCACTGATTGATGCAGCCAGGATGGATGGATGCAATGAGCTTGAAATAATTTTCCGTGTACTATGGCCTAATATTAAACCGACGCTGATAACAGTAGCTATCCTTTCATTTATCGGCTCATGGAATGAAGTCTTATGGCCGCTCATCGTGATCCGCAATGAACAATTGATGACTATGCCGCAACTGGTAACCTTATTTGCCGTAGGGGGAAGAGCAGACAGTCAGTTAGGGGTAAAAATAGCAGCCGCAGTTCTATTGGCACTTCCTGTCATGATAGCCTTCCTGTTTTTTCAGAAAAATTTTATCAGGAGCATGGCTTCAACCGGATTAAAAGATTAATGAATAAAATTATTTTATTATCAAAATGAAGATCAGTAAACATTCAATAAAATTATACGCTTCTGCAAAATCCGTAGTTACACTTTTTCTTATTCTGCCAGGGAGCGACCGGACTCTTCATGTTGTTCAACGGTTAAAGAATTTAAATGAAAAGGATGTTGAAGAAAACCTGGAAAATGTTATACGGGAATTTAGCGATCGTCATAGGAATATCAGGGAAATATTTTTAAATCATTTCAACAGGATAAAAATTCAATATGAGAGGGATCTTTCAAATTTTTCTGTAAATAAACAATTATTGCTTGGCGCATTTTTCACTAAGGAATATTCCATTCAGGCGGCAGCCCTCTTTAATCCTTCGATTGTTTCGCATCCTGACCAGCAAGGATTGAATCCCGGTGAAAAACGCTTTATAATGAGTCTCCGGGCAACTGGTGAAGGACATATTTCTTCAGTTATTTTTAGAACAGGAACTGTTGACAAACAAGGTAAAATCAGTCTGGATGCCCCTGCCCGGTATTGCAGGATATTACAAAAAAATAATGAGGCTATCTATTATAAGGAGGAAATCCAAAGAATTGCTGAATCAGTCAAAGGGTTTAACGCCGTTGTGCTGGATAAATTACCTGAACTGTTTACTGCATCAGACGCAATAAGTATTTTAAAAACAATACCAGATCCCGGACAATCAACAATTGAGTCCATACAAATTTTGGAAGAAATGTTCGATATGAATTACGAACTGGAAGATTCTTCTAATCTGAACATAAGTGAAAAAGTCATTTTCCCAACGGCTAAAGGTGAAAGCATGGGGATGGAAGATGTTCGCCTGGTAAAATTTGAAGATGGAGGAAGGATTAAATATTATGGTACTTACACAGCATATGATGGCAAGCATATTCAAACGAAAATGATAGAAACGAATGACTTTAACATTTTTAAAATCCGGACATTATATGGATCAGGTATCCACGATAAGGGAATGGCCTTATTTCCGGAAAAAGTGAATGGGAAGTTTGTGATGATTTCCAGACAGGGAGGCGAAAATATTAATATCATGTTTTCGCAGGACCTATATAAATGGGAGCAGTTTCAGGTACTCATGGAGCCGCAGTTTTCCTGGGAGTTTTTGCAATTGGGCAATTGCGGATCTCCGATAAAAACGGAGAAAGGATGGTTGCTGCTGACACATGGGGTGGGCGCCATGCGCAAATATGTGATCAGCGCGATTTTGCTTGATCTGAACAATCCAAAACTTATTATAGGCAGAATGGATCAGCCGTTACTGGTGGCTGATGAATCAGAGCGGGAGGGGTATGTTCCGAATGTGGTTTACACCTGTGGATTCATGCTTCATGGAAGATCAATCATTATTCCATATGCCATTGCTGATTCCGCAACAGGATTCGTAACCATTGCGCTGGATGATTTATTAAAGGAGATCTTACATTAATTTAAAATTTATGAGGAAAAGAATCATTGTTATAATATGTTGTGTATATACGATATGCGCAAATTTAACTGCATGTACAAAAAAAATGACAAGTTCCGTTATGCCTCCGCCGCCAGTGGTGGATACGGGACTGGTTAATACAGGTCATTTGGATAAATTATATACTCCTGTTACTTTCCCTGATAATGTTAAAGCCGCTGGAGTGTATATATATTCTGAATATCCGGATTATCATCTCGTCGAAGCAACCGGTGAAGGTTTTGCTTGTGTGGATGATGTAGCCAGGGCGACACTGGTATATCTAAGGAGTAGTAAGATTACAACAGATACGGCAACACAGTCAAAGTTGTATAATCTGATACAATTCATTCTGGAAATGCAGTCGGCCAATGGTTATTTCTACAATTTTTTATTTACGGGTAATACTATTAACATATCTGGTGTAACTAGTGTAAATAACCCAAACTGGTGGTCATGGAGGGCGCTTCAGGCACTTACTGAATCTGCCCCATTTGTAAAAGATAAAAATGCTAATCTGTACAATAAGATGGAAATGGCAATCACCAATCTGATTGCCCGGATAAAACTCGACCTGGTCGGTCTTCCCAAAACAACAACAACTGTATCCGGTATTACCATTCCCCAATGGTTACCGGCAGGAAGTGGAACGGACCAGTAGGCTGTGCTCATTCTTGGTCTAATAAATTATTGTTCTACAACCAATGATACAACGATCACCGCCTTTATTGGTAAACTGGCAGACGGAATAGCGCTTATGCAACAGGGTGATTCGACTAATTTCCCTTATTCAGCATTTTTAAGCTGGGAAAATACCTGGCATGCCTATGGGAATGCGCAGTCATATGCTTTAATGAAGGCTGGAGTTTTTTTAAATAATACCCAATACACAATTCAGGCGATGAGAGAGGTAGATAATTATTATCTGTGGTTATTGCAAAATGGATACCAGTCCTCATTTTCAATAAGCGACAGTTCAGGAATCAATTTGATATTAACAGAAAACAGTTTTGATCAGATTGCATATGGAATTGAACCGATGGTATTCGCTGCTGCGGAAGCTTATAAGGAAACGGGTCAAAATAAATATGCTGACTATGCCGGTCATCTGGCGGCCTGGTTTCTTGGCGCCAATAATTCAGGAACAATCATGTATGATGCTTCAACGGGAATTTGTTATGATGCTTTATCAGCAACCGGCCCAAATTTAAATTCAGGAGCAGAATCCACTATTGAAGCATTACTGAGTCTTGAAAAAGTGCAAAACGATCCCGTAATATTAACTGCATTTAAAAAATACAAAAAATAATTGCTGAAAGGGAGTTTATGAAGAATCATTTTATTACATCGGACCATTTAATCTTCAAACCGGATGATGTTGACTTATCCTTCTCACCTATGCGAATCAGCCTGGTTGAAGAGACTTATGTGTTAGGTGCCTTCAATCCTGGTTTATGTCGCCTGCAGAATGGTAATTTACTTATGATGGTGAGGGTAGCGGAAGCAATATCAAATCCTGTAATAAAAGATAAAGTAAAATGCATACGGTGGGATGCGGATAAAAAATTCGTGATCGACGAATGGCTGGCAGGAGAAGTAGAAATGGAGGACCCAAGAAAATTTAAAATAAAAGCTTATGGATTTCCTGTATTTGCATTAACATCTTTGTCCTGGCTTTTACCTGTTGAGTTGAATGAAGATGGCTCTGCGATCAAACAAATTCATTACGAAAAAATCATTTCACCCCAATTCACTTACCAGGAGTACGGTATCGAAGATCCCCGCATTTCGTATATTGAAGGCCGTTATTATATGACAACCTGCTGTGTAAGTTCTGAAAGGCATTCAACTGTATTGTATGTTTCTGAAAATGGACTTGATTACCACAATATGGGCATGGTGCTTGACCATCAGAATAAGGATATGTTATTATTTGAAGGAAAAATAAATAAGGAGTATTATGCTTTAACACGACCCCTTGGAGAATGTTATTTTGCGAGCTCTCCATTATCAGAATGGCACCCGGGACCTTGCATTCAAATGGCAACTTCACCTGATCTGTTATATTGGAAACCAAAGGATAAGGCTTTTTTACGCGCAAGGAGAACTTCCGCTTCAAATGCAAAAATCGGTGGAGGCACCCCTCCCATCCTTACTTCCGGCGGATGGCTGATGCTTTATCATGGTGTCGAAAAAAAAGGAAGCGTAGGAATATACAAAACCTTTTGGGCATTGCTTGACAGTGAAAATCCAATGCATATTTTGCATTTGGAAGATCACACGCCATTATTGGAGGCTGATTCAAAACTCACTTCCTTCATCAGCCACCAACTATATTTAGAAAATGTCGTTTTCACTACAGGTATTGCAATGCATGAAATGGATTTTATTCTTGCATCCGGTGAATCGGACCTTGCGTGCCGAATTACCAGGATATCACAAAAATATTTTCTAAAACAAGATTCGATAAAAGAAAATTTACTATGGCAGAAGTAACCCTGGATCATATTTCAAAATCCTATTCAGACGGGAAACAAAAATCCGTCGGGTCGAAAGCAATTGACGATATTTCGTTTACTGTGCATGATAAAGAATTCATGGTAATAGTTGGCCCCTCCGGCTGCGGCAAGTCCACCTTATTACGCATGATTGCCGGATTAGAAGAAATCAGTGAAGGAACACTCAGGATAGATGATAAAAAAATTAATAACCTCAGTCCGAGCGACAGGGATATTTCAATGGTTTTCCAGAACTATGCTTTGTATCCGCACATGACGGTATATGATAATTTAGCATTTGGTCTTCGGTTAAGGCATTTTAGTAAATCTGAAATTAGAAAGCAGGTCTTTCAAACGGCACAGCTACTCGAAATTGAAGAAGAACTCAATAGAAAGCCAAAAACCCTGTCAGGTGGTCAAAGACAAAGAGTAGCCATTGGAAGAGCAATTATCAGAAGGCCAAAAGTATTTCTGTTTGATGAACCCCTCAGTAACCTGGACGCAAAACTCCGAAGTCAGATGCGTATTGAGTTACAGAAATTACACAGGGAAATTAAAGCAACTATGATCTATGTAACACATGATCAAACGGAGGCCATGACATTGGGTAACAGAATCGCAGTTTTAAACAAAGGGAGACTAATGCAATTGGATAGTCCCATGCATTTATATAAGTCTCCATCCAATAAGTTTGTTGCGGGGTTTATCGGATCTCCAACAATGAATTTTATGAAGGGAACAATAGAGAATAATAATGGATACCAATTCGTTCATGAATCAGGTACCTGCAGTTTTTATTTGGGATCTGAAATATTACCTTCATTGAAGAGATATCTTGAGAAGTCAATATTGATCGGCATCAGACCCGAACATATTTTTATCAGTGAAGAAACCGAAATTTCAAAAACGCCTGGAAGTACATTAGAAATTGTAGCATTTGAAAACATGGGAAATGAACAATTTGTTTACCTGTCTGCAGGCATACAATCTTTGATCGCAAGAAGAATTCCCAAAGAGAACACTGAAGTAGGAATGAGAAAAAGTATAAGCTGCACGATTGAAAAAATCATTTACTTCGATGAAATAAGCGGACAGGTCATTGATATGGAGGAAGCATTGGTGGACTTGCCAGTGACTGATTATCAATAACTTATCAGATTCCCTTCATTTTTTAAAGAAATAAGGGTTTGAATTAGTACTAAAAATATTCAGGCAGGTCTTTTCTGAGTTAAACCTGCCGGAAGCGGATAAAAAAATTCCTATGGATTTAGATGAGCATGTCCAATTATTGTTTGCAAAATATCTTCGGAAAGATTGTACTGATAAGGAATTTGAGGAACTGGTAACCTGGCTCGTAACGCTGGATAATGATAAAAAAAATGCACTTTCAGCGCCTTTAAGAGAACTTTGGGACCAGGCAAAAGCAGGAAAACTGGAATCCTCGGCTGATCAGGTCAATTGGGACCATATTTATGACCGTGTAATACATTTAGCTGATCAACCCCCATCAATATCTCTGGATGAGACCTTACCCCGAAGAATCGTCTGGAGAAAAATAGCTGTCGCCGTTATCATTTTTGGAGTAATTCTTAGTGCCAGCATTTACTACGCGACCAGAAAACCTCCTGCTGAAATTGTAAAAACTGTAGTCGAACCTTTACGCTCACCTAAAGATATCAATCCTGGAAAAAACAATGCCGTTTTAAAACTTTCAAATGGTGCAATCATTATACTGGATAGCGCAAAAAAAGGAGTGATTGCTGTACAGGGTGACGAAAAGTTGATCTTACTTGACAGCGGAAAATTATCGTATACTCACGCAGTAATTCCAGGATCGGAACCTGAAGGGATTAGCTTTAATACCATTTCTACACCGCGTGCTGCCCAATATCAGCTTGTGTTATCCGATGGGACTAAAGTCTGGCTCAATGCAGCTTCTTCACTCCGGTATCCAACCGCCTTTACCGGAAAAGACCGAAGTGTCGAACTTACAGGCGAAGGATATTTTGAAGTTACAAAGAACAAAGAAAAGCCTTTTGTTGTCCATACAAACGATATGGAAATAACTGTACTGGGTACTCATTTTAACATTATGGCATACGAAGATGAAAATGATATTCAAACAACATTGCTCGAGGGGATTGTAAATGTTCACCACGATAAACAAACAGATTTACTTAAACCCGGAAAACAGGCAATTTTAAGAAGAGATAATAATAAAATGATAGTAAGCGATGCGAATATTAATCAGGCGGTGGCCTGGAAGAACGGCTATTTTTATTTTGACAAATCCGACATCAATGAAATCATGCGCCAGGTAAGCAGATGGTATGACCTGGATATAGTTTATGAAGCACAATTACCAGACATGAAATTTTCCGGTAAAATAGAACGCAGAATTCCATTGTCCGGTATCACGCATCTGCTCGCGAGCAGTCAGATTCATTTCCGGATAGAGGGTAAAAAATTTATCATAATGAAATAATGATCTCTGTATCTTTCAGGCAAAATATTTTAACGAACCTATCACCGTCGATGTAAAAAGAAGGCCCTGGAAAGGGCCTTCAAACGTTGCTAGTACTGTTTAAAACATAAACAAATTTTATCAGCTGCAAATGGATATCGCGTTCTATCGATAATATACTGCAGTATAATGTGGCCTGGCATAAGGACCGCCATATACACGCTCACGAACTACACAGGAGCTGAAAGTCACCGCCAGAATCGCGAAAATTAATATCAGTTTAAGTATTGTTTTCATGGTGTACGTTTAAAGATTAGAGTCTGATCAAAGACAAAGGTTTAACCGCGAATAACTTATTATTCCCTGTTAACATTCGAATAACTGATAAAAATTAATCTCCGCTCCTGAATGTTGTATTCATAACAACCATCAGAGAGGCACCGGGTTTGGCATTGGGATTTACAAAGACTAAATAAATATCATGCACTCCCTCTGTTGGCTTTACGTCTATGGATGTGGGCTTTCCTCCCATAGTAAATCCTCCACCGCCTGCATCGCCAATAAAACCGGTTTTTCCCAACAGTTCACCTTTGGGTGAATCGATATGCAATTCAATAATGCCGCCTTCAGCATTTAATTGTGCCTTTGGTGCCATAGCTGTGAGATCTATATGCGAGATACCGGTCAGATCAATTTGCCTGAGGCTGATATAACTTCCGGTTTTGGAAGGAATAATAAAACTATTCCCACCGTAACTCATTTTCGTTGCATCAACTACCTCATCATATTTTACAGGATTTATTTTTGCATTTCTTAGCGTAAATGTTTCTTCGGAAGTCACACCCGGTAAACCATTGGCACCGCGATCCGTGTAAGATGCCCGGAAAATATATACTCCAAGGCCTTTCTCATTGGGCGTCTTGTTGGTAACATAAGTTCCCTGCACAGGCAGTGATTTTATCCTGGGTTTTGGTTTGGACAAACTCAATATGTATTTAATCATTTCGGAAGCATCTTCCGTAGAAAGCTGGGGATGTGCAGCCATGGGAACATCTCCCCAAACACCTTTACCGCCCGAGATAACTTTCCTTGTGAGCTTTTCCAATGCATCTTTATTACTATTGTATTTAACAGAAACAGAATAGAATGAAGGACCAATAGATTTCTTGTATTCACCATGACAGGATTTGCAGTCATTTAATCCGATCAGCTTTAGTCCCTTTGTATTGATTACACCTTCTTCTGCCGTACGGTGTCCCTGAACAATTTCTGTCTTATCAAAACCTTCGGGGAGATAATCAATATTAACCACAATATCTGAAGGTTTAATTTTCCCGTTTTCAGTGGATCCGTCTTCCTTATCTTTTACACTGACCTTATAATTGTACACTTTATCCGGAAAATAAAATGATTTATTGTTCCTTCCAATATCGAATGAAACAACAGGCGGTTCATTCCCTGCTGTTAATTCCATTGACTGCACTGATATGCCGCCTTTATTGTCCTTTACTGTAAGCGTTGCCTTGTAAACACCTGCTTTCGCAAAAGTGACTTTTGAATCTGGCTGATTGATTATTTTGTAATACCCATTTTTAGAACTGATCTTCCATGTGAATTTTAAACTATCTCCGTCAGGATCTTTTGTTCCTTTAGAAGTCAGATGTACAGTAAATGGAAGAGCGCCACCCATCTTATCTGCAGCAAGAACAATTTTAGGATTCCTGTTTCCGCCATTGTATTCAATCCGGATTAATCTGGCATCATCATTTGCAGAGAACCAGCCTGATCCGTATTCAAGCATATACAGGTCACCGTTATCAGCAAACTCCATATCCATCGGATTGCTGAATTTGTAATCCGGCATAAATCTTTCCATGGACAAATAGTCTCCATTTTTGTCAGTCGTGACAGCCATTATCCATCCACGCATCCATTCATAGATCAGCAGTTTGCCATCGTAGTATTTTGGATAAGCGCGCAGAGCTTTTTTAAAATCTTCGAAATGATATACAGGACCTGCCATAGCGCACCTTCCCCCTGTTCCAACCAAAGGAAATTCTTTTGATTCTGCATAGGGATACCATATCAGTGCTTTTTGCGCCGGAGGTAAATTATTAAGTCCTGTGTTATTGGGAGAATTATTTACCGGATTCTCCGGATCAAATTTTGGCCCCGATGTATTGGCGGCAAAATTAAAGTGGTTGTATGCCTGGTTGTCGCCTACAAAATAGGGCCAGCCAAAATTGCCTGCTTTTCTTGCCTGACCGATTTCATCCAAAGATGCCGGTCCTCTCAAAGAATCAGGACCGTTGGAATCTGGTCCGACATCACCCCAGTAAACAAATCCCGACTTTTTATCTACAGCAATTCTGAATGGATTCCTGCAACCCATCACAAATATTTCAGGTCTTGTTTTTGAAGTTCCTTTTGGAAATAGATTTCCCTCCGGAATAGTGTATGATCCGTCAGGTTTGGGAGTTATTCGCAGAATTTTACCTCTCAGATCATTTGTATTTGCAGCTGATTTTTGCGCGTCCCAGGGAGATCTTCCTTCGCGCTCATCGATGGGAGCATATGTCGTAGCTCTCGGACTTGTATTATCGCCAGTCGATAAATAGAGATTGCCCCTGGTATCCCAGTCAATCGATCCACCGGTATGACAACATTGTTCTCGCTGTGTGGCTACTTCCAGCAATACCTTTTTCTTTCATCCGTGGCGATGCCCAGCCAATTCATGTACTGGTATTTTCAAAGACGGATGGTTTCCGTCATGCTTCGCTTTTGCAAAAATGGCTTCAGTTGTTTGGTTTTTATCGTGTACATTTTTA
>Ga0206980_1055_pt1 | contig 18607 bp, 23 predicted proteins | sample Alteio_BWMinCont_20_FD_153494 | JGI IMG/M metagenome (GOLD analysis project Ga0206980, IMG submission 153494) | Enriched cells from forest soil in Barre Woods Harvard Forest LTER site, Petersham, Massachusetts, United States -... | ecosystem: Environmental > Terrestrial > Soil > Temperate forest >...
TCAGCGAATCCTTCAAAAATATCGCGGCACGGATATGGACAACATTGCCCGCCGAAAAAACCACACCACGGCCACCGTAGGCCGGAAGATCAAGCGCGGCTTAACAGCTCTTAGTCATGCGCCGCTTTGCGCGCAGCCTTCGTCGCCATGAGGGTGGCGCGGTATTTACGGACGCCTTTATTGACGGCCGCGTTATAGGCATCTTCCCATACTTTGAATATTCTGGGTCCGCCGCCGACGGCTTTCACGGCATCCATCAGCGCATAATATTCGGTCTTGCCGGCTTTGACGGCTTGTTTATAAGCAGCATCCCAGACGGCATATTTGGCCTCCTCGGCACGCTTTGCCTCTGCTGCCTGACGGCGGGAATAAACATAGCCCCCCCACCAGCAAACTGCAAAAAGCTCGATCAAAATTACTGAAATCGACTGTCCGCCCATATTATATAGATACCAGTCTTACCCTTAACTTTTCAAGCCCTATGAGTCTTGCGGTAATGGCAAAACTGCTATATAGAAAAGGCTCCCGTTTTTTCCGGGCCCTGGACAGGTGGCCGAGTGGTTGAAGGCACTAGTCTCGAAAACTAGCATAGGCGTAAGTCTATCGAGAGTTCGAATCTCTCCCTGTCCGCCATCTTCTCTTCCAGCAAAATCCAGAGAAGTTCAATCGTACGCAGAAACGTCAATATTTCTTGCGTTTTTATCCAACATGCTCCAGAGAGACTCTAGAACAGCCAGAAATGGTGTGTGTAGATTCGTGTATAGATTTCTCTCGGAGGATTAAGCCATGCCACTCACTGACATAAAAATAAAAAACGCCAAACCCGAAGAACGCGCCTATACCATGACGGATGGTGGCGGGTTGGGAATCGAGATCAGCCCTGCCGGTGGCAAGCTCTGGCGATGGCGATACCGCTATATAGGCAAGGCCCAAACGCTGTCTTTGGGAAAGTACCCCGCCGTCGGCCTCGCCCAGGCCCGTAGGCTACGTGATGAGGCTAGAGAGCAGGTCAATGCCGGACATCACCCTCGACGCTTAAGGCAGGCTCAGAAGCTGCACCGGATGAGCGAAAGCGAGAATACCTTTGAAAGCATCGCCCGCCGTTGGCACGACCTCAGGGAAAGCAAATTGAACGGTAAGTACCATGACCAAATCCTAAGCCGCATGGAACAGCATGTTTTTCCTATAATCGGCGCTTTGCCCATCAAGGAGATTATCATTCCCGATGTTGTCAAGGTCATCGAGAAGATCGCTGAAAGGGGCACGGTCGTAACAGCAAAGCGCATGAAGCAATATATTAGTCAGGTCTTCCGCTATGCCGCGCAGCGGGGTCTATGCGAACACAATCCTGCTGCCGACCTTAGGGACATCCTCCCCTCGGCGAAGAAAAGGCACCATCCTTGCGTCCCCATGGACGAAGCACCAGAACTGCTGAAGAAGATCGAAGCAAGAAGCAATGATCTCAGTAAAATCGCCATGCAGTTAATAGCATTAACTTTTGTCCGCACAGGAGAATTGATCGGAGCGAAATGGGAAGAAATTGATTGGGATCGCGAAGAATGGCACATCCCCGCCGAACGGATGAAGATGAAACGTCCTCACATCGTACCGCTTGCACGGCAGACCATGGTCGTCTTGAAGGAATTGCAAAAAATCACCAGCCAAAGACCATTCCTCTTTTTTAGCGGGGCGAGCAAATCTAAGCATATCAGTAATGGTACAGTTCTCATGGCATTGCGGCGCATGGGGTATAAAAATCGCATGAGCGGACATGGCTTCCGAACACTTGGTAGCACAATCCTTAATGAGAAAGGCTATCGGCCTGATGTGATTGAACGCCAGCTTGCCCATGAAGATGAGGATAAGGTCCGTTCCGCTTATAATCGCGCAGAGTATCTCTTGGAGCGTAAAAAGATGATGCAGGAGTATGCGGATATATTGGACGAGATGAGAACCAGTGATGGCGCAAAGATTATCCCGCTCCAGCGGGTAGACCAGCGCACTCTCCAAAAGACACAGTAACATGCCCGCAGCACATCGCCTCAAGATTAGACCCTTGTCCAAAAAAGATGATCTTTTCTTATCTTCTCTCATTGAAGAGCTGGACGTGAATAACCCAAAATGGACGAAGCTCAAACTGAGATACTTGTTTATGGGCTTGGAAGGGTATGATCCCGTCGTCGATGAGGAAACGATTAAAGAGTTGCTACCCTATACGCCGCCTAAGCTCAATGAAGCGAAGAAAAGGCTTTATATAATAAAATCAATGCGTGCCTCAGGTATATCCCATCCGCCAATGCTGATGGCGAATATAGCTGAGACTATCGCATTAAGACGCCGGAAGCTCTCGGCAGAGCGTCGTAAAGACTTTCTCACTGAAGTTAATTCATTATCATCAATTATTGGCAAACTGCAGGAAAAACTTGATAATCCGGCAGTGCGATCTTTCTTTGAAAATCACATGGAGGAAGATCATTATGATGATCCTAAATATCCTTATAGGCAGATATATAAGAACGCTATACGTTTTTCAGCACAGCTCCAGCTAACCTGTACCCTCGTGGAAGGCTCCCACCGCCAGGCGCGCGGGCGACCTTCACATGACGACCTCGTAGACTATGTAGCCGAGATTGCAAAAATATACGAGAAATTATCAAAAAAGAAATTTACGATCCTCCGGCATTTTGATGAGGCTCGGGATGAGGAGGCCACGGCCATTACGCCCGGTCACAGGTTTGTTGAGAAAGTTATTGCGTGGACAGAGAAACAAGACTTCAGTCCAAAAAAGACTAATAAAAGCGTTTTCACAAAAACAAACGTATATAATGCCTGTGAGGCGGCCCAGAAGCGCATTAACGCTTAATTTAAATAGCCCAAAACTAAATTAATTTATCGGGGCGCGTTTTGTTGCCCCTATCCAGCATTGTCTTTTACCGTGATGTCAGTCCAAAGCATCAAGGAGGATCATCATGGATACAAACGACCGTTTTCTCAGCCTGAAAGAAGTTAAAGAAATCACTGGGTTTAGCAGGAGCAGCATATATAGCTACATCCAGCAGTCCCGCTTTCCAAAAGCCATTCTCATTGGTTCCCGAAAGGTTGCCTGGATGAAAACGGAGATCGACGCATGGGTGGCCGAAAAGATCGCCACTCGTCGTACTTCCTAATCTGTCATTGGTCCATGCGGTCGGTTTTAACGGTTGCGTATGGGCGTCGAGGGTTACAATGGGATGCGGTCACAGCCCGCGCGCAGTCCGATAGGTGAAAGCGCGACCGCCAGCGGAATCTCATCCGTTGCAAGTAGTCACCGAGTTGGCACGAGAGATGCGGGTGTCCCGCACGATGCCAATGCCCAAGCGAAGGCCCGGCTCCGAAGAGCAGCTTCACGCGAAGGGGTAGGACCATCCTCGCCGTGCGCGGGGATGGTCGTCCTACGCCCTTCACTCAGGACCCTCACCAAAGAGCAGAATCTTATACCTATGGTTGACTAGACACCCAGATTTTCAGGTATGTCCACAAATCCCCGCCGCCTCAGACCCGTTTGAAACGCGTGCGTATATACTGGTCAAAGCAGCCAGGTGGTTGTCGGTGACGAAATCTGGTAGATCGCATAAAATTTCGGAGATACTGGCTCCCGTCACCCGAATGCGCCATTTGGTACGATTTTCATGGGACACCTCAACTTTCCATCCCCGACGATAGCGCAGGACAGCAAACATATCTGATCTGTTGATATATTGGCATCCAGGTGGGGCATTAACCTTGCCCGGCGTCTTGGCAGAGTAATCAAAAATACACCCCACGATGCTTATTCCTTATTCTTTTCTGCGCCTTTTTTCTTAAATAATATGTTGTATATAGGAGCAAAAATGAGAGTAGCGATCCCATACACCGCCACGTTCGGAAAAAACTCATATAAAGCGAATAAAATTGCCAAAGGCATGGAGAACGCCGCAGACACAAAGGCAAGTCCTCTGAGTTTCTCCCAACTGAACTTTGTCTTGTCAGACTGACCCCTTGTAGAAAACCAGGCTACGATCCGCAATATCGCCATCAATACTGGCATCAGCAAGATAAATCCCAACAGAACTTCTGTAATTAAACTTAAAAAGATATTAGAGGAAAGACTTTGTTGGAATGAGAAAGCGGGCTCTGCATGCATCGCCTGAAGCATCGTTTGAGCATTAGCGTTGCCCTGTTCGGCGGCCTTGCGCAGCCATTTTTCTGCTTCAGCATAGTTCTGTTTGACGCCATGACCATCATGATAAAGACCGCCAAGAAACAACTGGCCATCTGCATTGCCCGCCTCAGCCGCCTTGCGAAACCATATCGCAGCTTCCTCATAGTCCTGCGGGGCATTATTGCTACCTGCTGAATAAAAGACCCCTAATTTAACCTGGGCATAGGCATCCCCACTCACTGCTTGGGATTTTAAACTGTTCCAGTCAGAGGGGGGCATATATGCTGGATCAGATGCCTGGGCGTGTACTTGGATAGTACAGAGCGCAAAAAAGAGAAAAGTTACGGCTAAGAATCTATTCATTCATCTCTCCCTGAGCAATAAAAAGTCACTAGGATGTCCGTCCCGGGACCGGGAGTTTGAAACCATTCATGCGAAATGGTGCTGCAATCTTTAGTTCCCCTTGGACTAATAGCCATCGATAACGGTAGTTATATGCGATAATGGCATATGCGATATTCTAATTCAATATCGTTGTATGGGAAGAAAAAGCAGTCATCATTCGACCATACACCAACCGCGCTATAAGGCTTTGATAAAGAAGCTTATCGCCATACGCCTCAATGCTGGCCTTAAACAAGAAGACATGGCTGAAATTCTGGGCCTAACCCAGCCAGATGTATCGAAAATAGAACGGTTTGAACGCAAATTAGACGCCCTTGAGCTTATCCAATGGCTGGAAGCAACTGGCGGCAATCTTAAAACCATCTGATAGTCATCTGAATTCAGCGTAGAGCATATAGCGCGCAATGGCAGTGTGCCGAGCTTTAAGAAATCCTATACTCATGACCGTTTCCTCTTCAACATGAGTGGCCCTTGGGTTGTTAACATTTGTTGACATTGGCGAAGCGGGTGGAAGGTCCATATAGATCCTTTTACGCTTGACGACATCCAATCACGTTCTTATAATGTTCTCATGACTTCTATTAGGTAGCTTGGCAGGCGGCATCACCGTCGGGTCAACGCTCACTTGGTACGTCGAGGCGACGGCGAAGGCCGAAACCTTGATCGCGTGGCTCGGGCCGAAGGGTGCCGCTGCGGAGTTCATACCCTACCTGTCCGCGCAACTTGATGTAGCCGCAACCTTTACCGTTTCGGTGTCCTATCAGACGGCTACTCGCTTTTGTTGCACGGCCAGGCAGGCGGGCGTCGCCTTACGATTTCTCTTGCCTAAGTGCTTAAAAACGCTAGACTATTTGGAGAGGTCATAATGCGACACACATGCAAAAACGTGCCAACTCGGCACGACGCGGCCTGAAGGCTCGGTTCGCTGGCTTTCTGGTCCGACTGTTTCTACTGGGTAGCTTGGCAGGCGGCATCACCGTCGGGTCAACGCTCACTTGGTACGTCGAGGCGACGGCGAAGGCCGAAACCTTGATCGCGTGGCTCGGGCCGAAGGGTGCCGCTGCGGAGTTCAGTACACCGTCGGACGGGTAAGGTTAACTGATAGGACCCACAAGACTATGGCTAAGACTAAAAACAAGAAGACCCTCCTCGAGAAGCTGCGCACCATTCGTAATCTGGAGTCTGCATGGCGGACCATCCAGGAAAATGGTCGGTCATCAAAATCTAAAAACGTGAAGCTTGATCTCGAAGAGTTCGAGGCAGACGCGCAGAACCGGCTCCGCTCTTTGCGGTATAGACTATCTCGCGGGACTTTTAAATTCCCACCAGCCATCGCCGTTCCTATTCCAAAAGATAAGCCCCCCAAAGATGGCGGAAGGCAAAAAATTCGACCTATCGTTCTCGCACCAGTAGAGAGTCGAATTGTCCAACGCGCCTTACTCAATATCTTGCTGGACATTGATGGACTCAAACCCTATATCAAAACTCAATTTAGCTTCGGAGGAATTAGAGGTAACCGTCCTCGCTCCACGGCACCGGGGACCGAACCGCGTTCAAAGGAACTTTCTGCTGTACCTGCCGCCATCAAAGCGGTCCTCGACGCGATCGAACAGAATGGTCGATACGTCGCTTGTGCTGACATCAGCTCGTTTTTTACTCGCATCACTTCTCGAACGTCATGACGAATATCAAATGAAAGTCGGGACGGGTATTGATCATTTTGAAGTCATGATGACAGAACACGGGACCCCTTGTTTCAGGATTATTCGCACCGACGGTACGGGAACTGATTTTTCTTATCGCCATTGCATCACGCTCCGGCCTCCTACCCGCAAGCAGGAAGTCAGCCAAGCTTTCCGGCGTACCGTTCGTATTGATCTGTACAAGGCCAGAGATAAATTCATCGCCGACAATAAGGACGAGGATGGATTGATTACCTGTGCTGTCACGAAAGAGCGCATTAAGCCGGATCAAGCGCATATGGATCATCGCCCACCTATGACTTTTGAAGTGATCGTGACGACTTTTTTGGGCGCGCGCGGCATGAGTCTGGATCAGGTTCGTATATCGGCGGGACAAGACGAACAGGTAGCCCCCGAGCTGCTCGATAAAACCTTGGGCGAGAACTTTCGCGTCTATCACGCGCGCGTGGCACAGCTGGACTTGGTAAAGGATACGATTAACCTCGCTCAATCCGCCCCTCAGCGGTTAAAGACGGGCAGGATCAGTATTTCAGAATCGTGAGCCCTTTTAATTATCAGTTCAAGATGGATCAAATATGACACAAATCGAAAAGCCGAACATTAAAACCTTTCTTTGGACAATGTGGGGGATTACAGGCTCAAAAATGAGCGGAATTTTTTCCGTTCCCTTTGCGGCACTGGCCGTTTTTTTGCCCGACCATGGTCGCCTCGTATGGACTCTCTTGGCCGTAATGTCGCTTATTATTGCTTTCTATCTCGCATGGGCAGAGGAAAGAAAAAAAGTTATTACGCTTACTGATCGCCTGAATCCCGACATCCCTATGACGCTGCAATGGCCGGTGGCTGCTCAAGGAGGCTTTAGAGTGGCCCTATTGCACGTCGAAAATGACAGCGGACAAACGGTGGAAAACTGTCAAATAAGTATGCATGGAAGCTATTTATGTCCCCCTTTTAATCTGAGACCCGGTGAAGCAAGGCACGTCCCAATCGTCCATGAAGGTTTGCGCGAGGATAACCAGCCCTACATAACCGTCCATACTTATCGTAAAGATGGCGACGCATGGAGAGAAAGCGAAGTAGGCTGGATACCGCGTGAAGGCGATTATAATATACGGTTGCTATCAGATCATCTGCCGCCCGTAGAAGGCAGAATCGGTATTTCATATAATGGCAGCTGGACTATTGAGCAGCTAGAGGTCTGATCTCAAGAGGTGCAGAGCTGTACAGAAGCAGCCGGACTTTTTCAGCATAAAAATGTGTATATATCTCTTCTCATCACGCAAAAAAAATGTATGCTTTCAATAGGTTGGGATAACTGTTAGTCTTACTCCCTGCCGCCATCTAGTCTGCTGTAAGCGCAGGCAGAGACAAAAGTGCGCATTATCGCGGCTATTCGCGCACATTCATGATATCCCTTTCGAACTCCACTGCTGAGAATGGGCAAGTTCTCCACAGAATGGCCGATTGTCTCAGTTGCGGTATTTTTGAGTGGGCTTCGATTCAGCATGAGAAAAAGTTAGCGCCATGACTGAATGCCAGGGAAGTAGTCTCTATATATTCGCTGGCTCATCCAGATCTTCCATGGAAACATCGTCTCCAATCATTCCCGTGCCCCACCCGTCATAATCAGCATTATGTTTCCGGGCAAGAGACAACATGAATATACTCTCGTTATTTACCGCCTCATCAGTTGGCAGCGCCGGACTAAAGATCATAACAAGCCATACAGTCTGCCCCTCACGAACATAGTGACAATCCGAGGCTTTATATCCGGCATCCTGCGCCTCTTTTATCATCGCCTGTGAAGCGTTAGAATCCGGCGCATAAAAGAAATGCTCAATTTCATGTTCTTGCCCCATATCTGACCGGCATAGTCTCAACAATTCGAGAACATGCGTATCCTTGGTCTTCTGGAACTCGATTTCTTCATCCGTCAGCATGATTATAATATAACCTTCCGGAAGGTCAGGGAAACCCTTCTTTTCCGCTCTATTTTGACACCATCGACCACATCAGACTTTCTGGCAGGGATCGCATGCTGCCATTCATACCGCGCGGGTCCGGACAGAACGACAAGAGAGCCTCGCTCCAACAGAAGTTCTTTTTTATCCCCAGTGCCGGAATGAGAAAACTCCATGGTGCAGGATGAGCCGAGACTCAAGGATGCAACTGTATCGCCAAAGCATGGGACGCAATCGATATGCGCTGAAATACCCTGACCGGGCAGGTATTCATTGACGATCACTTGATCTGGAATAACGAGGAAGATTTTATCCGCAGTAAGTTTTCGGCACAATTCAGATATCCACGCAGGCATTTGACCAAGATATGCCTTCGCATCCACAGCCCGCGCTTTGTAATCATATTTGTATCCGTAGTGCTGCACACGCCGCTTCAGGTCGGAAAGCCAGTCATGCCGGTCTATTTCCAGCAGCAGCTCTTGCTCATCATCAGCGGAAATATAATCCGCAATATAATTCAACCCCTGTACCTTTATATCGGGCACAGGATTATCTGTGGAGAATAAATCTGCCTGTTTTGCTGACAACATAACTTCAATAAAATTTGTTGCTAATGCACATGTGGAGCAATGCTCATATCAAGTTTGATATGAGAATACGGTACGTGCGGCACGAGACGTCCCTTCGGCCCACTCTTCAGATTAACAAGCCCATAGTGTTCCATCGTTTTCAGCGTCCGCGACAGGTTGGATTTTTGGCGTCCGGACATCTCTGCTAACTCGGCTAAAGAATCTGGCTGCTGCTCATGGATCAAATTCAATAGCTCTCTGTTCCTATCAGAAAGAACGCGCGCAAAGCTTTCTATGGAGGTAAACCATACTTTCGGCTCATCCTTCCCAACCTTATGTTCCCCGCGCGCAATCTCCAGCGTACGCTCTTTCATCCGTTTATAGCTGGCAATCCCAATCAACAATGTTTTCATATCTTCACTCCCTTTTCCTTGAGAACAGAATCTACTTCTGTCCAAAAATCCTCTAAAAGTTTCCCTGCATCCTTGTACTCATATGGCCTGACCGTCCGAAAACGATGTTTATGGTCCTGGCTTTTTCTCTTCTTTCCTGCCGGTCCCTTCGTCGGCTTTACCGGATGCGCATTGTCAAACCCGGCAAGACGCTCACCAGCTTCATCGTGCAGCGTCAGGGAATAATCAAGGCCATGTGGTTTTTCAGCCGTAACCGCAACTTTAGTAACCCTGAATCTGGCCCAGTATTTCCCATCGGGATCAATCACGAGAATCTGGCCATCAAGTTCCAACAGTAGATCAAGGCTATGGTCTTGCTTACCCATTTTCATGTACATAGGTTATCACTTAATGATAACACAGACAAGGATTAAATATGGTTAATTTTGAGGCGTTAATAGCCAGACCCTATGCCAGGCAATAGCAAAAACACTAACTTTTCTCAGGCCTGATTCCAAAGCCACAAGATGACAAAAAATCCTTATAAATCAATCTATAAATAACACCCGAAGGCCCAAAATGACCAGAAGATGACAAAAGTTTTTTGAAGATTGCTGAGAGTTCGGATCTCACCCTGTCCGCCAGTCTTCGCCGTTAGTGTTTAGAAGACTGTCACGTCGAAGCGCCAACAGCGCTTAAACGGACCAGAGGTTCATAGAACAGGCTACGACTTGGCAAGCCAGCAGAACTTTCAAAACCACCACACGCCTTTTGACAATTTTCTCCTGTTTTATAAAATAAGCGTATAAGCTCACTTTGAGGGAAGCATGAGAAAAGTATTTTTTATATTAATCACAGCAGCTTTATTTGCGGGTTTCATGATGAAACCCGTCAGGGCTTATGCGGAGGAAAATGAGCAATGCCTCAACGACTGCCTGCAAAAGTCCTATGCCTCGCAGTACTGCCAGGAAAACTGCTCCACTGACCCCAATCCCATGACCCATCAGCAATCAATCCGGCAGGTAGAACCTCACTGCGTGGATGATTGCACGAATAGCGGCTACGACAGCGCGTACTGCACCAAAGCCTGCACTTATTAATTAAGTACAGTTTTGATTAACCAACCGCCTTCTCAGCGCGTTTGCGCAGGTTGGGGTCGAGGATGGCTTTGCGCAGACGGATGGATTTCGGGGTCACTTCAACCAGCTCGTCGTCGTTGATATAAGTGATGGCCTGCTCCAGGGTGAGGATGCGCGGCGGGATCAGACGCGTGGCTTCATCCGTACCGGAAGCGCGGACGTTGGTCAGCTTCTTTCCGCGCAGGACGTTTACGGGCAGGTCGTTTTCGCGGTTGTGTTCGCCGACGATCATGCCTTCATATACCTTGGTACCCGGCATGATCATGATGACGCCGCGTTCTTCAAGGCCGTGCAGGTCATACTCGGTCGCTTCGCCGATATCCATGGCGAGCAGCACGCCCACGCGGCGTGCTTCGACGTTACCCTTGTAAGGCGCGTAGGAGTGGAACAGGCGGTTGATGATGCCCGTGCCACGCGTGTCGGTGAGGAATTCGCCGTGGTAGCCGATCAGGCCACGGGTGGGAGCGAGGAAGGTCATCTTCACCTTGCCGGCGCCCGAAGGCAGCATGGAAGTCATTTCACCCTTACGGATGGCCATCTTCTGCACGACCTGGCCCGAGTAAGCCTGGTCAACGTCGACCAGCACTTCTTCAATCGGCTCCAGCCTGTCGCCGGTCGTTTCATCAGTTTTGTACAGCACGCGCGGACGGCCGATCAACAGCTCGAAGCCTTCGCGGCGCATGGTTTCGATCAGGACGGACATCTGCAACTCGCCGCGTCCGAAAACTTCGAACACGTCGGCGGTCTGGCCGTCTTTGATCTTCATGGCGACGTTGCTTTCCGCTTCGCGGAACAAGCGCTCACGGATCATACGCGAAGTAACACGGGTGCCTTCTTTACCGGCAAACGGGCCGTTGTTAACCGCAAACGACATGGAGATCGTCGGCGGATCAATCGGCTGGGCTGGCAGTGCTTCTGTGACAAGCGGGTCACATATAGTGTTGGAAACGGTGGCGTTCGTCATACCGGCGAGGGAGATAATGTCCCCTGCCGAAGCTTCATCGAGCGGCACGCGCTGAATGCCGCGGAAAGCCATGATCTTGGTGACACGCGCGTTTTCAACATGCTTGCTCTCGAGGTCGAGTGCCTTGACGTTCTGGTTGGTCTTGACCGTGCCGGACATGATGCGGCCCGTGACGAGGCGACCCAGGAACGGGTTATTCTCGATCAGCGTGACGAGCATGGAGAACGGCTTCTCTTTATCCACCTTCGGCGAAGGCACGTAGTCGCAGATCAGATCAAACAGCGGCGCCATATCCGTGCGCTCGCCATCCAGCGTCTTGGAAGCCCAGCCCTGACGGCCTGAAGCGTAGAGCAGCGGGAAATCAAGTTGCTCGTCCGTCGCATCGAGAGCGGCGAAGAGATCAAACACTTCTTCATGCACAGCATCAGGGCGCGCGTCGGGACGGTCGACCTTGTTAATAACAACAATCGGCTTGAGGCCCATCTTGAGCGCCTTGCCGGAAACGAATTTGGTTTGCGGCAGCGGACCTTCTGCTGCATCGCACAAAATAACCACGCCATCGACCATCGAGAGAATACGCTCGACTTCGCCGCCGAAGTCCGCGTGGCCCGGGGTGTCGACGATATTAATACGTGTGTCCTTCCAGACAACCGAGGTGACCTTCGCCAAAATCGTAATGCCGCGCTCGCGCTCGAGGTCGTTGCTGTCCATCACGCATTCATCAACCTGCTGGTTGTCACGGAACTGGCCGGACTGGCGCAGGAGAACGTCAACGAGGGTGGTTTTGCCATGGTCAACGTGGGCGATGATGGCAATATTCTTAAGCTTCTCAGTCATTTGGTCTCTTTCATCATAAGTGGTAATAAGATTCGCAGCGCGCGCTATCCTATTGAAAAACTTTATCTTTTAAAACCATTTCTTTTGCGCTGAGGGCATAATACATTATTATATGGTTATGTATAGGGATTTTTTTTATAAATATGGAATTTTTTTATTGACGTAATAGTGTTGATAGATTACGGTAAAGAATGGATCGCTTCGAGTTATAAAGTGAAAACACACAACACATGTATAGCTGGGGACAAAAACAATGACTATCCAGGAAACAGGAACATTCTCGCTTACCGGCTTCATTGAAGAAGCCCGCCGTCTGGACGAAACATCGCCACCGAAAAAATCTCCCGCGGACGTTCTGAAGGAAGTGGCAGCAGAGCGCAGCCAAATGACTGTTGCCATTCGTCGCCGGATAAAGCGCCCGGCTGCATCAATCGTTGTCTACAAGCCCAAATCGAAAGGCTTTGTTAATATTCCGCTGTTAAGATTGATCGTCGTTCCCGCAGAAGCTCCTGTCGGGAAATAATTCGGGGAGCCGGATTTGGGGGCCAAATTTTGGGCCAGAATTTGGGGATCAGCGGATGAAATTGCAGAGACAAAAAAACCACAGCGGAAAAAAACTTTCCTTAGCCGTAAAGTTTTCTTTACAAGAAAATGATTCCGATTATAAATCATTAGAGAAAGACCCGGCGGCGGAGCGATTCGTTGAGACGGGTGTGTTGTTGTTATTTCAGGGAATTGCATGAAATGGACGAATACGATACACCGGACGAGTTGGTACGACAACGCCGTCCCGATATACCAGTAACCTGCTTCCGTCCCGCTTCACTCGAGAGCGCGGCCCGCTGGTTCACCCAGAACTTCCCCGGAAAAGTGCTCTACGCCGTTAAGGCGAACCCTGCCCCTTACGTTCTCAAGGGGCTTTTTGCTGCGGGTGTTAGGCACTTTGACGTCGCCTCCATGCCCGAAGTCGAGCTGGTGCGCGGCCTGCTGCCAGACGCGCATATGTCATTTATGCATCCCGTCAAGAGCCGCGCTGCCATCGAGAAGGCTTACTTTGACTACGGCATCCGCGATTTCGCCTTCGACAGCCAGGAAGAGCTGGACAAAATCATCAACTGCACCGGCAAGAGCAAGGACCTGACCCTGCTGCTGCGCCTCGCTGTGCCAAACACTGCTTCCGAGCTACCCCTCTCCGGCAAGTTCGGCGTTCTGCCTGAAAAGGCTGCCATCCTGCTCAAGGCGGCCCGCAAGGCTTCCAAGCGTCTCGGCATCACCTTCCACGTTGGCTCACAGACGATGGACCCGCAGGCCTACATCACGGCCCTCGCCCTCGTCGGTGAGATTCTGCAATCCATCCCGCGTACCAAGGTTGACATTATCGATGTCGGCGGCGGCTTCCCGTCCCAGTATCCGGACATGACGCCTCCTGCCCTCGCGGACTACAAAACCGCGATCGAGCAGGGCTTTGACCGACTGCCGCACAACTACCGTTACGAATTCTGGTGCGAGCCCGGCCGCGCGCTGGTTGCCGAGAGCTGCTCGGTGATCGCCAAGGTCGAACTCCGCAAGGATGATGTTCTTTATATTAACGATGGCACCTATGGCAGCCTGTTTGATGCAGGCCACCTTGGTTTCCGTTACCCGGTTCGTCTCATCCGTCCGACGCCGGGGGGCACCGATGCCTCTCTCAAGCCGTACCGTTTCTACGGTCCGACTTGCGACAGCATCGACTACATGCCCGGCCCCTTCGCACTTCCTGAAGACGTGCGCGAAGGCGACTACATCGAAATCGGCCAGCTCGGCGCCTATGGCAACACCATGCGCACCGCTTTCAACGGCTTTGACGCTACAGAGACTATCAGCGTCAAAACGGCTCCGTTGCTGACCATGTACGATGACGTCGCAGAAGCCTCCACAGAAACGACGGATTCAAAAGAGCTGCTGACAGCGTAAAAAACGTAAAAGGAACATATCCCCCATGAAAAACCTCAAGTCGGTTAAGACAAAACCTCATCCCAAATCCAACCGCAAAGCGGACCTGCTGAGCACGGTTGTCGAACATATCGACATCAAGAGCTTCGACGCCCGCCCCATCATCAAGAGCATGGGCAAGATGTCCTTCACCTCGCGCGATCTGGGCCGCGCCTGCGAAATCTTCAACACCATGCTGCAAGACAAAACCGCGACATCTATCCTGACCCTCGCCGGTTCCACCTCAGCCGGCGGCTGCATGGACCTCTACACCGAAATGGTCAAGAGCAACATGGTTGACTGTATCGTCTCCACCGGCGCTTCCATCGTCGACATGGACTTCTTTGAAGCTCTTGGCTACAAGCACTACCAGGCCGATTCACAAGTAGACGACCGCGACCTGCGCGACCTCTACATCGACCGTATCTACGACACCTACATCAACGAAGAAGAGCTGCAAGCCGTCGACCACACAATCTTCAAGATTGCCGAAACGCTGGAACACCGCCCCTACTCGTCCCGTGAATTCATCTGGGAGATGGGCAAGTATCTCTCCAAGCACGGCAAGAAGAAGAACTCCCTGATCTCCGCCTGCTACGAGCACGGCGTACCGATCTTCTGCCCCGCTTTCTCCGACAGCTCCGCCGGTTTCGGCCTCGTGCTGCACCAGAAAAAGCGCATCGAAAAGGGCCACAAGACCTACATGAGCATCGATAGCGTCGCTGACTTCCGCGAACTGACCGACATCAAAATGGCAGCCGGCACCACCGGCTTGCTCATGATCGGCGGCGGCGTTCCCAAGAACTTCGTGCAAGACACCGTCGTCTGCGCCGAAATCCTCGGCCAGAAGGATGTCGAGATGCACAAATACGCCATCCAGATCACCATCGCCGACGTGCGCGACGGCGCCTGCTCCTCTTCCACGCTGAAAGAGGCCTGCAGCTGGGGTAAAGTTGACGTCGCCTCGGAACAAATGGTTTTCGCTGAAGCCGGTTCGGTCATGCCGCTCCTCGCTTCCGACGCTTACCACCGCGGCCACTGGAAGAAGCGCACCCGCAAAAACTGGGCGAAACTCTTCAAGTAAGCGTCATATACCTTGATCAATCAAAGGGCCGGGGCGCGAATTTCGCACCCCGGCCTTCTTGATTTCACCTTTCAACAGGAGGCTTCCATGAAAATCGACTGGCTCTTCAAACCGTTCCATGAACTCACACCCGAGCAGCTTTATGCCATACTGAAACTGCGCGTGGACACCTTCATGATCGAACAAAAATGCTTCTATGAGGAACTCGACGGCGAAGACCAGGCGTCTTTCCATCTCATGGGTTTCTGCAACGGTCAGCTCGGCCTTTATGCCCGTATCTTTCCGCCCGGGCACAATTATCACGGACGCGCGTGTCCCGAAGCGCGCATTGGCCGCATCGCCACGCACAAATCCTTACGCGGAAAAGGCCTCGGACATGCATTGATCAAAGAAGCGGTCGGCGAAATAGAAAAGCGCTTCGGCAACGTTACCTCAATCATGGACGCACAGTCCCACCTTGAAAAGTTTTACAACACGCATGGCTTCGTTAAAGATGGCGCGGAATACCTGGAAGATGATATCCCGCATATTCCCATGAAACGACAAGCGTAGTTGACAGAAACATTCGAATCACTTATAAACGCTCCCCTTGCTCAAAAGGGGAAAAACTATGCAATGCGGAATTGATTTCGGCACGTCGAACTCGGCCATCGCCGTTTCGGCTAAAGACGGCGTGACGCTGGCGCCTATCGAGGGCAAGCACCTCACCTTGCCAAGTGCGCTGTTCTATCCGGTCGGCAAGGCGCCCATTTATGGCCGCGAGGCGATGCGCCATTTTACCGAGGGCGAGGATGGCCGCTTCATGCGGAGCCTGAAACGCATGCTCGGCACACAGCTTATGAACTACGGCACCGTCGTGAACGACAAGCCGCGCCGCTTTGACGAGATTATCGGCGGCTTTGTTTCTTATATGAAGCGCAAGGGCGAAGCGGTCACCGGCAAGCCGATCGAAAACGTCGTGATGGGCCGCCCCGTGCACTTCGTCGATCGCGACCCCGACGCCGATTATGCCGCTGAAGAACAATTGCGCCGCATTGCCAGAGAAGCAGGCTTCAAGCATATTGAGTTCCAGTTCGAGCCCATCGCCGCCGCCTTCGCGCATGAGCCCAAACTTACATCCGAAAAACTCGCGCTCGTCGTTGATATCGGCGGCGGTACGTCGGACTTTACCGTTATCCGCCTTGGTCCCGAACGTGCGAAAAAGCTGGTGCGGCGCGATGATATTCTTGGCAATGCGGGGACGCGTCTCGGCGGGAACGATCTCGACAAAGACCTGAGTCTCCTCTCCTTCATGCCGCCGCTCGGTTACAAAACGACTTACGGCACGAAAAACCTGCCCGTGCCCCTCAGCTGGTTCCACGAAATGGCCGAGTGGTCGAAGATCAACTTCCTCTATAATCCCAAGATGAAGGCCGAAGTGAAATCCGTGCTGCGCGAATCCCACGCGCTTGAGAAAATGACACGCTATGCCAAGGTCCTCAAAAACGAAACCGGCCACCGCCTGCTCGCTTCTGTCGAGCAAGCCAAGATCGACTTGACCGACCAACCCGCAGCAACAGCGGCGCTGGATTATATCGAAGCAGGCCTCGCCGTGAACGTCACCCGTGGCGATTTCGAGCAGGCGATTACGGGGCGGCTGGATAAAATCTCCGATATTATTTCGGAGTGCCTGGCGACAGCGCAGGTGCAGCAGAACCAGATCGAGCTGATCGTCCTCACCGGCGGACCAACCGAAACGCCGCTGATCAAGGAACTCATCCGCAGCAAATTCCCCGCAGCCTCAGTATCGGAAGAGAATAAACTCTCCTCCGTCGCCCTCGGCCTCGGCTATGACAGCCAGAAGCGATTTGGGTAAGCATTAACCCGACAGTCCCTTCTCCCTACGGGAGAAGGTTAGGATGAGGGATGTCACTACATGTGAAGCTGTAAACTGAGCCATTGCTTCATCCCTCACCTTCCCATGCTTCGCATGGGCCCCTTCCTCTCCCGCAGGGAGAGGGGTTGAACATTATTACCACTTCTTGAAGACAAAAAACGCCGCGACGACAAGAAAGAAAAACCCCACCATGTGATTCCAGCGGATCGGCTCATCCAGATACCATACCGAAAACCCTGCAAACACACAGAGCGTAATAATCTCCTGCATGGTTTTCAACTGCGCGGTCGAAAGCTCGCCCGAGCCCCAGCGGTTGGCCGGCACCTGGAGGCAATATTCGAAGAAGGCCAGCCCCCAGCTCACGAGAATAGCGATCCACAGCGCTGAAGATTTGTATTTCAGGTGGCCATACCACGCGAAGGTCATGAAGACATTCGACGCGAACAAAAGGACGATTGTTCTTAAAACCGTAAAATCCATTTATCTCCCCAGAATTTCCACACACTTCTGAAGGTCTTTCTTCAGCGCGTCAGACAGTCCCTTATCTTGCTTCAACCGTGCCTTAGCGATGCCCGCCGCATCCAGCGTGAGGCCATAGGTCACGGAGTAGCCGTTATAGCTTGTGGTATAAGCCTCGATTGTCTGCATGCCGCGTGCTTCCGGGCTGTAAAGCTTTGCAAAGGCCTCAACCGCCTTCACGCGTCCCATCGCGGCGGCCGCGCTCAGGGGCGTCCAGCCTGCGGCATTGGCTATTTCGATGTTGAGGCGCTTTGTCTTGAGTTGTTCTTCAATCTCCTCATCGTTTGACCATTTGGCGATATATTGCGCCAGCGTCGAGCCGTGGGAACCGGATCTGTCATTCAAATCTTTCGTTGTGCGGCCCGAAAGCCAGTGGTTCGTCATCAGCCGGCCTGTAACAGGAGAAGATGGCGCGGCGATATTAAAGGCCGTATCGCCGTTAAAGTCTTCCGCATGCGGATCAACGCCAGCCTCAAGCAACATCGCCACGACGTTCGCAACATCAATTCCCTTCGCTTCAGCCGAAGCCGCATAATGCAACGGCGTCCAGCCCTTATGCGGCTGCGGTACGACAGGCGCCGCCTGCACCAGTTCAATTTTCTCCGCCCCCGTCAGCAGCATGACCAGACGGTCAATGCCCAGCGCATTGCCGCTGCAGGGTTTGAGGCCGTGTTTGATGGCAGCAATAAAATCCTCATCGACCGGATAATCCTCGTTATATATTTTCCGGCGCAGTGCGACATCATGCAGAAATCTTTCATGCTGCTCCTTAGCGTCTGTCAGCTCGCCGAAGGCATTAGAAAGCTCGACGCTGCAAATATAAACCTCGAACCGCTCGGCAAAGCGCGGGTCTTCCGGCTTCGGGCGCGAGAGCGCGGCCATGGAGATGGGGTAATCGCACAGGATCGTCGGCACAGGTGCACCCAGATGCGGTTCGACCAGCTGCATCATGATTTTGAGCAGCGCATTCTCCCAGTCGTCATGCGGCGAGACATAGACACCTGCCT
>Ga0206980_1057_pt1 | contig 18101 bp, 15 predicted proteins | sample Alteio_BWMinCont_20_FD_153494 | JGI IMG/M metagenome (GOLD analysis project Ga0206980, IMG submission 153494) | Enriched cells from forest soil in Barre Woods Harvard Forest LTER site, Petersham, Massachusetts, United States -... | ecosystem: Environmental > Terrestrial > Soil > Temperate forest >...
AGGCCAGGTGCTCTGGGTCGACGAGGCCGGGCTGCTGTCGGCCAAGGACATGAAGCGCCTTTTCGAGGTAGCGAAGGAGCAGGATGCGCGCGTGGTGCTTTCGGGCGACTCGAATCAGCACAGCGCTGTTAACCGTGGCGACGCGCTGCGGATTCTGGAAAACAACGCGGGCCTGCGCGTGGGCCGCCTGTCGGAGATTCGCAGGCAGACCAATGAGAATTACCGCGACGCCGTCAGAGCCATCAGCAAGGGCGGCACGGTGGGCAAGGACGGCAGGACGGCGCTGCAGTCCGGGATCGAAATGCTGGATAAGATGGGCGCGATCGTCGAGGCGGAAGGCGATGACCGCTACAAAGCCATTGCCGATGACTATGCGAAGGTCACTTCGGAATATAAGGGCAACAAGCTCAAGACGGCTTTGGTCGTATCTCCGACGCACCGCGAGGGAGACAAGGTCACAGAATTCATCCGCGAGTCAATGAAAGAGACGGGTAGGGTGTCCGGTGCGGAGCATCATTTCCTGTCGCTGCGTTCGCTCAATCTGACGGAAGCCCAACGCGCCGATGCGCGGGAATATTCGGAGGGAACGGTCATCCGCTTCCACCAGGACACGAAGGGATTCAAAAGCGGTGAGCGCGTCACGGTCGTGGGCGCGAAGGCGGGCAGGGTGAGCGTCCGGCGGGAGAATGGCAGCGAGGACTTCCTGCCGCTGCAGGAGGCAAAGAAGTTTCAGATCTTCACCCCCGGCGACGTGGCGCTCGCCAAGGGCGATAAACTCCGCCTCACTTACGGCGGGCAGGCCCGCGAAAGCAAAGGCCTGCTCGGCAAGACCAAGAATAAGGTCAATAACGGGCAGATTTACGAGGTGGAAGGCTTCACGCGCGACGGGGATATCAAGCTCAGTAACGGCTACGTCCTGCCCAAGGATTACGGCGGCATTACGCATGGCTATGTCGTGACCTCGCATGCGTCCCAGGGCAAAACGGTGGACGCGGTGCTGATCGCAATGGGGCATGAATCCCTCTCCGCCGCAAGCCGGGAGCAATTCTATGTCTCCGTGTCGCGTGGCCGTGAATCGGTACGGCTTTATACCGACGATAAGGCGGCAATGATGGAGGCCGTGCAGGCCAGCGGAGCACGTCTCTCCGCCACGGAATTAATGCAAGCCGAACAAGCGAAACCCGAACACAGAATCAGCCTCGGTGACCGCATGGCCAAGATGCAGGAGACCCACCGGCTGTGGATGGATAAACGCGCGCGGATAGCCGCATGGGACAGAGTTCACCGCCAACAGGAGGGCAGGGGCCTTGAAAGATAGCGACACGGAAATAAAGAGATCTGCGACCTTGCAGAAGATCCTCAATCATCCCGCCTTGCGGCACGAGCCGGAAGTGGAGGATGCAATCGAGGCCTATGACGAAGCGCGTGTGCGGAGCCGGGATAGCCTCACGCTGGAACTCCGGTTCGCCGACGGCAGGCGGTCGGGATTTAGTTATGTCGGACTGACGGAAAGCGATTTCGATCCGGGCCAGGATGGGGAGACGATAACGCTCCGGTTTAGCCATGCGAAGGTGACAGTCGGCGGACAGGCGCTGGGCGACCTGTATGAGAAGCTCCTCGACCAGCGGGCACGATTTATCCAGGAAGGCAGCGAAGCGGCGGAAGGGTTGCGGAGGCACGATACTCCGTATGTCGAGCGGATTGAGATTGAGAGAAAAGAGGACTAAAAGCCATGACACAGGAAGCGGTCAAAGCGCTTTCGGATGCGGAACTCGCACAGGTAATTACCTGGGAACAGGACGAAATCAAAACACGAACGGAACAGCGCAAGCAGGAGGCCATCGCCAAGATTAAGGCGCTGACAATCAAGCCGTGCCTATTTTCTTCTCAGGTAACCGCTCGGCCAATAGGTGATGGGCGTCGTCACGCAGCCTTTATTGAAGGGAGGGGGAGGATTGATGGATTCGAATTCGGGATGGGCTTTAAGAAACTCCCCGATGGCCCGGAAAGGATTGTTGTGCTGCCAGTCCGGGCGGCTGTGCGGCGTGCCCGCCAGGCGATGCATGACGCCGTCGGTCGCGATGATATAGGAACCCGGCGTCACCATCGGCCCATAGACTTCCAGTTCCTTAAGCACGTGATCCGCCGTGTGGTTGGAATCGAGCACGATGAGCACGGTCTCGCCTTTTTTTATCTCCCCGCGCACCTTCGCCACGACGTCTGGCGCGGTCGAGCTGCCATCAATGAGGGTGATGAGGGGGCGCAGCGGATGGGCGTCGAGCGCGGCGCGGTTATCCGGGCGAAGCTCAAGCTCCACGCCAATGACGCGGCCCCTGCCCATGGCCTCGCAGAGGCTGGCGAAGAAAGTCTGCCCGCCGCCGTGCGCCACGCCGGTTTCGACGATCACATCCGGCTTCAACTGCCACACGATTTCCTGGACACGGATCATGTCTTCCGGGAGCTGGATGACCGGACGGCCGAACCACGTGAATCCATAGGAATACTTGCAGTCATAACCAGCGCGCAGCCAAGCATCGGACACGAGGGAAAAGCCTGAATCGGAAGCCAGCGGATAGGTCACTTCGGTTCCGTCGCAGCGGTACGTGACGGTGGCGGCCTCCAGATCGATAGTGACGTTACCTTTACCGAGTGATTCAATCTGCATGGTTAATTCCGCTTTGCCAAAGTTGCCGGATACTCTTGCAAAACAGGAGGAATGTCAACGGTGAGGTGCGTCCCGGCTTTGTTTATCGAAACATCGTTCGCAAGTATGGCTGCGGGATAGGCATCAACCGACTTGGCCATGGCGTGCATCAGTTGCTCGCGGGCAAGCTCAAACGCAAGAAAGCTTCCGGCCCGGAGAAGTCATCCGCACGCGGGCACTTGCTGTTAATGGTGAATCTGGTAAGAGAAGACTTTCGAGGAGGAGACAGGATGCCGCTGGATGACGAAGTAATTGAAGCCCTAGGCGGCCTTATAAAGGAGCTAAGGAAAGCTCTCGGAGACAAGGCGCTTACACTCCCGTCTGTTCGTAAAGCAATGCTGGTGTTGAGCCGCAATGCTTGGGAAGATGCCCAAAGGTTCGTCAACGAAGTAGAAGCGAGAGAAATTCAAGACGATTAACGAAGGAAAGGTAAGCGCCAACCAAAATGGCGGAGATCCTGCGAGATTTGAGTCGAGTATCACCTTTTATCTGAGGGGAAAATAGCAAGCGATGGAAACACCGTGCAGCGCCTGCGGCTCAACGGACACTTATCCCCTCTATGAGATCGAACGAATACCGGTCTTTCTGAACAAGCATTATCCCAACCGGGAGGCAGCGAGATCCAGTCCCGCAGCAGCCATCAACCTCAGGGGCTGTTGCCGGTGCGGGCTGGTCTTCAATGCCCAGTTCGAGAGCGCAAAAATGGATTATAACGAGGATTATGTGCAGTCGCAGGGCCATGCCGCGAGCTTTCAGCGCTACACGCTGGACGTTCTGGACCTACTCCTTCAGGACATCGACACACGGCGTGACAAAATTGTCGAGATTGGCTGCGGCAAGGAAGCTTATTTTCTAAACATGCTGCTCGACAGGGGCGTCGACATCGTCGGATTCGATCCAGTCTACCGGGGCGGCAACGCACGGATTACTCCGACTTTCTTTGATCGTGCCGCCGCCGACAAAATACAGGCACGCGCAGTCGTCATCCGGCATACGCTCGACCATATCGCGAAGCCCCTGGATTTCCTTCAGGACCTGAAGACTAATCTGCCGGCGGATACACTTGTTTTCATCGAATCTCCACGATGGGAATGGATTCTCGAAAAGAAAGCGTTCTGGGGTATTTCCTACGAGATCTGCAGCTATTTCTCTCAAAATTTCTTTCTCCGGGTATTTTCCGGAAAAGCCGTGATGCATCGCACGTTCTCAAACCAATATATGATTGTGAAAGCCCGGTTGGGTGACCTCATATCCACATTCTTGGAAAAGGATGACGCAGAAAGATATCCAAAAGCGCTGGATACGGATATCGCCTCCTACCGGCAGAAAATAAAAAGTCATGCACGAAACTATGTCTGGGGTGCTGGGGCCAAGGGAAATATATTTGCTAATATTCTGGATCCGCAAGCGAAGTATATCCAGGCAGTGATCGATATTAACTCCGAGAAGCAAGGCCGTTTCCTGCCGCTTACCGCTCATCCCTGCCTGGCGCCGGAACAAATTCCCTGGGAGACATTGGGGGAGGAAACCTGTCTGTGGATCATGAATGAAAACTATAAGAAAGAGATACTTGCCCGTATTCCCGAGTTTACCAAGGGCAGGGTCGTCGTGCTGGGGGAACCCTTTCCTTCACAAAAGGCCGCTTGAAACCGCTTTTACAAATGGCCTACCCTAGCTAGCCAACATTTTTCTTATGAGGACCTCAGGCAGCAGTTTTCGGTGCCTGAAAGCGGTTCGTGGACAGATTCTGCTGGGAAACGCCAACCGGAAAGCCGCACGCCCAAACGAGTTTCATGCGACGACGCGCGTTACATGCCGGCGCACCACGGCACATACACGGTCAATGTCATCCTCCCGCATGTCATGATAGGAAGGCAGGTTTATTCCGCGTTCGAATAGCCGGTAGCTTACGCTGTTGACGGGCTGATAGGCAGAGAATGCCTTGAAGGCCGGCATCATGCTCAAGGGATAGAAAAAAACTCTTGCATCGATATTGTTTTCGGCGAACTGCTTCAGCAGTTCCGGACGATTGAAATCCAGTTCAGGGCCGAATAGAACCGTTGTCATCCAGTAAGAATTGAATGTATTTGCTCTTTCGGGATTAAATGAGAGTCCCTCGATATCCCCAAGCCTGCTTTTGTAGAGATTGAAAATCTCCCGCTTGCGGGTAACTAGCTCGTTGATGCGCTCAAGTTGCGCGACTCCAAGCGCCGCTTCAAGATTAGACATCTTGTATTTGTACCCTATTGTCTCGCACCAGAACTGCTTAGCCACTTTGCGATCGCGGCCATGGCTTTCCAGCGTGAGGAGTTTTTCATAATACTTCGGTGACCGCACGATAAGCGCTCCCCCTTCACCGGTAGTTACGGTTTTTGTGCCGTGGAAAGAGAATGCCGCAAAATCGCCCAGCGCACCGGCGTTCCTACCTTTGTAGGACGAGCCCAGCGCCTCGGCCGCATCTTCAATGACCGCGATGCCGTGCTTATGGGCGATGGCGTTGATTTCGTCCATTTCACACAGATTGCCGTAAAGATGCACGGGTATAACGGCTTTAGTCTTTGGTGTTATCGCCTTCTCAAAGGCGCTGGGGTCTATGCACCATGTGTCAGGGAGTATGTCCACGAATATGGGAGTGGCGCCCAAATACGTTACCGGCGCCGCCGTGGCTGTCCAGGTAATATCGGGTATGATTACCTCGTCGTCCGGGCCAACGTCCAGGGCTGCAAGGGCGAGATGAAGTGCGCCTGTGCAGCTCGATGTGGGGATCGCATGGGGAACTTTTAAATAGTCGCACAGCGCCTTGCTGAACTTCTCAATATAATCAAAGCAATGCTCGGCCCAGCCGTTGGCCGCCGCGTCCATTACATACCGTACTTCCCGCTCCGTTATCGACGGCTTTGCGTAGTGAATTTTATGTGGCATTCCATTCCCATTGATAACAAAAAGGGTAGTCATGAATATGGACCCTGAAACGGGCTGACGAACCGTCTCGCGCACATCGTAACAAGTTGAGCCAATGCAAAATTCGGAATGACATCTGTGAACGCCTGTTCCACAACCCAGCGCGACACGTGAGCACTTCTTTGTGGTGGTGGGGACGACCAGGTGGTCGCGATAATGCAGCGCTTCGGGATGGTTTCGGCATGAAGTTTCTTCTGACTGTTGTTCGTGGCAGACCTTAGCCCTTGAAGTTATGGGCGTCAAACGGATGTTATCGGCCGGTCAGAATGAGGCAGGCGGCAAAGAAGAATGCGGCGGCGTAATTAACGCCGCTTCTTTCATTGCAATCGATCGGGCGATATCCGCGCCGGTCATTCCGGATTCGGCGCGGGTGAACTCAGGCATTGTTACGGTCGGTTTTATATCCCTCCCGGACCTCGCAAAGTTTAACAGTTCTAAAAGAACACCTTTCCTCTCCATGCGAAACCGAACAGTCAGCAGACTGCACGGAACCGAAATCACGTTCTGCGATCCCGCCTCTTAAATCATCTCCCCTCTCATCGCGGAGGGCTTGGCTTTTGGTCAATCGTGACATTTCTGCAGGCCCGCCTGTTGCGTCAATAACACAAAAAAGGCGGCTGATTTTGCTACTAATTCTAGGAGAGCAATTTCAGCCAAAAAGCCGCCTAAGCTGGCATAGGGGACTTGTCTATACGCTTAATTGCTTCTATTTGTTGTGGAGTTTCTGGTGGTCGTACCGCTAGATTTAGTGGTCGGGTGATGACAGAACAGAAGGCTAAAGGAAATGTGATGCAAGGAAACTTCACGGAGGACGAGCGGCATGACGCCAGCGAATATCGCCCCGCCGCCGTGTTTCAGTTTCATCAAAACGCCAAAAGCTTTCCGCGAACTGGCACGATCCGTCGACGTTGAGGTTAAGATTGCGGGAACAAGAGGCAGACCAGCAAAATCCGTTTCCAACAAAGAAAAGCGGGGGAATTACACTCCCCCGCTTCGTGGAACCGAATTACTGGATAGGGATAAAGGTACCGACGCCACTCGGCGAACTCAGACCAGTAATACCACTGGCGGTTGAGACGCTGTCGGTTGCGGTGTTGATGATCGAGACCGTACTTCCGCTCTGATTCGTGACGTAGGCTTGGGTTCCGTCAGCAGAAATCGAAATGCCCCACGGACCAGAGCCAACCGGAATGGGATAAGTGGCGCTGCTGGAACAAGTGCTCGTGTTGCACAAATTATCCGTAGCGGTGTTGATGACCGCCACTGTGCCAGCGGTCTGGTTCACCACATACGCCTTCGTGCCGTCCGGAGTGATCGCCACGCTCCGTGGACCGGAGCTGGAAGCCAAGCCGATTGGGTAGCTACCGCTGCTTGAGCATGTGCCAGTCGTGCATAAAGTATCGGACGTAAGATCGATAACTGAGACCTTGTCTTGTCCTTGGTCTGCAACATAGGCCTTCTTACCGGTCGGAAGAATCGCGATCCCAGAAGGGACATATCCACTTCCACCAATCGAGATTGGATAAGTAGCACCGCTAAAACAGGTACTTGTCGTGCATAGCTTGTCAGTTCCTGTCTTTATCACAGCAACGGTGCCCGTACCCGCATTGGCGACATATACCTTGCTGCTATCAGGAGTGATGGCCAGTGCGAATGGGTTGCCAGTAGTGAGTGAGACGGGATAGGTAGCTCCGCTCGCACAGGTGCTGCTTGTTACGCACGGTTTGTCGGTACTTGCGTCAATAACCGAAACGGTATTGTCACCAAAGTTTGCCACATAGGCTTTGCTTCCATTTGGCATGAAAGCGACATTGAATGGAGTCGTTCCTACGGAAATAGGGTAGGTGGCTGTACTGGAACAGGTGCTCGTGGTGCACAATGCGTTGGTCGCAGTATTAATTACTGCAACTTGTGCCGCACCGGAATTAGCAACATACGCCTTCGTGCGGTCCGGAGACACGGCGACACCGAATGGATTACTGCCGCTGGCGCCGACCGTCACGTTGGACCCGAACGTAAGATTGGTTAAGCTGCTGAAGTAAGTAACGGAGTTAGTGCCATAGTTCGTCACATATCCGAATGAAGGCTTCGGCGGTGTAAACATCGCCACAACGCTGGGAGTGCTACCTAGGCCGCTAATCGTCGTTGGAGAGACCGTATCGGTCACCGTATTGATAACGGAAATTGTGCCCCCGCTCTGATTGACTACATAGGCTGTGGTTCCATCCGGTGACATCGAGATTCCCCAAGGTCCAGAGCCGACAGACATCGGATAGCTGCCAGAACTTGAACAGGTGAGCGTGGTACAAAGATTGTCCGTAACCGCATTGATTACAGAGACGGTGCCAAGCCCCTGATTGACAATGTAGACTTTAGCTCCAGTGGGAGTCACGGCAACGCTGCGCGGACCTGCGCCAGAAGCGAGGACAATGGGGTATGTCCCGCCGCTCGCGCATGTACTGGTGGTGCAGATGTTGTCGGTGGTTGTATTGATTACCGAGACTCTGTCAGTTCCTTGAAGGGCCACATACGCCTTTGTTCCGTTGGGTAATACCGCAATCCCTGACGGCGTGGCGGTGGACCCGGTGGACATCGGGTAGGTTCCCGTGCTGGAACATGTACTCGTGGTACACAGCGCATTTGTGGAAGTCTTAATCACCGCGATGGTGCCGTCACCGGCATCGGCAACATAGGCTTTCGTGCTGTCCGGAGAGACTGCGACGGCGAAGGGATCACCGCTTACGGAAATTGAGGTGACCGAATTCGAGACCGTGTTAATCGCGGATACGGTATTTGCGGTAAAGTTGGGTACGTACGCCGTAGTTCCGTTTGGTGTCACCGCGACATTGAACGAGCCGCTTCCTAAGGGAATCGTCGGTGAAACCAAGGTGTTCGAGGCGACATTTATCACCGCAACGTCACTATCATGGTAATTAACCACATATGCTTTGGTGTGGTCCGGGGTGACCGCCAACCCGAAAGGCTGGCTACTGCTGGTGCCTACACTAATGGCAGAACCGATGACCGAGCCCGAAGCGACATCCACCTTTGAGACCGTTCCAGCGCCATAATTCGTTACATAGGCATATGGATGCTGTCCTGGCTGTGCCATTGCTATCGCAAGCCCCTCGCTTACAGAGATCGAGCTGACGGTGGGGGTTACGCTATTCGTCGGGAAATAATAAAGGCAATTGCAACCTCCACTTGTTGCAAATACCTCAGAACCATCCGCCGTTACCTCGATGTCGGACACACCACTGCTGCCCAAAGTAATGGCCGAAAGCGGCTTGTTAGTGGTAAGGTCAATAACCACTGCCTGTGAGGTTCCAGCCACCACGTACGCCATTGTGCCGTCTGGAGTAATCGTAATGGCGAACGGGTTGCCATATGCGCCCGTCGAAATTGTTGTCGGATGAAGGAAGTTCGTCGCTGTATCAAGAATCGCAACAGCATTAGTGGCCTCAAGCGTCACGTAGGCTCGGGTACCATCCGGTGTAATAGCTATCCCGTATGGAGCAGGAAAGGTGCCGAAAGCAATGGTGTTTACTACAGGGGTGCCAGAGGTATTAAACTCTGCAACTGCGGGGTCACTCGCCAAGGTCACATAGACTTTACTACCGTCCGGAGTAACGGCAATCTGCTCGGCGTTACTAGAACTCGTGCCTACGGTGACTGTTCCAGTGACCGAATTGCTCGCCGTGCTAATGACCGACACAACTCCGCTTCCCTGATTGAGCGCATAGACCGTCGTTCCATCGGGAGAGATCGCGAGACTTACGAGAGTGTTGAAGCTTGAATGCGTGATCGTGGCAACAACTGAAGGCGGGGCAGTGGTCGTGTCAATCACAGACACTGAGCCTGCCCCGCTTTGGTTGGCAACATAGACTTTTTTGCCATCCGGAGACGCGACCAGGGCGCCAGGATCTGTACCAACAGTAATGGGATATCCAGTCCCGGTGACAACCGACTTGGTGGTCACATCGATTACGTTGACTTGCGTACCTAACAATACGGGTACATAGGCATATTGATCGGCGTGGCCGATTCCGGGCAACAGCGTGAGTGTGAAACAGACTACCATTCGGAGGATGATCCTGCACAGGGTATTGCTCATTGTAACGCTCCTTTTGCTGCTCATGGCCCGAAACGACGGGGCTTCATGGCGATTTAGATCATCTCACGAATATTACCGTATATGGTAAGATTATTTGACAATCTCTGGGGGGCACAATCCCATGTTCCGGCCAGACACCGAGAGAATGTGGTCGACGAGATGATACATTCATAATTGTTCGTGCAAGCCATATGTACCTGTCCTGGTATGCTTTAGATGGCGGCGTCCTACGGCGGAGCCGACCCTATGCTTTATGTCCAAAGGACAATAGGCGACTTGTCTAGGCGGAAACGTGCACGCAAAACTTGGTTCAATCTGGAAAAGATTATTTGAAGCCGTCGCAATCGATCCCGATTTGGATGGGGTCGATCTACGCGTGCTTTTCTACCTGCTTTCGAATCTAGATTTCGAAAATTACCTGCGCGCCCCACAGATCGAAATATCTGTGATGCTCAACCGCCATCCGTCGCATATATCCCGTTCGATCAGGAAGCTTCAGGAGAAAGGCATCGTGATCGCGGGACCGAAAGTAGGCCGATCTGGCACATGGCGTCTAAACGCAAATTTTGTGACTAAGAAGTAGCGCGGATTCCTTCCGCACTCGCCCGCCTCAAAGTAAGCAGAATTGAAAAGCAAAGACACCACGACGCTGATAAACGAGATTGCTTTTCTGGCCGGCGCCGGATGAATCTTGGGATTCAGTCGATCCCGCTGGCTAGCTCTTGCTCGCACGAACGCTGGCGGTCATGCCTAACTTTATTCGTATAAAGCCCCTCGGAAATCAGTGTGGTTGCGACGGTAGCGATTCGCACGGCACGCCATTTCTTATCCGGGTCTTTGATGAATTCGCCAATGATGAGCGGGGCCAGTATGCCAGCGGTTCTGATCCAGTGTGCCACCGCGCCCATGGATGTATGCGACTTGCAAAATGCCTGGTGGTGCTTGTGCGCCTCCGAGTGATCCTCGTGGCTTCGGTAGGCTTGTTCCTTGAGTCGTTCTGTGTGCGAAGAGTGGTACATTGCCTAGGTCTTTGCGAGCATAACGGCGTGACAGTAGCGCCATTACCTCTGTTTGGCAAGCATTAGACACAAGGAATAGTAGAAATTTGCACACGGACCCACCACTGGTGGCCTATGCAGGCGTGGGAAGGCCCTGCATAAAATTCAGCAGCTGTGCAGCTGAGATACCATCGAGGCGGCGTGCAAGGCTGTGAAGATGTCCGGCCTTATCGCGTAGGCAGAAGCCGGTTCGGTCGCCTTTCACGAGCTGGAAATCATGAGTGGAAAGGCGGGAGGCAAATTCAGCGGCATTGTTACTGGCGCGGAACAGGTCCGTGACGAGCCGCTTCATCTCGAAGGGATCAATGCCACTCTCATGGCCCCGAAAGCTTTCCCAGGTCTTAGCCCGGCGGGCGGGACGCGGGCCGGAGGCCCGCGTCCCGCCAAGCACGCTGGATACGCCGTCAAGACCGAAGAGTTGCTCCAGCTCACGTGCCGTCGCCTGGTGCTTTTCGTAATCATTCATCATCACGATGGCGCGCATGGACGAGACGTCGATGCGCGACCAGAGCACATGCCGGTGGGTCCGCCCCTCTTTCTGATGCTCCACGACAAACCGTGCTTGTCCCTTGAGTCCAAGGTTGTGCTCCAACCTATCGGCGGCGGTCTGCCATTGCTGGACCGTGAGCTGCTCTTCTATCCGGGGATTGATATTGGCATGGTAGAAGTAGTTCTCGCACAGCGTTCCCATGGCGACGGCCTGCATTTCCCGTAAAGCGTCTGGGACAGTCACGGCTGCGAGATTGCGAATCTCGCACAGCGTGACGCGCTCGTTCTTTTCGCCGTTGGTGAGGTGCTTGGCAAAGAATGCTCCGTCCTTGCGCGATCCACCGTTAATGATCATGTGGACGCTTTCCCAGGAGTTGCATGATTGCGCCCGCCGTCTGGCGAAAGAGGTGCAGGCAAGCCTGCACCTCTTCGCGTGACGCATGGTCCGAAACATCCAGCCGTTCCGCAATAGTGCGGAGATCTCCGCCCGCTTTTCCGAGCTGGCCCAGTAACTGGGCCAGCTGCGCCGTCCGCACCGGCGGACGACGCACGGCGCGAGTCGTAGGCTTACTCAAGGCGCGCGAGCGGATGTAAGAACCTACGGTGAGGCCGGCCCGGTCTGCAGCCGCCTCAATCACCGCGCGCTCCTCAGCCGTTGCGCGAAAGCCGATGGGGGAGAGGCGTTTCCTTTTCGCATCGCCGCTGCCTGCACGGTTTCCATTACGCTGCTTGTCTGATGCCATTGCTGCCAGGTGTTTTAAATGTTCCTAAAGAACCGGTGGAATCCGGCATTTGTTTATTGGTGGTTGAACCACATATTGCTTGTCTCTTCTACATACAAGTTGTGTATTAAGGGAGGACGAGGGCTCTGTCAATCAGAGACAGGGTTGAATTCCGTTTTTTGGCTTGGGCCGAGGACTGAGCGGCACAATGCCATTACGCATTGTGCCGCTCAAGAGATAGGTGGCGAAAGTGAAAAGGACCAAACGGAAGATCGATCAGCCGCTATATAACGGAGAGATGCGGCAAACGATATCCAAGAGAGGGATATGCTGCTTGCAACGACGGATGGTCGCGTAGAAACAGCAGAAAGAGAGTGCGCTGCCACGGTTGCCACTCCTCAAAAACGTGAATTGCTGAGCGACCTCCTCCCTTCGCCTCGTTTATCTTTCCCAAGTCAGAAACGCTTGAGAGATATTCCTTCGAGATGGAAATATCACTCCCAGTCAGAAGATCAAAAACATAGCAAAAGTAATCAATGTCGGCTACGAGCCGCTCACTCGCTATATGTGGCACATTAATTTGTAAGTCGCCTGCATCGGTGGACGTTTGCATGACGGCGTGAAAGAACGCGCGTTCGTCAAAGCTCTCTATCGACACATCGTGGTGACACTGCAATTCCTTTAATACTTCCTGGTAACGCGGCTGCTTCATAGGTCCTTCGTTAATCCATTGCGCAGTAGGCGAGCGAAGAGTGTACTCAAATTGAAAGCGCCGCCAGAACGAGTCGATACGTGTGACGGGATGACGCAGCAGGTTTACGGTGCGTATGAGTGGCGCATCTGACTCTGCCTTTTGCTTGGTGGACAGGTTTAATGCTGTATAGGCGTGTACATTGCCTACCCACTTCTTATTGCTATTGCTGTTGGTGCTGATCGAAATCAGTATATCTTTCAGGCTCAGCCCGTAGAACAGAGATGCTGTTTTCTGCACTTGTACAAAGTCTTCTTCGCCCTCAAATCGATACAAGGAGGGTCCGTGAGTGCACACAATGTCGGTGTGCAGATCCATCGCACGTGTCAGCCATAGAGTAGCTGTGCGTCCATATGAAGTAACGAAAAAACAGCCCGATTCTTTCATAAGGCGGTCTTTGTAGCATTGACGATCATGCTCCTACAAGAGGAATTAGTGAAGGAGACTCCCGGTTTGGCTGGGATTGGTAACATTCCTTTGGCCACAAAAGAGTCCATTAGATAACAGCTATATTCAAAGTTGGTTCCGGAGGCTCCTGGACCTTTCTGCGACTGACAGCGGTGGATTAATAGCCGTATATTTTGGCAGAAAGCCCTTGGAATCCCGCCTGACTAGGGCACTATGCCTTGAGTAGCGGAAACTATTGCCGCCACCAGAATAATAATGGAAAAACAGTACCCGAAAGAACGTGGTGAGACGAATAGCACGTCGGGACAGTCGGTAGGAAAGTACTTCCACTAGCGTTCCATCCTCATGCTCTATCCTGATTTGCCTCAATCTCTGGCTTTCGAGAAAGACGAGTGATACTGGGCCATTCTCATCACGAGGGGCCTGCCGCATGATGGCCGCCTTCAGATGCATCGCCCTTCGCTTAGCGTCCTCTTGCATCGCGTGCGACATAAGAAAAAGCCATTCGCGACGGTTCTTTAGCAATCGCGGCTCCCTGGCGTCACGTTCGAGAGTTACGCCAGCCCCATCGCCAGAGAAGGCAATAAATGGTGCGACAAGATCACGGTGATACTGTACATGGGAAAACGGATCCGATCGAAACAGGTAATACGAGACACATTGCTGGAGGGCTGCGGGTTCAGGGCAGGTATTCGAGCCGCCCTGTATGGCCAACCAGCGCCGGGTATGGAAGGTAAGGCTGTCGGGAGCAAAGCCGCACTCCCAATAGTCCCTGTAATTCCGAAAGCGGTATTTCGACGCACGCACCCTGAAGATGTGGTCCGGATAATATCCGATATATTGCATCAAAAGCGTATCCCACCCTTTCGTCTCGAAACGTGTCTCGTCGCTGATAAACGCGACAAAATATGCATCCCGATCCGACATCTGAAACATGACGTTCGCCACCTTCCATTGGTCCTCAAAATCATTCACGGGATAGGTTGCCAAGTAGCGCAATTTGATGCGTCGGGTGCTTTGTTCACGCTTGATAAGAGTTTTCATTGCCACATCACCTTCAGTAATGCGAATGATTACTTCAATTCGGCTAGGCTCATCCGCCATCAGCTCGATGCTGTTTAGCGTATCAAGAATGGTGTGCGGTCGATTGCTGCTGAGTTGTATCGAGAAGACCGTTCCTGTGGCCTGCGTTGTTGGGCCGCCGGATGGCGCGCCACAATCAACTGGTTGCCAGCGTCGGATTGTGTCTTGCCGCAACCAAACGGGCAGGGTGCATCTAACCTTACTCAAATATGCAGCAACCCCCTCAACACCTGTAAAACATCCATTGATCACTACGGCTATCGGGCGAATCAAGCCACGTTTGAAACGATGGGCCATCCTTTGCGGATAGGGAACGGAAATGCGTATGTTGGGAATGGCTTTGACATGCTTTCCGATGAACTTCCGGAAGCGACCGGTCCAGGTTCTGGTAAGCGGTCTTACCGGCATTAAAACGTGCCGCGCAAAAGGTGAAATCAGACGACGCGCGCGCAACAGGACAGCATAGACGCCGGTTGCGATATATAGCATGGCCCGGCCAACCGAGATCCTTAGGACGAAGTGGTTCATGGAATATTGCGGTTCGTCACGGGCCATTTGCCTATGGATGATATCCCGCAGTCGGTTGAGATATAGTGCACTTCTGGCCCAGCACCTCGCGCATCTAGTCCAGAATTCCGCGCACCGGCGAACCGGATATCTCAGGATAAGACGTAAACGTGTTTTGAAGCGATCACGGGCGCATCGGGTATCCATGATCCAGGTAAGCATGTCGACCCCTTTGGGGAGATAGGTGGTCAACATGAGAAACAGCCCGAAGGCAGGGTAGTTCAGTGCCCGTTTTCCGCCGCCTGCGTAATACAGCACATGCCGCATGCGTGTGAGATTTGTCAAGCTAATGCGAAGCCAAGACAGACTATATTTAACCCGGGCAATCTCCAAACGATCTGGGAGGGAAAGAATAGTGAAGTGTCGCCGCCAGGCCGACTCTTTCACTTCACATTTCCCTTGGCCCCCTGCCGCATAGGCGATCATATGGGCCTTCATGCGCATGGCCCGGCGGCGAGCCTCCTGCTGCATGCGGTGTGACATAAGGATGAACCAGGCGCGGTTGTTTATGATAATTTGCTTGTATCTGGCCCTGCCTTCCAGTCCGATCCCTGCCCCCTCGCCAATGAACCGAAGCTCCGTCAGCGGAATGTCGCGGTTGAACTGAACACGCGAAAAAGGGTCGGACGTCACGAGGTAAAATGCGACGCATTGTTGGAAGGAGTCCGGGCCAAGGCACGGGTTCCAGTCTCCGCTCAACTCAAGCCACCGACGCGTATAGAAGGCCAGGCTGTCGGGTGCAAAGCCGCACTCCCAGAAGTCGCTGTAGTTCCTGAATCTGTACTTTGACCCTCGCAACCGGAAGATATGATCGGGATAATATCCTTCATACCGGCGGACAATCTTGTCCCAGCCCTTGGTCTCGAAGAGCATCTCGTCACTTATGTTGATGACGAAATACACATCGGGACTCGTCATTTTCCATAACGGGTTTAGGGGCTTCCATAATGTGGCGTATCCCTTGACAAGATCCGTTTGAAGGATGCGCAGGTGAAATGAGCGGCGCGATTGCTCCCTGGCGACCAGTTCCTCCATCACCGAATCGCCTTTATCGATGTGCAGCAACACTTCGATGTCAGACGGACGATCCGCCGTCGCTTCTATATTGTCGAATAGAACGACGATCTGCTTGGGGCGATTGCTATTGAGTTGTATCGAGAAAAAGGGCACTTTAAACCGGTGTGCCTAACTTGATTTATAAGACGGCGGTATCTCTGGAAACGAGGGAGATTCAGGGAGCGACAAACCATTCGCCTTAGCCCTGCGAAGCGCGTGAAGATGGTTCTCGAAGTCATCGACATATTGGGTCATCACGGCCAGGGTAGGTTCATTGCTTTGCCCAGTTCGTTGTGACAATTCCCTTTGAGATTCGATGGCCTTCCTCATCGTGGAGACCGATTCATCCACTAGCTGCGACGCAGCGGCGCCAAGCTCAATCAACTGATATGTTTCTTCGGAGTCTGTCATGGGGTTGGTGTGCTCGAATATGGCTTTTGACGGCGAATTTAAAGGAATTCCGACTTTTGGCAAGCGATTTCAGCCCAGACCAATGTGATGACGGGGCTTCGGTTATCTATACACAAAATAGGCTACAACGGCCGCGCATAGTGTTAGAACAGCGAGCAGCTGCCGGTCCGTAGGAACCCCGTCGTGAGACGACATCATCAAGCGATCTAATACCTTAAACTCGTCCATATTGTCCTAGTTCGACCATAGTTGAAACTAGATCTATGCCAGTATTCATTTCCAAAGTCTACGGCGAAGGCGGTCAAACGTTTTTCGTCTATTTCCATGCTTCTGATCGGATGGTGTCCAATAGGCGCTCTTCACGTCGCGTGTGCGGCGAGCGTAATACATCCGAAATCCTTCCTGGAAACGATCCCAGGATGGCGATGGAACAAATTTATCAATAGCCGTCACCTCATCGAAGCCAAGGTATTGTAAAGATATTTTCAGCAGCTTCTCGCTGATGACAACGCCGTTATTGAAGGATAGAGGGAATAATTTGTCTTTTTCCAATATATCCCCCCCGCATCTCCGCCGTATACACCACGCAAGGGTCGCTCAGTCCCGGATGAATGAGTGCCCACAGAAACACGCCCTTCCGGGCGCGGTCACACAGAAAGGCGAGGAATTGAAGCGGGTCGCACTGATGGTTAGTGAATACGGTATTTATCATGATATCGACTTCCGGAACCTGTACCTCGTCTTTAAATCGATGGTAAAGATTGTCGTAAATACCGCGCGTGAACCTGACATCTGTGCCTAATAAGTTATTCATCCATCTGAAGAGGTTGGATAAATCGTTCCAATCGTAACCGCGACAAGATTTAGCACCACGAAGCGCCAGATTGAACAGATTGAGACCAGTGTTGCAGCCAATCTCCGCAAAGGTTAAATCGCTCAGCTTACCACCTGCATGCATGCAAATCTGATCGGCGATATAGTCATAGATTTCCCGGTATTCCTGGTTGCATTTGCGGAAATGGCCAAGATCTGTCGGTTGCTTTCGGTCGCCGACGTCCTGCTGTGGAGCATATACGTTGAAATCACTGATCCCGGTTACCTTGTCGTATTCATCATGGAGGTTCTGTCCCTCACCGACCTCGACATCATCCGCCAAGATGAAAGGCTGATAAAAGAGATGACCATCACGGATGAACTTAACACCGGTTCTCAGCTGCTCTTTGCGGGTAATAAAGGGCCGTAAGTCCATGACCAGCCTATGGTGCAAAGAAGGGGGTTGATGAGTGTGGGTGTCTGCGAGGAATGTATAGGCGGAGCCACCCCCCAAAACAAGCAAAATGTTTCGAGCAATCCGCTATTTGCATCGTCAAGCGAGGCTTGAAGAACGATCACCGTGATTTGCTATCCCTAAACGACGGGGGCTTTCTTGCGTGAAAATATCCGGTGACGCAACCGATCGAGGGGCATCTCAATCCATTGAATCGCTGCGGCAGATACCAGAAGGCTCGTTATTAGGACGGCAGCGACAACGTAGCGTTGTCCATCGTTTGAAGGTTGAAGCCGCGCTGACAACAGCTGCAAGATGACAAAATGGCTTATATAGATGGGATAAGACAACTCTCCGATGAACCGGTCCCATTTTAGCCGCGTGCTAAAGTAGAATGCGCATGGCAGGCTCATTATCGTCATCAACAGAATCAGCCAGTATCCGGGTGCTACGCCAAGGGGCGGCGCACCCCATTGCGATGAACCGCCAGCAAAGTTGAGATCCACCGTC
>Ga0206980_1059_pt1 | contig 17835 bp, 11 predicted proteins | sample Alteio_BWMinCont_20_FD_153494 | JGI IMG/M metagenome (GOLD analysis project Ga0206980, IMG submission 153494) | Enriched cells from forest soil in Barre Woods Harvard Forest LTER site, Petersham, Massachusetts, United States -... | ecosystem: Environmental > Terrestrial > Soil > Temperate forest >...
AACCTGTCCTGATCCCACTCCCAACCCGGGCCCCATGGAAAACCAGCCGTTACTGTCCGTTTCCAGCTGGTTATATTAACCATTGAAAATTGTAATTTCAATAACCTGCTATCAATTAAGCTAAGCGCTAAATTATCGCCACATACTTCTACAAACGGAAGCCAAAGAGAATACCTCTTGTTGTAAGCTGAGTCATCGCGGAGCAGATCGCCGTATTTGTTTTGCATTACTGTGTCAACCTTCGAAGATTTTATGGGCTGGCTCACAACAGAATCAGAGCCAATAGAGTCAGAATGCAGTCTGATTTTTTTTGCTTTTATATCTTTCAACTGCTGATCGGCATTACCCAGATCGCGATTAATAGTATCAAGCTTAGCAACATGTTTAATAGTATCAATTTTAACAGCTGCTTTAGATGTATCCGCTACTTTATTATTTTGCCCATAAACACATGAAGCAACAAAAAAGAAGAAAGAGAGAAGTATAGTTTTCATCATAATTAGATCTTTCTTCCTTGAATAACTCTTAGGATTATTGCAATAATTGCTATAACAAGTAATAAGTGAATTAGTCCTCCGGCTTGATAGCCCAGGTAGCCAATGGCCCAGAATATTATTAGTATTACTGCTATGATATAAAGTAGGTTTCCCATAATTTTTAATTATTAAAATTTTTAATTCCCGGTTAGTTTAAAACTGAAGATTGGTGAGACGGAACTGTCCAACACATACTTAGGCCCGAAGCCCCAGGTATTGCTAGTATGCCCAGTGTAACACCCTTATGGCTAAACTTGTGTAATTCAGGAAGTATGATACCAACTAAAGCGCCTACCGAAAGGCCTACCATATCATCTGACGGAAAATGCGCAAGTGCTTTAACACGTAAATACCCCATAACCACAGGTGGTATTAAAGCTGCAGTATACATCAATACCTTGCTTGCATCAGGATTATAATCACAATAAACCTTGGCTGCGAAAAAAGAGGTAAATGCTACTGATGCTGTATGCCCGCTATATGCTGAATTGCGATCGTTGCCGGTATTACGATCTCCGACAGGAAGTTGGGTGTAGTATGTGATTGGCCTGTATTTATTTTCGAACGTGGGTCCGAACCAGCTGTAATTATAAACTGTAAATGTTAAAACATGTCCCTCGCAATACATGAACAAAATAGGTAACCAGTCTTTCCGTATTTTTTTGTCGAATGCCAGTAATGCCGGAAGAATAACAAATATGGGCGGCTCAACTTCATCGGAGATTTTGCTATACATCAAATGCTGACTCGGATTCTGATTTAAAGCCCACCTGTCAAGCGGGTTAATAATACTGGTATTTAAATCAGCCAATTCAGCATCCGATATACCGGGTTTGTTCTTTATTCTACCAATAGATGGATAATCGGTAGCCAGGCCACCAACTATAATGGCGGTACCACTTATATAATTAACGTGGTAAATTTTCTTTCGGACTGTACTGTCATTCGATTGACAAAAGGCAGAACCTGAAAAAATAAGAACGGCCAACGCCGTCACTATTCTTCTATTGAAGATTCTTGTTCTAGATGCTTTACTAATAAGATTTGTTTTCATGTGGCAAAGGTGCTTGCCAACGGAAGAATGAGTATTACATAACTTTATTGAAAAGTTACATTAATCACTCATTAGAACAGGATAGGCTATATAGATATTCAATTAAGCCTTCTGCAATCTTGCTTTTTTATCAAGCTTTTGCAGACCTACTATTTTTCTCGCTATCCAAAAACAGCCAAAAGCGAAAAACGGTGCGCACACAACATCAACTGTATAGTGTACATGCTGTATAAGAAGTAATATAGGCACACACATTAAAGCAAATAATATATAATACCTATCTGTTTTTTTGAAAGAACACAAATAAAGGATGCATAGTGTAGCCGTATGGCCAGAGAAGAAGAGATCTCGGGTAATGCACCTCGATCCGTACATTAAATTACATATAGGGTCTTTTAATTCTACTAATCCAGCCGGAGCCATTAATCGGGTAGCACTTATAGAAATTATCCGGGCAATTAATAAAAGACTAAACGATATCAAGGTCATGATAAACATTTTGGGATGACTGATGCACCTTATAACCACGAGAAATGTGACACTCGTCATGAAAAATGAGATAGGGAGAGAAACATTTTTTGAAGGCAACTCTTTCAAAACCCAATCATTTAATACCACTCCGCCTTTATAATCTTGTATATAATTGAAGAATTGGTTAGTAACCATTAATATCAAAGGGAGCACCGCTAAGGTTATCATCAAGGTTCTTCTGAATACTTGGTTAAGCCATGCCTCGTGCCAATTATGCTTTATTGTCCAAGCAGTCTTTTTTATCTGAAATTCTGTCCAGGCAATTATTCCCGGATGGAGTGGTATATGATGTCTTCGTGTGTACGTTTCCATAATCTATTCTATTTACTGCTTTGGCGCAAAACGCCTCTGCTCTATTTCACATTACAAAGGTGCGCCCTATGCACCCCATACACCTTATACAAACTACCCTAAACATTGCATTATTTACATGTTTTAAGCCTCCGTTTATACCTTATCAGCCTGAATTACAAAAAATTAAGCCAGTAAACAGGGTAAGAATGAAAATTGAGGTAACTTTGCACCTTATTTATTTTTATGGATGTAGTTATTAAAATATCACAGTTCCTTCTTGGTCTTTCTATTCTTATTATACTTCACGAAGCAGGACATTTTTTTTCGGCACGTTTCTTTAAAATTAAAGTAGAAAAATTCTACCTTTTCTTCGATCCCTGGTTCTCTCTTTTTAAATACAAAAAAGGCGATACCGAATATGGTATTGGCTGGTTGCCTTTGGGCGGCTATGTTAAAATAGCCGGTATGATTGATGAATCGATGGATAAAGAGGCCATGGCCCAACCTGCACAGCCATGGGAGTTCCGCTCTAAACCGGCATGGCAAAGGCTTATTGTAATGATAGCCGGTGTAACCGTTAACGTGTTATTGGCCATAGTTATTTATTGCATGATATTATTGGTATGGGGATCTGAATATCTGCCAACAAAGAATGTAAAGTACGGTATTTACTGCGATAGCACCGCTATTAGAATGGGGCTTAGAAACGGTGACCAGATACTTAGTGTTGACGGAAAAACCATTGAGGATTTTAATAAAGTAGGACTTACCGTAATAATGGATAAAGCCCACTCTATACAAGTATTGCGTAATGGCCAGCCTCAGAACATAAATGTAAATAGCGATGATCTTTCGCAAATACTTAAGAGCCCTGCAGAATTTATACAGCCACAATATCCTTGCGAAGTAGATTCAGTAGTACCGGGTTTAGCGGCAGAAAAAGCAGGTTTGAAAAAAGGCGATAAGATCATAAAACTTGATACAACTACTACCAACTATTTTCAGGAATTTAAAACCGCCATTGTAAAAGACAGTAATAAAGATGTAACACTGACTGTTAATTCCGGCGGGCAAATAAAAACCCTCACTGCTCATGTAAGCAAAGAAGGAACATTGGGTTTTGTACAAAAAGATCCGACCAGCTATTTTGAAACCGTTAAAAAGAAATACTCCATCATTAGCTGTATCCCCGGCGGTATTGGCTTGGCTGCGCAAAGCCTGAGTGGTTATGTAAAGCAGGTTAAAGTAATTTTTACGGTTAAAGGTGCGGCAAAACAAGTAGGGGGCTTTGGCACTATACTTAAAGCTTACGGCGGTGTTTGGAGCTGGGAACATTTCTGGCTGCTAACTGCGTTCCTCTCTATTATGCTAGCCTTTTTGAATATTCTACCAATACCTGCACTAGACGGCGGACACGTGCTTTTCCTTTTATACGAAATGATTTCAGGACGCAAGCCTAGTGATAAATTTTTAGAGTATGCTCAATGGGTAGGCATGATAATTCTACTTTCGCTTGTTGTATTTGCTAATGGCAACGATGTATTTAAGCTGTTTCATAAATAATGCAATTTAAATTACACCATACAATATTACTTGCATGCTTGGTAATTGCATCCATTACCGTTTCTGCTCAGCAGTCCAACTCGCGTGGCAATAATGGCAAGTCGGGCGATACCGCATTGAACCGTGCATTAGGTATAAAGAAAGATACCACTATGGCGCACCGTTTGTTGTTAGTGCCTTTCGAACCAAAAATGCTTATGTCGGAAATTGGTAAAGACATTAATGCCAAAACGCATCAAAGCTACAATGCAATTACCGATGAGCTTCGTGAAGAATTAGATATGGCCATGTACAGTTCGTTACGCCGCAGCTGTGTTACAGTTGATTTATTAGATGGCAGGCAACATTCAGATTCTATGTTGGCCTATATATATGGCTCTACTTCCTATAGTTATGATATGGTTCCGGGTACAGCACCTGATCAGGGCAGTAAAGACAAAAACAAAACCGGACGTTACATTAACAATGGTCAGTTAGAAGTGCCGGTAGATTACAGCCAGCGTTTTATGAATATAAATATTCTGAACCCTAATTTGCTTAAAGAACTTGGCTCGCGCTATAATACTGATACGTATGTGTTTATAAACGAGTTAGATATAAAAAATGTAGATAATAATGCCACCAATTTGTCTGACGAGACCTATCGCCGACAAGTGATAGTACATTATTCAATAGTTGATAATACGGGCCATTTTGTAAGCAAGGGGATTGCTACTACCTATTTCCCTTATAGTGAGAATGATCCTAAAGAAATTGGGGCAAAATACTTTACAGTTATAGGCCGTATTATACTAAAGAATTATGTTCAGGGCCTTGTATCTGATGCTAAAGTGAAGGAACAAAAGAAAAAGTAATAAATTAGGGCTTCATTATTTGAAGCTCATAAACATCTTTAATAAAACAATATGACAACAGCAGCAATGAAAGATACCCACGGAATAGCAAAAGTATTAGATCAACTTGGCCTTACAGGAACCATGAATGGTGCAGGAACCGGCCAAAACTGGATCAATACAACAGGTGATGTATTAGAATCATATTCACCATGCGATGGCGCACTTATCGGTAAAGTGAAACAGGCTACTGCTACTAATTACGAAGAGGTAATGAAAGCTGCTTGTGCAGCATTCCCTGAATGGAGAATGTGGCCAGCACCACGCCGTGGCGAAATAGTTAGGCAAATAGGTGATGCATTAAGGCAGTACAAAGAACCTTTAGGTAAGCTTGTATCATACGAAATGGGTAAAAGCTACCAGGAAGGCTTAGGCGAAGTACAAGAGATGATCGATATCTGCGATTTTGCTGTAGGCCTATCTCGTCAACTATATGGTTTAACTATGCATTCGGAAAGGCCATTACACCGTATGTATGAACAATACCATCCACTCGGGCCTATTGGTATTATAAGCGCGTTTAATTTCCCTGTTGCAGTATGGGCATGGAATGCTATGCTGGCTATGGTTTGCGGCGACGTTTGCATTTGGAAGCCATCTGAAAAAACTCCGTTAACAGCAATTGCTTGTCAACATATTATTGCACCTGTATTAAAGAAAAATAATGTTCCTGAAGGTGTTAGCTGCCTTATAGTTGGCGATTACAAGATCGGCGAGCTACTTACTAAAGATACACGCGTACCTCTTATTTCAGCTACGGGTTCTACCCGCATGGGTAAAAAAGTAGCGGTTGCTGTAGGCGAAAGATTAGGCCGTTCTTTACTCGAATTAGGTGGTAACAATGCTATTATACTAACTCCTGATGCCAATATTAAAATGGCTATTACAGGTATTCTTTTCGGTGCTATTGGTACAGCAGGCCAGCGTTGTACTACAACCCGTCGTTTAATTGTGCACGAAAGCATATTCGATACCATGAAGGCTTCTTTAGAAAAGGCATACAAGCAAGTTAAAATTGGTAACCCATTAGAAGAAGGCGTATTAATGGGGCCCCTAATTGATAAAGATGCCGTTAAGCACTATACCGATGCCATTACTAAGATAACTGAACAAGGTGGCAAGGTTATTTGTGGTGGTAAGGTATTAGAAGGCCCGGGTTACGAATCGGGCTGCTATGTGTTACCAACTATTGCTGAAGTTAAGAACGAATACCCGATAGTACAACATGAAACCTTTGCCCCTATATTATACCTTATAAAGTATAAGACTATTGACGAAGCTATCGCTTTGCAAAATGGTGTGCCTCAAGGGCTTTCTTCGTCCATCTTCTCTAATAACATATTGGAAACTGAAAAATTCCTTTCACATGCCGGCTCAGATTGCGGTATAGCCAATGTTAATATTGGTACATCGGGTGCTGAAATAGGTGGCGCCTTTGGTGGTGAGAAAGAGACCGGAGGTGGCAGAGAATCAGGTTCTGACGCGTGGAAGAACTATATGCGCAGGCAGACCAATACTCTTAATTTTAGCACGCATCTGCCTCTGGCTCAGGGAATTAAATTCGACATTGGCGAATAACTGATATTAATCAATTGTTATTTAACGGTTTAGGCGTAACCAAATCAGCCTAAATCCGTTAAACTACATCCTATAAGGAACCAAGCATTGTTAATAATATTAAAAAGTGGTGGTTATAAGCATTTTATAGCTACTTAATTTTGTTTATGCACATTACTTGTACTTTATAATAAACTATGGGTTATTAATAATGGCAAAAAGGTACTCTATAATAGTTTTAAGTTTTTTAGCCTGCTTTTTGATTGTGCAGACATCTTTTGCTGTAATTACATTTACAGCAAAGGCATCTACGGCGTGGGGTGTTTCTACTACTTGGACAACGGCACCTAATACTCCCGGCGCAGTTCCCACCGCCAGCGATATTGTTAGCATTCCTGGAGCTTTTAACGTAAGTCTCGATGCTACCGGTGATGTATGTAGTTCTTTATCGGTTGCAGGCACATTAACCGGAGCTAACTTTACTCTTACTGTTGGTAGCGGAGGTTTTACCAATAGTGGTACTACATCATTTACAACAGGGACACTAAATGATGCCGGTAGTTTTGCCAGCAGTGGTACGTTTACATACGGTACTGGTACAGTTAATATGAATGGCGCAGCCGCTCAATCATTAGGTGGTACAACTGCCCCTACATTTTATAATTTAATAATAAATAACAGCACCTCGTCTACTGTTACTTTAACCAGTAATATAACTGTAAACAATATACTTACTTTAACAAAAGGCACTTTAGATGTTTCGCCATCTAATTATATTTTAACTATTGTAAACACACTTACAAATAACGCATCTACAACCGCTTTTAACGGAGAAACCGGAACAGTTACTTTTTCAAATACTTCTACTATCAATGGTACCTCAGGTACTACGTTCTATAACCTTACATTAGCATCAGGAGCCGCCGCTATTACTTTAACAGCTACAACCCAACCTATAACAGTAACCAATACTTTAAATATAAGCCCGGGTACGGCGGCACCAACTATGCTGCTTAATGCAAATACATTAACAGTAGGTGGTAACGTTATAATAGGTAACAATGGCGCAGTTAAAGGTGTGCTTACATTTACAACTGGTGCATTAAATATAGGCGCTAATTTTACTGATAACGGAACATTTAATTATGGTACAGGTACCGTAACCTTTAATGGCGTCTCTGGGCAAACTATGACTGCCGCGAGTAGCCCGTTGAATTTCTACAACTTAATATCAAACCCTAATTCGGGAGTTATTGTAAGTATGGGCGTAGCTATTAAAATTAATAACAATTTTAGTATTACTCAGGGTACTTTCTACTCGTCTTCATTTGCCATTACCGGCAATGGCAGCGGTACCATGACAATGTCATCAAACACAACTCTATTGTTAGGCTCCACTACTGTTGCGACAGCGGTAGCTTTTCCATCCGGTTACGGTGTAGCCAGTATTAATCTTGCCACTAACAGCACAGTTACTTATCAGGCAAATACAAACCAAATTATATCCGGCACACCAAATTATGGCAACCTAACTGTAACAGGTGGCTCTGTATCGACAACTAATACACTTAGTAGTTCTTGCCCGGTATTTGGTGATTTTTTAATTCAAAACGGAACCGGTGTTGTAACATTTGACCAGAATGGAACTACAATGGGTCTTCATGGTAATTTTACAGACAATGGTATTTTCCTGGCTAACGCTGGTAAAGATACATTGAGCGGTAGTTCAGGCGTTCAGGCCTTATCTTCGACTGAAGTAGGTGGTATTACATTTTATTATTTAGTTGTAAACAATACAGCTGCAACTACACCTGCTATTACATCAACATGCAATTTAAATGTAAATAATAAAGTAATTTATTCAGCAGGCCAGTTAGATCTTAAAGGGCATACCTTTTTGGTTACACGAGGAACCACAACTGTAGGAACAGACTTATTCAGTGGTGGATCTATTATTAGCAGTACTGCAGGGGCACAATTTAATGTTACTGATCCCGACACCTCAATAAATCTGGAGTTTTATGGAGTTGATTCAGTGCACAGGTTTATTATTGGAGGTTCTGGTATAGGCATAACTATGAACGACACTGCTTATCAAATAGCATTTCAATATTTTACAGAATATGGTACCGCCCTTTTTGAGCAGGTAGGTGATAATGGAAATATATTTGAAGGCGGTAATGGGTTTCACGGGCCGGTAACTTTTACTGCGTACAAAGCAACACAAGTATGGAAGTTTGGCGCATTTGGAACACAGCCGGGTCCCTTAGAGGCTGATACTTTTTATACATGCACGGTAAATGCCAATGCCAATGGTGTCGGTTCCGGAAATAACAACTTTATATTAGGAGCCAATAATACTGAGACTTTTTATGGTACTACAAACTTTACCTCCAATACCAACGGTGGTTTTTATATTGGCAGGTCTAATGGTACCGGGAACTCCTATGTAACATTCATGGGACCAGTCATTTGCCATATTAGTAGCACAGGGTTCATGGAATTTGCACAGTCTGGTAGTGCTGCCGAGAATAATACGGTTGTGTTTAATAGTACCATTCAGCTTAACTCCAGCGCCACATCAACTGGCCACTATTATTTTGGCAATAGTGCATTCAGTACTATCATTCTTACTCCTACAGGACAATTTGTGGGCACAGGTTCTTTGCTTGGGGCAAGTGATGTGTTTCTGGAAAATGTAACACAAAACGGGACAACACTAACTCAAACTATTAATACTGCGGGTAGTACTGGGTATTTTGAAATTGGCGGTAGCACGAGCTCGCCTGCCAAGCGCTGTGTATTTAATGCACCTTGTGTATTTACTGCTGATACGGCAGGGTATATTATTGATGCTAAATTTTACGCAACTGCTCCTTTAACTTTTACAGTAAACCATGCCGGAGCAAATGGCTATCTTTTAGATGATACTTGTTTAGGTACTGTAACAGCTACAGTAGGTGAAATGAGGGTACAGAATAATGTTTTTGGCGCGTCTCCCGTAGGTTCAAATGGAGGAGCTACCGTTAGCTTAACAGAAACCAATACCATAACGGCTGATAGCAGTGTTAATAATGGTGGTAATAAATTTTATGTGCCGGTAACTATTAATAATACCGGTAATGCCTTTATGTTTTGGGGAGGCCCTGCAGCAGATTATTTTTATTCGGATGTTACTTTTCTTTTAAATGGTCCTTGTATTATGTCTGCTGGCTCAAAGGTTAAATCATATTTCGGCGGTAATATTACAGTAGGCGGCACCCAAACTTATTCTATGTACTTTGGTTACTATCATGGTGCAACATCAGGCGGAATGATAATCAGTGGTACGGGAACACAGGTGTTTTCGGTTACGGGCAGTGCAGTAGAGCCTTATATTAATAACCTGAATATGAATATGACGGGTACTGGTACAAACATATTAGAGATAAGTAATTTTAATGTTGATTATTTAGCGGGTACGTTAACGTTTAGTCCTAATACCGCCCTCAATAATACAGGTTTAATTAACCTTAATGGGCACACTATGACTTTAGGATACCTTCTGCCAGCAGCAGTTACACTTGGCACAATAAGTTACCCTGCTGCATCTAGCGGCAGTACGGCAGGTTGGATATATGGCGGAACATTTACTCGTGATATAAATACCGTTACAGTTCCTTTACCAACAGCGGGTGCAACATCTACCACTGGTTTCTTTCCAATAGGTTCATCACCAGCTTTAAATGTATTTCAACCACTATGGGTTGCTACTAGTGGCGCCGATTCTATCGCTGGGTCTATTAGTGTATCACAAGGTTCAAATGCTAGCGGTTATTCAGCTATTACTTCATATAATGATGCTACTTGGGCAGGAGGAACCTCAGTAACTGGAATATCCAATGCAAATTGGCTTGTTTCAGAGTCCAATATGGTTTTAAAGAAAGGGAAGACCGCATATCTGGTTTTTGGTGGTTTTGGCTTCAACACTTTTTTAGATGCAGATGTAAATGCATCTCTTGCCGCCAGCACCATTGATACATATGTTGCTCCGCTTAATTTATGGAATGCCGCAACAGATGTTGAGGTAGAGCGTTCCGGCTTATCTCTTGCACAATTAAATAATACCTGGCACATTGGAACCAGTAATACACATGCTTCTCCTCTACCTATACAATTAACATCGTTTACCGCCGATTGTGCTAATTATGCTGCATTACTAAAATGGACAACCGCTACTGAAACTAATAATGATTTCTTTACGCTTGAAAAAACACAAGATGGAAACTATTTTGAAAAGGTAGCAGTATTGCCTGGGGCAGGAACCAGCACTACTCCACGCGATTATTTATTTACCGATCAAAGCCCGTTTACAACAACCTCCTATTATCGTTTGTCGCAAACTGATTTGGATGGAAAAACTACTGCTCTAAACACCATAGTTTATGTACCATGCGAAAATCAGAATGCGGTAACTTCATTTGCATATAATAAATCAATAAAAGTTGAAATAAACTCAACAACTGAGGAGACTTATACAATAACACTATATAATAGTTTGGGTCAAATGGTTTATAACAAGAGTGTAAGCACTTATCAGGGCCTTAATTCATACAACATTACACCGAATACCGGTAACGGTGTGTATATACTTCGTGTAACTGGCACAAGTACTGTTTATTCCAAAAAAATGGTGCTGGGCACAGAAAATTAACCGGTTAGCCCAATCTTTCTCCTTCTTCAACTATTACTAATTGCATGTTTAACCAAGATTTTTAACTTTGTGGTACTATACTATAACTTGTAAGTTATGATGAACGACCTTATAAATGGGTTTCCGAAACAATTAGAAGAGGCTGTTGCTATTGCGGAAAATGCCAAGCTTTCAAAACCAATCAACTCTATTAATAAAGTAGTTATATGTGGCCTTGGCGGTTCGGGTATTGGTGGCACTATTTTAAAAGAAACCGTACAGCACGAAGCTTCAGTACCTATAGAAGTAATAAAGACTTACACTATACCCGCATATGTAGATAAGCATACACTGGTTGTATGTTCTTCCTATTCGGGTGATACAGAAGAAACACTTGAGGCGTTTGCGGAGGCAAAAAAACGCAATGCACATTTGGTTTGTATTACTTCAGGAGGCAAATTATTAGTTCAGGCTAAAGCAAATGGTTGCGATGCAATTGTAATACCACCAGGCATGCCGCCAAGGGCTTGCCTTGGTTATTCGCTTACCCAGCTTTTTAAGGTTTTGGCATTTCATGGTATTGCTTCATCTTATTCAGAACAGATACTTTCCTCCGCTAAATTTTTAGTAGAGAACCAGCCATCGTTAATGAAAGCAGCACAACGTATGGCAGAAATACTGGTAGACAAAACACCTGTTATATACAGTACTTCTTTACACGAAGGCGTAGCAATACGTTTCAGGCAACAATTAAATGAAAATGCCAAAATACTATGCTGGCATCATGTCATTCCCGAAATGAATCACAACGAGCTTGTTGGTTGGAGTCATGAGTATCCTAATCTGGCGGTACTCATTTTCAGAGATACACACGAACATCCCCGTAATGATTTCCGCATAGACCTTTGTAAAAAAATATTTGAACAGCATGCTCCGGTTGTAATTGAAATACCATCAAAAGGGAAAAGTGCATTGGAAAAGAAATTGTATTGGATCTATTTTGGCGATTGGGTATCGTGGTATTTATCTGAACTAAGGCATGTAGATGCAACCGAAGTAAAAGTGATAGATCAGCTAAAGAGCGACTTAGCCGGAAAATGAACCGAAAGGTTGTATTTAGAGACATAGGCAATATTGATTATAAAGAAGCGTGGGATTACCAGGAAAAGCTTTTCCAGGAAGTAGTTTCTAAAAAACTTGCCAACCGTTCTTTACCCGAAAATGAACAAGTATTTACCGGCAATTATTTATTGTTTTGTGAACACCCCCATGTTTTTACTATTGGTAAAAGCGGTACCGAGGCCAACCTGCTTATAAGCACGGAACAGCTTCATCAACGAAACATAGCTTACTATAAAATAAACCGGGGTGGCGATATTACATATCATGGCCCGGGGCAAGTGGTAGCCTACCCCATTTTTAACCTCGATTATTTTTTTACCGATATACACCGCTACATGCGCTGCCTTGAAGAAGCTGTTATACTTATGCTAGCTGAATATGGCATTAAAGGTGAGCGCTTAAAGGGAATGACCGGAGTATGGCTAGATGCAGACCACCCTGCAAAGGCCCGTAAAATATGTGCTATGGGTGTACGTACCAGCCATTGGGTAACCATGCATGGCATAGCACTTAATGTGGAGCCCGAGTTGCAATATTTTTCTCTTATAATACCCTGCGGTATTACCGACAAGGCAGTTACATCTATGGCAAAAGAACTGAAATACTCACCCAATGTTGAAGAGCTGAAAGCAAAGTTGAAAAAGCATCTTGCAACGGTATTTGAGCTTGAATATGCTGGTTAAAGCGGAGGCTTTGGAAAGAAGGGATTTGGAAAAAAGAAGGATTTTTAAGCTAAGTATTTTATAAAACAGAAAAGCCTTCCCGAACACTCGGTAGGGCTTTTTTATATCCCTCACTCCTCGTTCAGCATAATTTCCGGCAGTGGTCTAAAGATAATTCAATATGAGTTACTGAAATGTATTAACCAGATATATAATATTATTGATTATTTATGGGACGAAGGCTCAGCCTCCGCCCAACGGGGGTACCAGTATATTTAATTATGCGCTACAGTACTAATCGTACCAGTGCCGGCAGATATCTTTCTAACACACCAATTTCCTTGATCGACAAAAAAGATGTTACCATTTTTGTCGACTGCAATCCCGGCAGGGCCATTTATTTCTGCCGACTTGGCAGGACCACCATCTCCGCTATGCCCAATGGTGCCATTACCTGCAATAGTAGTAATATAACCTGTAGTAGTATTTAATTTACATATTCGAGAACTATCTGATATATAAAGGTTTTCATAGGAATCAAAACTAATGAACCAAGGCGTAAGACCTTCCTGCAGTGCCGGAAGACTATCACCATTATATTGCTGCTGTCCATTTCCTGCTATGGTATTTATAATGCCTGTCAAATTATTTATCTTTCGGATTCTATGGTTACCAAAATCCGATATATATATATTCATTGAATCATCCACAGTTACTGCTCCGGGGCTATTTAATTCACAATTTAATGCTGTGCCTCCATCTCCACTATATCCCTTTGTTCCATTACCTGCTACTGTAGTAATTACTCCCGTAGCTGAATTTACCTTTCTTATTCTATTATTGCCATAATCTACAATATAAATATTACCCGCTTTATCAGCCGCTATGCCTTCAGGTCCATTTAATGTTGCATAAATTGCCTGTGCACCATCACCACCGTACCCTACATTTCCATCTCCAGCGAGTAATGACATATATCCTGCTGTGTTTATCTTGTGAACTTTATTACAGCTTACATCAGTAAAATAGATATTCCCTAAAGAATCCGAGCATAGACCGAAGGCTGTTACTATTGATCCCGATATAGCAAGCCCCCCATCACCACCACAGCCCGCCCAACAGCCTGTATCAACCAGTACCGATAATTTACCTTGGTTGTTTAACTCAATAATATCAAACTCATTGTTTGCAAAGTAGACATTACTATTTCTATCAACTGTTAACCCTGAAGGATCATTAATATTAAAGGGATTAAACTGCCTACTAGTCTGATTTTGAGATGGTTTATTACAACTAACAATAGTAAAACCCGCTGATACGATTAGGAACATAACAATAAATAATCCCTTGTGCTTATTCATCCCAATCATTGTTAATCAAATATACTCATTTTCTTAATGATATACTATCTTGTTTTAACCAAATTAACTACTTTTCTACCGCTATTGGTCTCTAATACACATAAATAATTGCCTGAAGCCAAAATGTTTCCATCTACTTCTATGGTGTGTGTGCCTTTGGTATAATAGCCATTTGCAATGCTTTTTACTTTTCTTCCTGCAATGTCACTAAGGTATATACTTGCATGGCTATCTTGCTGTAACGAAAAATTAATAGTAGTTATAGATTGAAAAGGATTGGGATAGGCAACAATCCCATCGTGAATATATGCAGTATCAAATTCAAGGTTTTTTTGGTAAGGTAAATGGACAAGGTTATCTGTATATGGATCAGGTTGAAAGGTATAAAAAGCAGCAGCAGGGGAAGAGCAGCAGCCTTGGTTACATATTGCATCGAAATACGAACCTCCTTGAATTTTTATTGGCCCTTCTGTTGGGTTGAGATCAATATATGATTCCGCGCCACCATCTAATATTAAAGCCCCGTTGTCATAACTACTTGTCACCTTACTGCCATTATCTCCACCATCCTTTAATTCAGTATTAGTAGCAACAGTCAACTGATTAACAATAATTGGAGAGCACCCATTTGCATAAATAGTAAACGGACCTGCACCATGTTCGCTTCCTATAGTAGAATAATACGTATTACCTGAACTTTGATCTAAAGATAAATAATTAGAAGGATAATAATCGGGATAACCGATTGCATTACTAAATGAACCCGGATTGTTGTAATTATAGTTTAAGAATGAAGAGTTAGAAGCATTATCGATTTGAGTTTCATTTTCAGTTCCACGTTGTTGTGATATTAAACAATACAAGTCAAACATCATCATATAATCAAGTCCATTAAAATTCCCCGTGTAACCATTACCATTTTGCCCCGTATTATAGCTATTGGCAAATCTTCTGGGAGAAGCCCATCCGCAGGAAGCATTATCTGAGCATGTGAAATCAATATTAAACGGCGGTTGCGCTTGCGGTATGGGATTTTCAAGATGTGAAAAAGGGCCATGATAGGGTGCACTGTAAACCATTTGCTGCATACCACATAACATATATGGGAAACATTGGGTATTGTATAAAATTTCGTGAACCGCACCGTAATAAATATCCCAACCAGTATTTAGTGTTGTGGCAGAAGCGGGTCCGGAACAGCTGCACCCGGTACCGTCCCAGGTACCAAATGCATTAATCAGGCTACAAACTCCGTTTTGTTTTAATTTCCCAAAAAAATCAAACTCGTCATATGGGCCACCATCATTCCCCATTACAGCGCCCATTTCAGTAACCTCTAAGTCAGTAAAACTACAACCACTACCTAGTTTCAGTTCATCGCAAAGCGATAGATTATACCAAATAACTCCTGGATTAGCCTGAAAAGTCACCAGAGCAGCACCACCTAGTAAAGTACCGAAAATAGTTGCACCAAGCGTTAAATAAGCATCAGGTGGAACGTATGGAGTCATACTAGGTATAGGATAATTAAAGAATTTAGCCACATTAACAAGTGGAGGATAACTTGGCCACATCCAATAAACCGAGAAAGATTGATCAAGCGTAAAGTTAAGCCCATCTTTAGTAATATTAGGCGCTATTTTGTTACCACTGCAATCTATCAGATCTAATTGACTATCATTAAATATGTACTTTAATATTGCATTTGCTAATTGGTCATTCATTCCGAGTAAGTCTGTAGCATAGCCGTATGGTTGACTGTGACCGGAGAACCCAACAATGCCAGCTGGAACTAATTTATGTACCATCATCAGGCTTATGAGCACAGAATAAAAGTCATCTTTACTTGCAACAGACAATGCACTAGGGTCAGTGCCATTTATTTCATCTATCGGGCCAACATCGCCGGTACCATATGCGCAAACAGAATACTTTATAGGGCCGCCAAATGTTATTGTATTATAATTGTTGCACGTATTTGTGCTTGTCAAATTAAGTGTTCCATTATTTAATGGGTCATTTTCAGCCACTTTTACATTTACCCCTTCATCATCCATTGTCATAACACCAAAACCTGGAAATGTTGGGTTGGGCTGTGAGAATATAGAAACATCGGTTGTTTTTCCCGGAGTTTGTTGCCAAGTTGCCACGTATACACTATCTAACCTGAATACCGCATGAAGCGCCAGGTATAATTCCTTCACCGTTTCATCTGTGTTCTGATGGTTAGTGCTTAACAATTTATATTCCATTGCTAATGTTTCAATGTACCATGAAAGTGTTCTTGGCCCATCAACCCACCCCATTCTACTAGTAGGGACAATATTTCCACCATCACCACCATCATTGCGGGCATCGGCAGGTATGCTCATCCCTTGCCCCGAGCCGGGCTTTCCGCCCGTCAAAAAATAGTGAGTTAACCTGTATCTGTAATTCCAGTATTTATCTAATGCTTGGGCATCGGGCGTCCCACCATTGGGATCTGAGTCTGGATTATTGCAGGTATAAGGGTTTTGAGCGTTAGTCAAACCCGCAAATAGAAAAACAGAAAATACCAAGAGGAGTTTTTTGTATGCGTTCATTTTCATTCTGTTTAGTTTTTACCTCTGAATCTGTTTTGCTAAAGCATCTAATCTTTCTTCCAATTCCTTTATTTTTTCCTCCTGCTTATCCATTTTATCTTGTTGTTGCTTTTCTTTTGCATCTTCCTTTATTGTGTATAAGGTTAACTCTTCAACTTTTTGCAATAATTGGCTATTTAACTTACCAATAGAAACGCTTCCTGCACCATCCATTTCTTTAGCCGATTGTATGCCTGGTAAGTGATGATTAAGTTTTAAATAATTACTTAAGGTATCTAAAGACATAAGCTTATAATTCTCGTCAAAAACAAAATCGCAGGTACCAAAACAAACCCTTATTTCATTGGCCCTTTCAACACCATATACATCAAGCATAACACCCGCCTCGGGTGTTGAAGTTCCTATACCTACTTGTTGCGCACATGAACCACAACCAAAATATATAACATTGTTGCCGCTGTTTGTAGTTGATGTCCATTGTATTAATCCGTTTTGCGAATAAGACCCAGTAGTATTTATATTTCCCGAGCCATCAACTGTAAACATATCTGTAGGTGTAGAAGTTGTATTTACAACAGCGAATTCATATGCAGGGGGAGTAGGGTTACTTGTGTTAAATGATACATTAAATTGCGCATCAGGTGAAGTAAGGCTATTGCCAACTTGTACTTGTCCTGCAGTAAATAAATTGCCATTTGTATGTAGTTGAAAATAATCAGTTGCAGTAGGTGTATATTTTACTCCTAATGCTATTTGATTCATATCAGTCAACCCAATTAATGTTCCGTATGCATTACTTGGATCGGCACCGACCAATAATGCAGAGTAATAGCTATTCCCATTATTTGTAGCAGGAGAGTTTACGGATAATGTGCCTAAGAATGAAGGCCCACTTGTACCCACATTTGTAGTACCCGCAATGTTTGCTGTTCCCAATATTGATGCGTAACCTGAAATCGCTGTATTTCCTGCATTATCAATAACAAAAACATCGGGGCCAATTCCTCC
>Ga0206980_1060_pt1 | contig 17813 bp, 16 predicted proteins | sample Alteio_BWMinCont_20_FD_153494 | JGI IMG/M metagenome (GOLD analysis project Ga0206980, IMG submission 153494) | Enriched cells from forest soil in Barre Woods Harvard Forest LTER site, Petersham, Massachusetts, United States -... | ecosystem: Environmental > Terrestrial > Soil > Temperate forest >...
ATTGAAAAAGCCGCCGATAAGCCCAAAAACTAAAAGTATACATTGTTCTCTTTTTGTTCTTGACTTAGAATGTCCGAACTGTATGATGGTTTATTAGAGAATCTGCACTATCATCTGCCCGATAAACCGCTCACCTTATGGAATCACTTTAATGCCAAAACAAAGACATTTCATCTCTTCTGTTGAGATGTGTGCCGGAGCGGGCGGACAGGCGCTGGGGCTAGAAAAGGCTGGATTTGAGCATGAGGCTTTGATTGAATACGAAAAGCCCATGTGTGAAACACTCAAGTTCAACCGCCCTAAATGGAATGTAATACATGGTGATCTGGCAGAGTTTGATGGCCGCAAATACAAAGGCGTTGAACTTCTTGCCGGCGGCCTTCCCTGTCCGCCATTTTCAATCGCAGGGAAACAGCTTGGCAAAGATGATGAGCGTGACCTTTTCCCCACTGGCCTGAGACTGATTGATGAGATCCGGCCCCGCGCTGTAATGATTGAAAATGTTAAGGGCCTTATAGGCGCTACTTTTGCTGACTACCGTGAATATATACTTAACCAGATGAATAAGCTTGGTTACAAGTCTGAATGGCGCCTGCTCAATGCTTCGGATTACGGAGTGCCGCAGCTTCGTCCCAGGGCTATCCTTGTCGGCGTAAAAAAGAATATCTCTGAATTTTTTGAATGGCCCGAAGCTGGCCTTATCCCTCCACCAACCGTAGGGGAAACCCTCTACGATCTTATGGCTGCGCACGGCTGGAAAGGCGCTAAGGCCTGGGCAAAGAATGCAGACAGAATAGCTCCCACAATCGTTGGGGGTTCAAAGAAACACGGAGGTCCGGATCTGGGGCCAACCCGCGCAAAGCAGGCATGGGCTGAACTTGGTGTCGATGGTATGGGAATAGCTGACGAAGCTCCGGGGAAGGACTTTAAAGGCATGCCGAGACTGACGGTTCAGATGGTTGCCCGGCTCCAGGGCTTCCCTGATGAGTGGCAGATCACAGGCAGGAAAACGAACGCATACCGTCAGGTGGGCAATGCATTTCCATCCCCGGTAGCCCGTGCGGTAGCCCAGAAAATAGCTGAATGCCTGGCTTCCACCCGCACCTCCCGTATGGCCAGCTGATTTCTTAGACCCGGCCTTTCGTTAAGTATAGTGCTGTGCGAGAATAGAAGATGGTTTCTGATTCCCGCACCGGTCTTTCTGACCAGAAAATTATTAATGATATTGAGCGCGCCATTCTTAAGAATGTTGGCGGCATGGCTGGTTTGGAAGAAAACTTTCCAAAACTGATACGAAGAGCTATCGATGAAGTAATCGATACGCCGCGCACCGGTCGTCTTATGCTGGAGCAGATTGAAAAAACCGAGAAAACCTATATTGGCACAAAAGTCGAAATTCTTTTCAGAAGCTTTATCCGCTTCCCGAAGGGGATTCTGGATCTTAATGTGGATGGCGTTGACGTCGACATCAAGAATACCGTCACTGGTAACTGGATGATCCCCAATGAAGCTGTGGGCAAGCCCTGTATCCTCATTGAGGCAGATGAAGACAAGGCGGTCTGCTGGCTAGGAATTATCGTCGCGCACATGGAGTCCCTGACAAAAGGGGCTAACAGAGATCAGAAAAGGTCCATATCGAAGGAAGGACGCCAGAATATCCGCTGGCTGCTGGAAAAATATCCGTATCCGGCTAATTTCTGGCGGGGGTTTGAGCCCAAGAAAGCCTGGAAGATTTTTCAGCATGAACATGCCAATGCGCGCCTTGAGCATCTTTTCAGAGAATCTCTGGGGCGCCCGATCCCCAGAGCTGTGATTGAGGGCGTTGCCCAGCAAAAAGACTATATGAAGAGACTGAGAAAAAATGGTGGCGCACGTGACATTCTTGCGTCAGAAAAGATAGCTATTTTATCAGGGGCATATGATAAGGACCTGATTAGCCGATTGGGATTGCCAGCCTGCGGGAAAGATGAGTTTATTTCATTCTGGGCACGCACTAAAGAAGATCAAAAGATTCTCGCAGAAAAGCTGCGATAAATGAAATCCCAGCATTCTTTGTGGACTGAAGAGGAATTAAGGGTCGCCATCGAGGCATATCTCTACATACTTTATTTGCAGCAGCACGGAGTTTCCTTTTCTTCATCAGAAACAGCCTGTCTCTTGATATCTGGCCCCCTGCGCGGCAGAAATGAAGCTTCTATAAGATACAGGATGAGAAACATCTCCTGGGTACTGCGAGAACAGGGCTGGCCAATTATCAAAGGGTACTCCCCGGCGCAGGGCGTAGGTAGGAACGTTGCAGTAAAAATTCAAAACATTTTGGATAAACTTCCGGCGGCTCTTCCTTTTAGAAAAAAGGATCTTCATGCTGTCTCGTTTCGAAACAAAGCCAAACCCTTTGTTCAGGAGGATGTGGCAAAAAGTCTTGAGAAGCTCGGAGCTTCTTTGGGGGATATCAGCGCTTCCCGGGCAGGCATCGGGCATAATAACCCTCCTGAACCGCTTGATGAAGCAGATTCTCTTCAGCGTGATCTGGTTCAGCTGCGTGATGAAGTAGAGAAGCTTACAATAGAGATCAGAAAAAAATCACCAGACAGAAAGAGGCTAAAAAAAGGTTCTGGTTTTTTAGTTCAGTCTGGTCTAAAAATTGTCCTATGGCTCGGAGGCCGTTTCACAAAATTTGCAGATGCAGCGGTGATTTCTATAGGCAAGGCTTTAGGCGCAGTGACCATTGCCAAGATTACCGGCCTTTTGCCGCTTATAACGGATGCCCTTCATGCCCTTATCGGTATTCATGGATAGATTTTCGAAAGAAACGGGTCTCTCACTATATGTATATGTCGGTGCGATAATTCTAAATTGTGGAAATAAAATTAAACCATAGTTAATAGAAAATTATCATTGCTAATAAATTATGGAATTATAACACGCCGCGCACAATATCTATAATTTCTATATTGTGGTATAAATTAACGGCAAGTTTTTTTTAAAATGCCTTTCCGGTTTTTAAAAGTCAAAACGATTAATCTTATGAAGGCGAACTCGTTCAGGCGCCCGTATATTTTCTACTGTATTAAGTTTGAGAGGGAAAATGGTAGCACCGCTGGCGAAGAAATACATAAACAATGGTGAGCTGTACTTGCGGCGCGCTGAAGTTGAAAGCGAGATTGACGGGCTTCTTAAGGTAAGCGTGACGATCTGGGAGCAGCGAGCTGAAATTGTCGACTCAACATTGCCTGACTATCTTTCATCAGAATGTTTGGTCCACCTTTTCCGGGCATCGGCGCAGCAAAAGCAGGAGCAGACAAAAAATAAACTGCTTATCTGTCTCCTAGGGCGATGCTCTCGCATACTCCAGAATAAGGTTTCCGATACCATACGCGGCGCTGAAGATTTGCGGCAGGACATTGTAAATGACTTTGTTGAGCTGTGCCTGACTGAATATCTTCCAGGCGGTGCGCTGGACTATTATGAATCGAATTTCAACTTAGCGTTTAAAAGGCTTCGTATTGATAGAGTCAGGCCAACACTTGTTAACGTGGGGCGCGAGACCGTTCTGTCAGAATTGTCAGACTTTGCCGAAACGATGTCCAGTGACGATATATATGATCAGCTATTAAAAATAGAGAACAGGGATTCAGAACAAGAAATTTCCCTGATGAAAAAACGTGTATGGATCGCCATCAATGAGCTTCCTCCGGACGAACGTACCGTCGTTGCTCTTCAAATGCTCGGATATAGAATCGAATCTAAAGATCCCAAGACTCCAACTATTGCCAGTAAATGTAACGTCGATCCAAGAACAATTCACAATCGCTTAAAAAGGGCGCACGCAAAACTTGCCGAAGCTTTAAAGGAGGAACGGTCATGACCATCACGCAAATTAAACTTTCAGACGCTCTATATGAATTTTCTTTAGCACAAGATGTGCCAAGTGCAGCGTTGTTAGATTCTTTTATTCAACGTTATCCAGCCTATGCGAAAGAGCTGACAGATCTTGCTGTTGAGCTTGTTATAGATTCGATTAGTGAAGAAACACCTTCGCCTAAAGATGATTTACAATCTCAAAAAGATTCCGCGGTTAATTTGACAGTATCTCGAGCTATGAGTCATTATCAAAACCGCCTTTATGAGCTCCAACAAGGGAAAGAAATCAAAGCAGACGCGCGTTTTTCCAATGGGAACATACCGGCAGATCCTTTTAAAAATATGGATACGGCCGCTTTCCGCTCTTTTAGCCGCGCCATTAACGCGAATACTGCTTTTTGTATGAGAGTGCGCGACAGACAAATCAACGCTAATACCATACCAGAAAGATTTTTCATGCGTGCCGCACAGGAACTGCGAACTTCACAAGACAATTTTGTCGCTTATATGCACTTACCAACTGCAGTAGTAAGGGCGGGCCAATCCTTCAAAGCGGAATGCAAGCCTTTTGCCGCAGTGAAGCAAACATACGAAGAAGCTGTAAACGCGTCCAACCTATCAGAAGAACAAAAGAATGATTTATTGTCACTCATAGAAAAAGCCCCAGAGAATGGACAATTTCAGCCACGCTAGAGAAAAAGCTACGCAATTGCATGCTTTTCTTGTCACCGACAAAAAAGCAGACCCTTTGCAGCCGTTTTCTATTGTGGCTGCCGCCGCTCAGCACCTAGATCTTGAAATCCTTCTTCTTTCTAAGGATGATCCAATATTAAAGGGTGCGAGAGCTATTTTTGATGGGCAAGCAGGCTTGATATGCTGTGAAAACTCGGGAACCCCTAGTGAGCGGGCCCTCCTTATAGCTCATGAAATAGGACATGCGTGCTTACATGGCACGGCTTCTAACTGTAATGACAACGACATTGATGTGTCTTGTTCCGGCGAATCTGCCTCTGTAGGTCTGCAGCGTGTTGAAGACTACGGCGTACATGAGAGACGAGAACTTCAGGCCAATATATATGCACGCGAGCTTATTCTCCCACAATCTCTAGTGCGAGAATTATATCTTGTTCAGGGCATGTTGGCAGAAGATATAGCTAAGAAAATGGAATTACCAAAAACTCTCGTTTTTCAACAAATCATAGATGCTATTTTACTACCACCTCCAGTCGCGCTGGAAAAAGACACTCCTTCCTATATTCCGCGCCCAGATCCTTCACAGGATCGTGCTGCAGCACATCGCGGCACAGCTTTTCAGCTTCAAGCGGGGCCAGGAACCGGAAAAACCCGTACACTGGTTAAAAGAATCGTATCTCTTGTTAAAGAAGGTATCGCGCCAGATTCCATTCTTGTTCTTACGTTCTCCAACAAAGCCGCTGGCGAACTGATCGAGAGAATTTCTACCGAACTTCCCGACGTAGTTTCCCAGATATGGGTTGGAACCTTCCATGCTTTCGGCCTTGACCTCATGAGACGTCACCACGATAAGCTAAATCTTTCTTCAGATCCTATTTTATTTGATCGTAGCGATGCAATTGAAGCGCTTGAAGAAATTTTACCAACTTTGCCATTGGTTCACTATCGCAATCTATGGGATCCCACCCTACCTCTGCGGGATATTCTTCAGGCAATATCGCGCGCCAAAGATGAATTAGTGGATGCGGCTCAATATCAGTTACTTTCTGAGAAAATGCTCAGTAATGCTATAGATGCAGAGATGCGCGAAGCTGCTGAAAAATGTCTCGAAGTCGCACAAGTCTATAAAATCTACGAAAAAATACTAAACGATCACGGTGCCATTGATTTCGGCGATCTTATCATGCGGCTCGCAGTATTATTAGAGACCGATGCAGCTCTAAAAGCTACAATTCAGTTACGCCATCGCCATGTCCTTGTTGACGAATATCAGGACATGAATAGAGCAAGCGCACGGCTTTTAAAAACAATAGCAGCAAATGGAGAGAGGTTATGGGTTGTTGGAGATTCAAGGCAATCCATCTATCGCTTCCGAGGTGCCTCATCGGCAAATATGTCTATGTTTTCGCAAGAGTATCCCGGAGCTAAAATTGACCAACTAGAAGTTAATTACCGGTCTTCGCAGCAAATTATAAATACATTTTCTGCCTTTGCCCCCTCAATGGGTGCTTCCGAAGGAATGCTTCCCCTCACTCTTACCGCCGATAAAAGCACAGGTCCGGCAATTACAGAAGTTCATCAACACAAAACCGCAGAAGACGAAGCGGCAGGCCTTGCTGCCAGTATTAAAGAGCTGGAGAGTTCTGGCATCGCTCTGCGCGATCAGGTCGTGCTATGTCGTTCCAATGGACGTCTGAATGAAATAGCTGCTGCGCTTGAAGCTCGTGAAATTCCGGTGCTGCATTTAGGCAGCTTATTTGAAAGAGATGAGATACGCGATCTCTTGGCAATATTAAGCTTAGCAGTTGACCCCTATGGATCGGGATTGATACGTATAGCATCTATGACGCGTTATAATATCCCTTTACAGGATGTCTATTTAATAATTCAAAAATTAAAAGATATCGGGAAACCCGTTCTCAAATGCGGACCAGACCTTATCTGTGTTGAAGGGCTTTCTTCTGCGGGCATCTCAGGTTTGGAGTGTCTAATCCAAGATCTTGCTGACTTGGCGGGCTTGAATTCGGCATGGGAATTGCTAGCGACGTACTTTATTGATAGATCGAAATTAATAAGGAACCTTGCTGGGGATGTGATCTCCACACGCATGCGTGCCATTGCTATCTGGCAGGTTTTCAATTTTATACGTGATCAAAGCCCTGTAGGCACGGGATCGCCAATTCAAAGAACTCTTGACCGGGTACGACAGCTTGTCCTTCTGGCAGAAGAGCGTGATTTGCGCCAAGTGCCGTCTGGCGCGTTACATATGAACGCAGTGCGTCTAATGACTATACATGGCAGCAAAGGATTGGAATTCGAAGCCGTTCATGTCCCCAGTCTAGCAGCCGCGGGCTTTCCTCTGAATTATCGCGGACAAAAATGCCCTCCTCCAGAAGGCATGATAACTAGCATGAAAATCATTACGGTGGACGAAGAGGCAAGACAGTCTCATCAGTATGAAGAAGAATGTCTGTTCTTTGTCGCTCTTTCTAGAGCCAAGCAATACCTTCGCCTTTACCATCCCACTCAACAAAGAAATGGAAATAAAAGAAATCCATCTTCTTTTCTAGCAAAAATTCCAGTCCATTTACTAAATACAGTTAGTAATCCCAGCTGTTTGCCTTCTTTACAACCGGAGATAGCTCCATCTGCAATAACTGTAACCAAGCCTGATACGTGGCTAACAGATAGTAATAAAATAGGTTTATACGATAAGTGTCCACTCCGTTTCTTTTATACGCATATTCTCGGCTTGAGTGGTGCCAAGAAAGCCACTGCTTTTTCTCGTACCCATGACTGTATTTATGAACTCCGTCGATGGCTTACTAATCAGAGAAAGACGGACGTGCCGAGTCTTCAGGAGGCAGAGGCTGCTTTTGCGAGTATATGGCAGAATAAGGGTCCCGTAGGACATGGTTTTGAAGAAGATTATAAGCGCCTTGCCGCCAGGCTGGTAACCGCAATGGTAAGATCTGGTGCAGATTGCAACTTTTTGTCCATAGATGCCTTGGTGGTAAATTTGCAGAATGGTCGTATTGCTGTAGAACCAGATGAAATCATTGAAATGCCCGATGGCACTATCATATTACGGCGTGTACGCACTGGAAGTAAACGCGACAAGGAATATGAAAGGCTGGAATACACTCTTTATTTTAAAGCTGGCCATGACCGCTTCGGGGGAGCCTTTAGGCTGGAGGCACACCATCTAACAGAGGATCTTATTGAGCCCGTGGCAATTATTACAGAGAAAAAGATGTTAAAGAAGCATCAAGAGGCCAATGATATGCTGGCCGGCATAAACTCTGGACAATTCCCTCCCGAAGCAGATGCTATGACTTGTCCGCGCTGCCCCCATTTCTTTATTTGTTCAGCAGTTCCAAAGGGTAACCTGACTATTTCCTAGAAAAATATTTTACCCTTTCCGGTTTTTCTTGCCTGTTCCGATTAAACAAGTAAGAGGCGGCGGAAAACAAGACAATCCTGTCATGTACTTCACGCAGCCCATGGAGCAGGTACAGTCATGACATCAATCAGCATCTTTTACCAAGGCGCAGGCATCCCAGATGTGGAGCATCTCGAAGCCGATATTGAAAAAACTTTCAAAGAAATAAAGGACCTGCTCGGTGCCAAGCACGCATTCACAGGAGAGTTTTTTCTCTTCCTCGAAAACGAAGACGAGCCGGCGCAAGATAATCTGAAGCTGGAAAAGCAGAAGAGTCCGAAGGGTATTAAAGCGCATATCCATCACTGCCGCCACATTGAGGTTTCAGTCACCTTTAACGGTCAAACTGTGCATCATCAATTTGGCCCAGGAACGACGATTGCCAAAGTCAAGCATTGGGCCGCTGTGAAAAAATTTCAGATGACTGATGAGGAGGCTGGCGAACATGTTCTGCAAATCTCTGGTACGCATGACCGTCCGAAACCCGGTACTCATTTAGGCGCGCTGTCTTCTTGCAAGGAATGTCGCATAGCTTTCGATTTGCTTCCTAATGAACGCGTCAATGGGATGTTCATTGATCAGGTGAAGGCATGATGGCGCCAGACGAAAGAGCTTTTCGAGCGGACGTAGCTAAGGCTGCTTTCCGCCTCGGAGAAGCTGATGGACGATGGCAATTGATGAAAATTGCCTGGCCATTGATATTCATCATTGTCGCTGCGAAAGATGATACGAAATACATGCTACGTTTTGAATGTTCTGGGTACCCGCAATCCCTTCCTACGGCGATGCTATGGGATGACGAAAAAAACGCAATGTTGGCATTTAACCACTGGCCCCGCGGCCAAGGTGGGCGGGTAGGTGCCGTCTTTCGTTCCGACTGGAAAGGAGGCACCGCTCTTTATTTGCCCTGTGATCGCGTAAGTATCGAAGGACATACCAACTGGGTGACGGAGATGCCCTCTAAAATATGGCGACCCGCCGAAGGAATTATCCAATATTTGGAGCTTGTTCATGAACTTCTCAATTCTCGCGATTATAAGGGATCTGCTAGCGCCACAGCATGAAGTTTCATGCTCATGGCTGCTATGGCAAAAACTATTAAAAGATCTTCGTATGCGTGGCCGAGGGCGAAGCCGCGAAAGCGGAGCCTTTCTACTTGGCTACCGATATGCAGGGCGCATTCGTATCGTCGACTTCGTTCTCTATGATGACCTCGACCCAAATTGTCTTGAAACCGGTATCGTCCGGTTCGACGGACGATACTTCGGGGCGCTCTGGAAGATCTGTAAGGACCGTAAACTTTCTGTCGTTGCAGATATCCATGTCCATCCAGGCAGTTCTCAGCAAAGCGAATCAGACCGGCAGAACCCAATGATTTCATCTGCAGGGCATATCGCCTTCATTATACCACGCTTTGTTAACCCACCTGTTCGAATCTCACAGCTCGGCATTTATCGTTATCAAGGTGGAAAGCGATGGCTCTCAGTACCAGAGCATCAGCGTCTTTCTTTTCTGCACATCGGATTATAAAGGAGAAAGTATGACGACATTTAACCCCGCTGAAAGTCTCCACCGCCTTGTGAAGGAGGCTCTTGATAGTGGCGCGGCTGCCAGTCTTGAAGAGGCTGAAGCTCTTTTCCGAGGCTACTCGATTACATTTATAATTAGAGAGAGTGAAGTTAATGACTCCGCTTGCCAAGCGGCTCTTGTTACGGGTGTTACTCTCGCTCGAAGAGTCTTTTTAGGTGGTGTATCAGTAGTCGGCGAACTGAATGTACCCTTAAATGTGCCCTTGCCTTTTCTCGGGGCCACGCTAGCAGAAGCTGTTCTTCTTCTTGGCGGTAGAATGATAGCAAATGCGGAGCCGAACAGCCCAATCGTTACAATTGGCGGCGGCCCTCAATCTAAAATTAATCAATTTCATATCCGCGCGGTATTTTCTGGCTGGCGCGGTGGTATAGTCCCTGCGAATACAGAAACCTCTCTGCAAGGCGACATGGTTATGCCTCTTGCCCCCATGATGGCAGTAGCTTTTTCTATTAATGAAGCTTTCCTTTTCGTACGCAGAGAAACTGGTGCGGCTGGCCATAGATCAGTCGGTCTTTCTTTGTGGAAACTTGGCGATGCAGCTGATTGGCTCAGCGTAGATAGCGATGGTCCATCGCTTCGTTACCTCCCTTCTTGCCTATGGTTGATTGGGCTCGGACATCTCGGGCAAGCATATTTATGGGGACTAGGCCTTTTGCCTTATTCGAAGCCTGATAGTCTTCATCTTGTTTTACAAGATATCGACATTATCACTCCTTCGACGGAAAGCACATCAGTCCTCTCGGATATAAACTTAGTAGGCCAGAAAAAAACTCGCGCCATGGCGGGCTGGTCCGAAAGTCGGGGATTTAAGACGTCAATTCATGAGCGCCGATTTGACGGCTCCTTCAGGCGCCAAAGAGATGAACCCTCTATTGCACTATGTGGCCTTGATAATGCGATCGGGCGGCAAGCCTTAGATAGCATCGGGTTTGATTTTGTTGTCGAAACCGGTCTTGGTCGTGGATTTCGCGATTTTAGAACGATACGGCTTCATACTCTGCCTAGTACGAGGCCGGCAGCTACTATTTGGAAGAACGGCGCCAAAGAAGAGGATCTCAGTACACGTGCCGCTTATCAAAGAATGCGGGAGAAAAATGAACTTGATCGGTGTGGCATTACGTTACTTGCAGGAAAAGCCGTGGGTGCGCCATTTGTGGGTGCTATTGCTGCATGCTTGGCTATATCTGAAGTCCTGCGGTTGTTACATTGTGGCCAGATATCTCAATTAATTGATATGGACCTTCAAGATACTGAATTCCTTACGGCCGTACCGCAAGTTCACGACTTTAGCTCTCTCAATCCCGGATTTATTACATTGGATTAATAGCCTTTAATTGACTGGACTTCCCCGTACAACAGAGCGTTACTGGAGGCATGAAGGGCAGAAAACATGAGCAATTTTCTAACAATCCTGATGGGCTAAAAGCCCTTGATACCAGGCAGTTGCAGGCGCTGTGGGCCGATCTTTTTAAGGGGCAGCGGCGTCTCCAGAGCAATGAGTTAGTCATCCGTAAAATCGCCTACTTTTTGCAAGAGCGGGCTCACGGAGGCCTGCCGGTCCGGATATACAACCAATTGACCCGCCTTGTCGAAGGTGGGGCGACACAGCCCATCAATAAATATTCTTTTGAGAACAGCTATGAGCTTGTCCGTGAATGGAATGGCAAGAAATATAACGTTGCCGTTCTTGGTAAGGACAAATTTCAATACGACGGCAGAATTTATAAGACACTCTCTGCTATTGCCAAGGAAATTACCGGCGCGCACTGGTCTGGCCCATTGTTCTTCGGATTAAGAAAGCAGTCCAATGGCCAAAGATGAAAAAAAGCCCATTCGCTGCGCCATTTATACCCGTAAGTCTACGCAAGAGGGGCTGGAGCAAGAATTCAATTCTCTGGATGCACAGCGCGAAGCCGGCGAAGCATACGTAAAGAGCCAGAAGCATGAACTTTGGACGTTGATCCCCAAACACTATGATGACGGAGGATTTAGTGGGGGTTCTCTGGAGCGCCCAGCGTTGCACGAGCTGATGGCAGATATTAAGAAAGGTCTCGTCGATGTAGTAGTCGTATATAAAGTTGACCGCCTGTCACGGTCGCTGCATGACTTTGCTAAGCTTGTTGAAATCTTTGAAAAACATAAGGTTTCATTTGTTTCTGTGACGCAACAATTTAACACGACAAGCTCGATGGGCCGACTGACGTTGAACATCTTGCTTAGTTTTGCCCAGTTCGAGCGTGAGGTCACGGGCGAACGTATCCGGGATAAAATTGCCGCTTCACGTCAGAAAGGAATGTGGATGGGCGGTACGCCGCCGCTTGGTTACGGCATAAAAGACAAGAAGCTCTTTATCATCCCGGAAGAAGCAGAGACGATCAGGTTCATATTTCAGGAATACCTAGCGGCGCCATTGACTGTTGATCTTATAAAAGCACTCAAGGAAAAGGGCATCAAGTCAAAGACCTGGGTTTATATGGGCTCCGGAGAATTAAAGGAGGGAAAGCCCTTCAACAAGGGAATGCTGTATCACCTCCTGCATAACAGAATATATATCGGCGAGGCGGTTCATAAGGACAAATCTTATCCTGGCGAACATCAGGCAATTATCAGCAGGGAACTGTTTGATAAAGTGCAGGCCAAACTCAGTGACCAGAACCCCAAGGCTGAATATAACCAGCATCAATCCCAAGGCTTGCTAAAAGGATTGTTATTTGATGAGTATGGCAGAGCGTATTCACCAACCTACAGCGTCAGGAAAGGCAAGAAGCCCGGAGAGAACAGATACAACCGTTATTACGTGAGCCAGCGAGTAATTCAGGAAGGGTATGACGTGCCGGGCATCAAAAATATCCGGATGGACGACCTTGATCGTTTAATCCTGGATCATATGCAGAAATCTCTACCGCCGCATACTTTCAGGGGCTGGGATAAAAAGCACCTACGGGACAAACGGGAACTTCTTCAGCAATATGTCGACAAAGTCGTTATTCATGAGGACAAGGTTGTTTTATTGCTGAAAGTTGAAGAAGGAATAGAGAATCATTCTATCCCGATGCGGTTCCGAAAGTATGGCGGTAAAAAGCTGATGCTGGATTCCGCTGGTAAAGACATTCTTCCCATGCAGGCTAATAAAGATGGTTCTTTAATTGCTGCACTGGTCAGAGCCCATAGATGGGATGCTCTTCTTGCAAGCGGTAAGAATAACAGCCTCCGGAGTATTGCTAAAGCCGAAGACATGGAGCATCGATACGTCGCAGAAATTTACCGACTCAACTTTTTATCGCCGCGAATCAAAGAAGCCATCATTGACGGAATGCAGCCACGGACTCTGACGCTGTCCCGGCTGATGCATGGCATTCCCCTCAGCTGGCAAGAACAAGCCCGTACATACGGCTTCTAATTCCCCAAAGTGGGGGGTGCCCAAATTCCCAAAGAGAGATGATCCTCATAAAAGCCCAGAAACGCACCCTGGTTCGCGCGAAGAGAGAGGATGTTACAGCCGCTATCGCGCGCTAAAGCCCCGCAAATCGCGCTGTAATGTGCGGTATATGAGGGAGAGATGATGTTTGTAGGGAGTGGAGTGGTGCTGTTGATAGGATTCGAACCTACGACCCCCGCATTACGAATGCGGTGCTCTACCAGCTGAGCTACAACAGCGTGCCTTCGTGCTGACCTTAAAATAACCCGTGAAAAGGTCAAGGTAAAAAGCCAGCTTATTGAAATAACTTAACAAAACAGGCCGGCTGTAAAGTGGTTCCCGAGAGAAGAATCGAACTTCCTACCCCTCCCATGTCAAGGGAATGCTCTACCAGTGAGCTACTCGGGAATATCAAGGCGTGCCAAGACGCCCTGTATTTAGCATAGAACATAAATCCCCGGCAAGGGGTTTATAGGTCCGGAAAAGGGAGGAAAAGGCGGTTTTCGGCCCCGAATCACCCCCGTGCATGTTGTGGCCACGGAATCCTGACCCTATAATGGCTGTGAATACTGTCCTCCGAGACGGGTCTCCGCTGATGCAATATTGTACCATTCAGGCCGAAACTGCCGCCGTCACGCTCCGCCTGCACGGGCACTGGACGGTTTTCGCCCTGCCTGAAATCGAGCGCGAGCTCGCGGATGTGCGCTTCAAGGATATCAAGCGAATCGTCGTGGACGGCAAGAAGCTCGAGAGCTTCGACACCTCTGCCGCGTGGTACCTGACCGCCCTGCTCGCTCCATTGCAACGCGCCGGGGCGCTGGCCGAGATGCTGCATTTCAAGGACGGCCATCTCAAAATTTTCAACATGATTTCGGGCCTGCCGCAGGGAACATGCGAGCGCCGTCGCAACAGGCGCACGCTCCTTGTGCCCCACCTGCAGCGGGTGTTCCGGCACGTCGTCGCGGGCCTTGGAAAACACATGGTGCATGTGTGGAAGGATACCTGCCGCGTCATCAGCTTTTTCGGCGCGTTTCTGGTCAATGTTATGCAGCGGGTCTTCCACCCCAAGCGGCTGCGTGTGCAAAGCATCGTCTTTCACATCAACGAGATCGGCATCAAAGCCATTCCGATCATCGCGCTGATGGCTTTCTCCATCGCTTTCGTCATGGGTTATCAGGGTGCGTTCCAGTTGCAGAAGTTCGATGCCACGGTTTATACGATTGACCTCGTCGTGCTCTCGATCCTGCGCGAGATGGGTGTGCTGATTACCGCGATCATGGTGGCGGGGCGTTCAGGCTCAGCGTTTGCTGCACAGCTTGGCACCATGAAGCTCAACGAGGAAGTGGATGCGCTGCGCACCATGGGTGCGTCACCCTTCGAGGTGCTGGTGCTGCCGCGACTGCTCGCCATCCTGATTGCTCTCCCGCTGCTGACGGTGGTGGCGGATACGATGGGGCTGTTGGGTGGCTATATCTTCTCTTCATCCTATCTCGGTTATTCCTATGTGCAGTTCCTTGCCCGCGCGCAGGATGCGGCCAATATGCACCAGTTTTATGTCGGCTTCTCCAAAGCGCCCGTCTTCGCCATCCTGATCGGCATTGTCGGTTGTATGCAGGGGCTGCAGGCGCACAGCTCCGCCGAAGATGTCGGCAATAAAACGATTACGGCGGTGGTGCAGTCGATCTTTCTCGTGATCGTAGCCGACGCGCTTTTCTCCATCATCTTTACCAAGCTGGGGATCTGATGAAGCCAATCATTGAAGTCAGAAACCTGGTTAACCGCTTCGACAATAACACGGTGCATGACGGGCTGGATTTCGACATTTTTCCGGGCGAGGTCGTCGGTGTCGTCGGCGGCAACGGCACGGGAAAATCCGTGCTCCTGCGTACCATTGTCGGCTTGCAGAAGCCCGTCTCGGGCACCATCATGATCGCGGGGCAGGATGTCTCCGTTCATAAAGAAAAAAACCTCTGGGGCGTATTGTTCCAGAAAGGCGCTTTGTTCTCCAACCTCACCGTCATTGAAAACATCGCTTTTCAGTTGCGCGAAAAGACACACTTGTCGGCGGATGATATCCGGCGACTGGCGCTCATGAAGATCGAACTCGTGGGTTTGCCCGTCACTGCTGGTCCGAAATATCCTTCCGAGCTTTCCGGCGGCATGACCAAGCGGGCAGCACTGGCCCGCGCACTGGCGCTGGACCCGCGCATATTATTTCTTGATGAGCCGACGGCAGGGCTCGATGCGCCCGCTGCGGAAGGTTTCGACCAGCTGATCCGCGATCTTGTCGATTACCTCGGCATCTCGGTTTTTATGATCACGCACGACCTCGATAGCTTGGCCTCCATCTGCGACCGCATCGCCGTACTGATGGAGAGAAAAATCAAGATGGGAACATTGAAAGATCACCTCAAAGATCCGCATCCGTGGATGCAGGAATATTTTCACAACAAACGCGCCAAATTCTTGGAAAAGGTATAAAAAAAATGGAAACGGAAAAACACTACTTCAAGGTCGGGCTGTTTTTTATCGCTATTATGGCCGCTTTTGTCTATTACGTGACGACGTTCGGCGGCAGCAATGGCAGCCAAAGTCTGAAACGCTACACCGTCTATTTCGACCACTCCATCGACGGGCTGGCACGCGGGGCGCTGGTGAAACTGAAAGGCATTAACGTCGGGCTCGTGCATGAAATCCGTTTTGTTTCTGCCGATAACGACCGTATCCAGGTGACGGCGGATATCGATGTTGCAGCCCCCGTGCGCGCCGACACTGTCGCCTCCGTCGCTTTCCAGGGCATCACAGGGACAACTTTCCTTTCGCTCGAAAACACCATCCCTGCTGCATCGGCACCACCGCTGACAATAGCAGAGGGCGAAAAATATCCTGTGATCCAGTCACAACAATCCAGCGTGCAGTCTCTTCTCAACAATGCGCCGGCCATGATGGGCAAGCTGAACCAAACCGTTGATCAGGCCCAGAAACTGCTTAGCGATAAAAATGTTGATGAAGCCGAAGTGCTGCTGCCCGAGGCGCACGACGCCCTGACGGAAGCGGCCGCCGCCTTCCGCGAGATCAAGATGCTGGCGCGCACGCTGCGTGAAGACCCCTCCATCATATTGCGCGGTCCGAACTATGATGGATACAAGGTGCCGAAACAATGAAGAAGATATATGCTCTTCTCCTGCTGACATTGCTCGCCGCCTGCTCTTTCACGCCGCGCGATACGGGTTCATCTTTTATGTTCGCCCTGCAGCCGGTAGAAGTGACGGGACAAGGCGCTGCAAAAGACAGCCTCATTGTGTTCGCTCCCACAACAGCACCGGAACTCGATACGCACCGCATTGCCCTCAACAAAGATGGCAAACGCTGGGATTATTATGCGGGAGCCAAGTGGTCGGATTTCCTACCGCTGCTGGTGCAGGATAACCTGACCAAAACGCTGGAACAGTCAGGACTATTTAAAAACGTAGCCACCAGTGATTCCGGATTAACCGGCGACAAAATCCTCAAAACAGAAATCCGCGCCTTTCAGGCGGAATATGAGGCGGGCAGCAAAGCACCCGTTATAAAAATCCGCATGAACGTCAGCCTTGTCAGTCGCCTCGAAAGAAGACCGCTGGCTTCCTTCACCATCAAAGCTGAAAGGAAAGCTACCGCCGATACTCTTCCGGCGATACAGTCTGCGTTTGCTGCTGCCTTCAGCGAGGCGCAGCAGCAACTTGTAGAAAAACTCGAAGAAAAGAATAAATGACACCCTTCCAGATTATCGCCGTACTGCTGACCTTCGTCGGTATTGGCGGTTACATCAACCACAAGTATTTCCGCCTGCCGGAAACGATCGGCCATATGGCTTTTGCCCTGCTGCTGTCGCTGGGCGCGATCATTGCCTACAAGCTGGGGCTATATGATATCGCGCCCGTGAAAGCTATTATCGGCAGTATCAACTTTTCGGAAGTGCTGCTGCATGGCATGCTGTCGTTTTTGCTTTTCGCCGGCGCGCTGCAAATCCGCTTCGATGATTTGAAAGAGGTCGGCATTCCCGTCGCCGTTCTGGCGACTGCAGGCGTCGTTATCTCCACGCTGATCACGGGAACGCTGGTATGGCAGGGTGCGGGATTCATAGGACTTAATATCCCTTATATATATGCGCTCCTGTTCGGGGCGCTGATCTCGCCGACCGATCCGATTGCCGTTCTGGCCATCCTGAAGGATGCAGGCCTGTCCAAAAGAATTTATACAAAAATCGGCAGCGAGAGCCTTTTTAATGACGGTGTTGGCGTTGTGATGTTTCTCACCATTCTGGGTATCGCCGCGGGTGGACAACAGGCAAGCGTCCAGGATATTTCCGTACTGATAGCACAGAAGGGGCTCGGAGGTCTGGCGATGGGATTTTTTCTGGGCTGGGTCACAGATTCACTTCTTTACCGGCTGGATGATTATAAGGTTGAGGTGCTGCTGACGTTGGCTCTCGTGACCGGGGGATACGCGCTGGCAGAATTTATGCATGTTTCCGCGCCCATTTGTATGGTCGCGGCAGGGTTGATCGTGGGTGCCCAGAGTCGTCTGCGACCTGATACAGCTCTTAAAAGGGTCTATATTTTCTGGGAGCTGATGGATGAAATCATGAACGCCGTGCTGTTCATCCTGATCGGCCTTGAAGTGATCGTCATTACCATCACCAGGCAGCATATGATGCTTGGTGTTTTCGCAATCGTGGCGGTTTTGCTAGGGCGTTTAGTGAGTGTCAGCCTGCCTATCGGCCTCATGAGCCTGCAGCAGAAGTTCGAGCGTGGCACAATCCCC
>Ga0206980_1063_pt1 | contig 16886 bp, 21 predicted proteins | sample Alteio_BWMinCont_20_FD_153494 | JGI IMG/M metagenome (GOLD analysis project Ga0206980, IMG submission 153494) | Enriched cells from forest soil in Barre Woods Harvard Forest LTER site, Petersham, Massachusetts, United States -... | ecosystem: Environmental > Terrestrial > Soil > Temperate forest >...
CTCAGCCGTGCGTGTGACCCTGTTGAAGGACGGGGAGTTTGTCGCCACCGCGCCGGGCGTGTGGGCGAAAACCGGGATCAAATACTCTGAAGACGAGGCGCTGCTTCGTGTGAACCCTGAAGGTTCAAGATCGCACCTCATCATGCGAAATACGAATAAAAGCTTTGACTGCGGAGTTTTCAATTTTCATAGAAGTTCTACACCGATATACATAACATAAATACAATCACCAATCGGATCTGGAATAGGAACTCTTGCAATACCGTTGCAAGAGTTCCGAATCCAAACATTGCACAAGGGCGCACTCCGGTGCGCCCTTGTCGCGGTTGTTTTAGTTGATTGTAATGGTCACTGGGGTGGACTGAGTGATTGCGCCCGATGTCCCCGTCACCGTCAAGGTGACCTGAGATCCGGCCGCGGGCGTTTGGGCATTGGAAGAGCCACCGCATCCGACGGCCAACAGCGAGAACAGTGAGATGACAAGGAGCAGGCCAAACGTCCTCATCGCCAGACCGGCCTTGCGGGTAATCGGCTTCCGTTTGCGAGTCGTGAAAACGGTTCCGAACAGCCCCAGAGCAGGCAGCAGGCCCGCGAGAGACGCCATGTGGTAGCCGCCCATCGGCGGAGCCGAGACGGCGGAGATGGTCAAGGTGGATGCCGCGGTCGACCCGGGAGTGATCGTCGCAGGACTGAAAGCACAGGTCAGACCCGAGACCGTGGAGCAGTTCAGCGAGATCGGACTGTCGAATCCTCCAACCCCGGCGGCGCTGATCATGACATTGGCCGTACCGCCCGGCGCGACCGTTACGCTCTGGGTCGAGAGACTCAGAGAAAAGCTTTGGCTGGTGACCGCAGCCGAAGGGACAAGGCTAGCGAACACGGCGGTTGTGCTGCCTCCTGCCGGAAAATTGGGTTGGTTGCTGCCTCCAGCCGTCAGATAAAGCGTCCCTGGAGCACCGGAGGGGCCGCCTCCGCCAAACACCATATCCCACAAGCCGGGATTCACCAGCACAGTGTTCGAAGAGTTGGTGAGCTGGCCGAGAAACTTCCCGGTTGTGTCGAACGCGTTGATGGTGCCGTCGCCGAAATTTCCCACCAGGATGGCGTTGGGGAACGCACCGAAGGTAGCCGGAGTCGCCACGACGGCCCAAGGCGCGTTGAGTTGGCCGCCGGCAGCGACGAAGGTGCTTACGAAATTGCCGTTCGTGTCGAAGATATCTACTTGTCCGAGGCCGGCGCCGGGCATGGCATCGTGCTTGGCCGCATCCTGCTTTGCATAGGCGACGTAGACCTGGTTATTGATGACATGGATGCCGTGGGGAGCGTAACCCGCCGGAAGTTTCGGGTCGGTAAACGAACCGTTCAGCGAAGTGAGAGTGAAGCTGCTGGTGAGGACGTCGACTTTGCCGCTGTTGAAGTTCGCCGCCAAAAGGATATTGCTGTTGAGCACGGCGAGGCCTTTGTAAACCGCGCCGCTGGCCGAGTTATCGAAAGCCACTGCCGCGATGTTGCTGGCACCGGTCCAGTTGGCGATCAGGCCATCTTCGGTGTCAAAAATGAACTGCCCGCCGCCGAAGTAGGTGCCGTTGCCGTTGGACACGTTTCCGGTGGGGCAGCCGGGATTGCAATTGCCGTTCGGATTTTTTGTAGCCCCTGGTATGGTCACCACCAGCGCTGTGTCTTTGTTCCCGCTGGAGTCATAAAGCGTGGAAGTACCGCTGTTGTTGTCAGCGATCCAGAAATCCTGCCCGGGGAGAATGGAAATTCCCCAGGGGTTCAAAAGTTGAGGGTCTGTTGTTGTGGCTACGCCGGCAGTATTAGAGACAAGATTCGCCTGGAAATAGCCGCTTTGCTGGGCCCGGAGCCCGGAAGGAACCGCGAATGTCATGAGTAGCCCGAATAGCAAGAATGTCCTTTTCAAGTAATCCTCCGTATCTTAATTTGGTAATTTCTCCGAGATTGAACTCGACTCGTATCCGATTCCGTTGAAAAGCGATTCGTTGCATACTAATGATAAAAATAACAATATAGATACAAATTTGTAACATCCGAATGAAGCTGGCCCGCTGTTGCTGTGAATTTAGAGCACGGTTTGATTCAGGCTTTGACGCACTCGAGGTCCTGCTGTTCTGACGCCGGCGGCGCCGGCGCTACTTGGCGGTTTTCCCGCGCGCGACTACGCAGCTCCTCCTGCAACAGCTCGCGAAGCCGGAGGCGTGCCTTGTACAACTGGGACTTGGAGTTTCCAATCGAGCATCCCAGAATCTCTGCAATCTCGTTGTGTTCGTATCCTTCCACATCGTGGAGGATGAACATCTCTTTGTATCCTTCCGGCAACTGGTCAATCGCTCTGCTCAGATTTATGTGGTCGACCACGCCGCTCAGCCGAAGGTCAGGTCCGCCAGGTTCCAGGGCGGGCCGGGAGTCTTCGTCACCGGTTTCGAGTGTCGCGTCGAGCGACACCTCCGGATGCCGTTTCTTGCGAAGTCGCATGAGTGCAGTGTTGATGGTCAGCCGGTGGAGCCACGTGGAAAATCTCGCTTCTCCGCGGAATGTATGGATCTTGCGAAATAACTGCAGGAAAGCTTCCTGCGTCAGGTCCTCGGCTTCGCTGTCATTCTTTACGATCCGCAGGCATAGGGTGAAGACACGCCCACTGTATCGGCGATAGAGCTGCTCGAAGGCTGCGGCGTTGCCTTCTTGGGCCAGCCGAACCGTGTCTTCTTGAGGAAGGTCGTTGATTTCAAGTTCTCGTTCTATGGATGACGGCATAGCATTCAACCTCTTGATCTCCGTTCCAACAAAAACGTGCGGAATCCGAGCATCTCCAACGATTTCGCGCGAGATTCAGGAAATAAGCGTACCGGCAGCATTTCCTTGTCGTGTCATGAAGAGGTCACACGTTTGTAATAATCTTGCGCCGGCTCGATCCAACGACGGCCGAAGAGTAAAACGATCTTCAGGCCGGTCCGTTAACCCCACTGACAAAGCCGCCGACATGTCCAGTCAGCAGGGTTAAGGCAACTGCCACGATCTCGACGGCTAAACGAATTCCTGGGGAATGGACCTGTGGCTTGCGTTGTTCCCTGATGTGCAACCAACAAACAAGCCAGATCAGTACGCTCGAGGTGGGAAATCCCCAGCACGCTGCGCAATTGATCCGCGGGCACTTTCATGGGTCCGGGCGACGGCGCGGTGCCCGGTGCCGGTTGAGGGAACGCAGTGGACAGCGCCGTGTGGAATGTGACGTTGCCTTCCACCTTTTGCATGATCTGGTGGATATGAGCTCGCCATCGCGACCGTTAGTCAGCGACTCTTTTCACTTCAGGAGCGACACCTGTGGCATGCAATTGGGGAGCGGCCTAATAATTTTTGTACCGCGATGATATCCACAACCGCGTGAATCAGCCGAGTCGCAAAACTGTGGCGCAAATCATGGAATTGAATATGAGGGATTCCAGCCAGTTGCACAGCCTTTTTGAAACCCTTTTTCACCGGTTTGGCCAGGGGCATAGCGCACCAACCGGTCGATGCAACACCCGTTTCTGATCGTTTGGGCTGTACTCAATTAAAGCTAAACAGGGCAGAATTTTCTTTGAATCAACGCTTACGAACGAATTTAGCGATTCAAACACCTGCAGATAGGACCTCGGTTGAGTGTCGCGTCGACTTATTGACGGGCGGATTAGCTCGGGACAGCGCCCGTTCGCAACAGTTATCGTGCTTCAAAACTCTTTCCCCACGCCCTTGCCATTGAGACTCTTCCTCGCAAAAGGCCAAGTACGCCGGGGAGCAGGACCTCGTCGAAAAGCGCCCGAGGTCCTGCTTTTTGCTTGCATCCGGAAGAAACGCCCGACGGCAACCGTGACTACCTGTTGGCCGCCTTTGCTGATTCGTTGTGTGGCGCGTTCTTCTGCAACACGCGGACGATGTGCTGTCCGGATTCGGGAATCGAGGCTTTTCCGCCCAGGATGATTTCCCTGGCCGTGATCTTGCGTCCGTAGACATCGGCGCTGGCATCATTATCGGGGCGCAGCGAGGAACCTTCCAGGGAGACGCCGGCAAACAGACCGCGGGAGCGAGAGTAGCTCAGGATTTCCGCGCGCATGAAGGCATCGGTATCCGCGGAAGCGTCGCGGCCCTTGGGGCCGGCCGCTGCGGACACATCGCCGCCGAGTTTCACTTTGCTGTCCAGAATCGAGGAAGCACCTCGCTCGTTCATAACCAGGAGAACGAGATCGGTCGCTTCGCCGCCAAGTTGAAATCCAATGCTGCCGCCCTCAAGGGCATACATCGCGGGAGAGCCCCACGGCCCCTTAAAATGTTCGCCCGTCCGGCAAACCATCGCTCCGCGGCCGTAATCGCCGCCGACGATAAACGCGGCCTTCAGTACCGATGGGAAAACGATGACGCACTCGGCCTTTTCCAGGAGTTCTTGCGGGATGTTGTCCGGCACATCCATCACTTCCTGTAAAACGGTTCCGGAATTCTCCAAGCGTTCTTGTTCCTTGTTCGCAGCGAACGCCGAACTTGCAACAAACAAAATGCAGACACCAAGAGTCAATTTACGAAACATCGCGAACCTCCACTATCTTCTTGCTAGTTGATGAACTTCGATTGTTACTGAACTGTTCTGGAAGCGTGGTTGCTCAAACTTTCGGCTGGGAAATAGTCAGTCAAGCATCCTCGGAGGACTGTATTACGCTTTTTGCTTCGCACCGATGACGAGCAAAGCAGCGCCGCTCAACAAAGCCAATCCCCCGATGATCGGCGGAAGCGAGATGTGCTTCGTATCGTCCCTGGTGGCGTGAATCGGGCCCACGTCGAGAACCTTCTCCTGGCGCGTATAGTTGACTCCCTGGTAGATGAGGGCAAGGATCCCCAAAACCGCGAGCAGAATCCCCAGCATAGTGATCGATTTCATTTCTTCGCCTCCGCAATCCAGTTCATGTCCTTCGGTCCCGAATGGCGGCTGTGGTTCCCTACCATCCTAGCTGGCGCGCACGATCGCGTCTGTTCACTTGTGCACAGCCGCCTACGGCCTTGCGTATACTGCGATCAAGCGCCGGGAAAGCGCGACCATGCTCCGGGAGGCAGGCCCGGCCCAGATTGCCACCTGCACGCCAGCGGACCAGAAGAGCAACGCACCAAGCGCTACCAAGGCCAGAAGGAAAAAGGCCACACTAAATAAGGTGAAGGCAGCCAGAAGTTCGCGGACGTAGTAGGAGTACAGGCCAAGCCCCACGATCGTAACGATCAGCCCACACGAGTAGTCTCTAATTTTAATTTCACGCACTGAATCCCCTTGTCTTGTTTGACTCGTACGTAAAGACATATCCCAAACCCGTTGAGTGGGCTGATTCCGGCCCCGTCTTAGGCGTTCCCGACGGGGCCGCATCTTGCGTCATGCCACATTTCGGGCTTGCGAAATAGCTTTGCTAGTCGTGATCGGGATGGGAATGGCGCCAGTTCCAGTAGTTGGACTGTTCTCTCCTGCTGGCCCTCGAGAACTCATGGCGTTTCTTGTGATTGTTGGTGAGGTAAACCCCCCAAGCTGCATTCTCGTGATCGTCCCAGTTGTGATAGTCCTTATGGTTGCGATCGTAGACGCGGACCTGCACGTTGTCATCTTTCGGTGCGGGGGCGGCCACAACGGCCAGCGGTGTGGCAATCGCCGCGGCCAAGATCATCGTGGTGAGATACCGGTGCGTAAAGCGCATATTATTTTCCTCCGAGGGTGCTTTGCGATCTCAGTTTTGGATCGACACGAATTGCCGGCAACTTCATCGCGCGCGCGGTAATCGTCTTTGCCGTCCACAAACTTGCTATCGAGAGAACATCATGGAGGCATGGAAGGCGGGTGTCTGTGCTCTTTTGTACGTATTACGAACGACGCGGCTTCTAGCGGGCTGAGGAGCAAAGCGAAAAAGAAGTGCCAAACGGTCCAGTCACACCAATACTTCACCGAACCGAGCCCAAAAGAGCCTCTCAGAATGAAGCTGCGTCGAGTCGATCAGGCGTGGCCGATGTTTCGGGGTAATTTGCCCTGGCTGTTGCGACGAGTTTCGTTCAGTCCTACGGTTTCGCCGCGTTCCAAACATACAGGAAGCTTTCGTCGGTGGCCGTCGCCACATTGCGACCGGATTTTCTGGTGGCGCGGTTTAGCGCGGAACGCACGTTCTCCTTGGAATCTCCGAGATCAGCCAAAGGAACCTTGAAGGCGACTCCTTCTGCAAGGTCGTCGAGGTCGCGCAGAATTGCGGTAACGATCCTCTTGTGCTTGCCGTTTCGCGATCGCGGAACGTCCACCATGGCCATCTGCTTGAAGTGAGGTATCGCGGGCTTGGGCGTCATAGAAAAATCCTCGGCTAAACGCATAGCTATCGTCACGTAATCATACGCACTCTAAGCGTAGAGTACAACTGTATTCGGCGCGCTAAGCCAGTCCTCCTCACTGCGAGTCGATAACAGGGTGCCGCGCATTGGCTACACCGCGTGTCACCGAAATGCCGTTGAATGGCTCGCTGTCGCCATCCACAGATTCGCAAAAGATTCTCCCCGTATCGGTTGGAGGTTGCTACGGTGTATGGAGGGAGAACGATCGATGCGAAAAAAGCACGCACGTTTCGAGGTAGTCCCCGTCGAAGTGGCCGAGAAAATTCTCAAGCGAGAGAGTTCCCCGGCCAAGCGCAACGGCAAGCGCAAGTTTGCGGTTGAAAAATCAGGGAAAACTGCAAGTGGGCGACATGTAGTGCCCAAAAAAGTGGAGGTGTCACTCCCATGAGCGCAACGAAAAAAACGAAGAGCCCGATGGACGGCAACTTTAATGTCCAAGCCCTTCTCGATTTCGCGGGCGTGACAAGGACCATTGCGGAACTCCAGGTGAAGGACACCACATTCCCCCATTATTTGAGAAGCGGGGCAAGCAGCAATTCAGGCAAACCACTATGAGACAAATGATATGGATCAAAACCGCTCGCATGGAGACTTGGGCTTGCTCCACCTGCGGCTGGACGTTTAGCCCTACCGGTCCGCCGCTTGGCAGCGACCTGGAAGAAATGAAGCAGAACTTCGAACGGCAGCGCGACAAAGAGTACGCCTCTCACGTTTGCGCCGAGCATCCCAGACCCTCGAGCGCTCGAGACTACTCTGAATTGCCCCGGCCGCGTGACGTCCGGCCATGCAGCCCGAACCCCGGCAATCGCGTGGGACGAACTGACGTAAGGAGAGCCATATGAAAAATAGCAAACCAGCAAACGGAAAGAAAACGCCGAGCTCGTTCGACGCCGAAGCCTTTCTAAATTCGGCAGGCGTGGCAAGAACTATGACCGAGTTCGGGAGAAACGAGACTCTTTTCTCCCAAGGTGATCCCTGCAAGAACATTATGTACATTCAAAAAGGCGGTGTGAAGATCTCCGTGGTCTCCAAAACCGGCAAAGAGGCCGTGGTGGGGATTTTGGGAGTGGGTGATTTTATCGGCGAGGGTGGATTGGCCGGACAGCCTTTGCGGATGGCGACAGCCACCGCCGTTACCCATGTGACTGCGCTAGCGATCGACAACAAGGAGATGTTCCGCGTGCTCCATGCGGAAAATGCGTTTTCTGATCGCTTCATCACCTATATGTTGGAACGTAACGTCAGGATCGAAGAGGACTTGATCGACCAGCTCTTCAACTCCAGCGAGAAACGGCTGGCGCGCACGCTTCTGCTGCTGGCCCGCTATGGCAAGCAGGACAAGCCCCAACGGGTCCTCCCCAAAATCTCCCAAGAGACACTGGCGGAAATGGTTGGCACCACACGCTCCCGCGTCAACTTTTTCATGAATAAGTTCAGGAAAATGGGGTTTATCAAATACAACGGGGGGCTGCAGATCAACGCTTCTCTCCTGAGTGTTGTCCTGCACGACTAGCGGACGATGAACGCGGGAAATGGGGCACCGTTCTGAAAGGGTTGGTTCGCGCGATGTATTTTCACGGGTTGATACGATTGGCCAGCATGAGCGGTCACAACCACTTGGTGGTTGCAGCACTCATGCCGGCCAACCCGGTCCCAGGAAGAGCCGGGTTCCGCCAATCCAGTTACCCCGCGGAATCCTTCTGACGCGTCGCCTTCACACTGGACAGAATCCCGACTCCTAAGAGTATGACCGCGCCCACCGCGATCCAGTGTGCTGGCACGTGAATTAAGTAGGCGGCATAAATCAGGCCGCCGATCATGATCGCGAAGCCAATCGAGTAAATGCCGAAGGACATAGGATCTCCATTCTCAACGATCGATGACAATTGAAGAGCGGCAGAAACGACGCGACCTAGGGACGCGCCGGCTCCGGCTCGGCAACCAGCTCTTCAAAAAGCGTCCGGTAGTGAATCATGGCCTGTCGCAAGTCTTCCGTGTTGGCCTGGCCTCGCGTTTGACGAAGCGCGCTTTGGTGCGCGATCCGGTAATTCTCGAGGACCAGTGGATGATCCACGGAAATATCTGCCGCCCGCTGCTCGAAATCGCTTACCGGATAGCCGCGAGTGGACATCACGTCTCCCAGCAGTTGGTCGGCGTCCGTTACAGCGCCTCCCGGGCCGTCAACGAACCGCGCCTGGATTCTGCCCCAGGCTTCCACAAAGCGGGCATGATCCCCCGACGAGAGCGGCCGGATGTGCAAAGCCTCGACTCGGTCAGCGCGCTTGTCGAGCGCCGCTTCTGCCTGCCGCCGGCTCCCGCCTTCTTTCAAGGTGCGAGCATATTCAGCCTCGCCAAATTGAGAGCGTAATCCAGCGGTCCTGCGTTTGCGCACCATAAGCAAAATAGTGATGCCCGCGGCCAATATCACCGCGACAGCGACAACCAATGCGATCTGCGTCGTGGTGATGTCTGATAAATTCATGACGTGCCTCCAGTCCTCTGTCCATTCTTTGGTCCGTATCCACGTTCCGTTCCGGCCCGACCACGTAAAACGGTACCTGTCTCAGGGCTTTTCAATGGCTCTTTCGATCTGGCCGATTTTCTTTTGGATTTTTCCGCCCGCCTTTTCGCCGATCCCCTCGCCTTGCAAGCCGGGATCGTTCGTCAGCTGGCCTATCGTTTCCTTGATCTTGCCTTTTACTTCATGAAAAGTGCCTGCCGCCTGGTCCTTGGTGCTAGGCTTCATGGTTTTCCCCCTTGGCAACATTTGATTCGACTGTCGCGGCTATGACCGCATGGCATCATCCCATTTTGAAATGTGACCGGTGTCAGTTCGACTCGAAAAGGATCAACGTAATCCCCCGACCAGATACACGACTAGTAGAATTAGCAGGACGGTTCCAACGACTCCAATCCCTCCGCCTCTTCCCCACCGGGAGTACCCGTAGTAGCCACCGCCCCCGCCGAACAGGAGCACCAAGAGAATAATTAGCAGTAACATCGCAAGCCTCCTTTTCTTTCGCAAAAATCAAACTGGATGTCCGAGGCAATGCAGTTACCCCCCTGCGGACGATTTCTGCCACACGCAGCCCTGCTCGTCCGAACGACAAGTACGCTGGCTGCTAAACAATCGAGGCCCGCCGCGGGCGGCGTCAATTCACTCGATCTGCCGCAGCGATCACGACTTCTTCCACGGCTAGAATCAATTCCTTCTTGATAACCATCTCCCAGCCGGGGTGGATGCGGACGCGCACGTCGGCGACAGATTCGGCAACAATGCGACAAGGCATGGGTACGTGGCACCGACGGATGACGACCAGCAAAACCACAGGTTTACCGAACAACGCGGAATACGCCGCCGAAAAATCGCCTGCTCCTTCAGCGATCATGTTCGTCAGCCTCCTCGGATTCAGGATCAAAGTCTCCGGATGCACAAGTATTTTTAGCGCGGCCACAATGGGAAATCTGTTCAAATCTGCACAGCTCTCTCTGAATGTCGCGGCCACTGGGTTGGCCTTGCGCGTCAAGACAAGGCCACTCCTGCAGATCAACGCGGAGTTACCACAAGGGCTTAAGAGCAGCCACAGATATAGATAAGAATGAGCGGCATGCGGTGGACTATCAATGCTGGGCAAGGCCGCGGCAAAACGTTGATTGCGTCAAGCTGTTTTCTTCAGTTGCTTCATCTCGTAGAGCGCGCGATCCGCTGCCTGAAACAATGCGTCGATGGTTGCTCCATCTTCCGGATAAACGGCAATTCCAAAACTCACGGAAAGCAGGGGCTCCTCGCGATCGCTGGACAAACGTTCGCATACCCTGCGTCCAACGGCACTAGCCTCTTGATGCCCGGATTCCGGGAGAACGATGGCGAATTCGTCGCCGCCATAGCGCGCCGCGGTGTCAATCGACCGGCATGACGTGCGAAAAATATCGGCCAAGCGACAGAGCGCCCGGTTGCCCGCCAGGTGGCCATGGCTGTCGTTAATCCGCTTCATCCCGTTCAGATCAAAGAGGAGCACTGCAAAGGCCCGTGTGGTGCGCTCCGAGCGTTTGATCTCTGATTCGAGGATTTCGGAAAGCCTGCGATAATTCGCCAAGCCCGTGAGCGCATCGGTTGCCGCCAAGTGACGCAGATGGTCTTCCGATGCGCGCTGCGCCGTGACGTCCTCGGCAATGACTTCGCATGCCTGCGGGGCCCCTTCCTCAGCGCCCACTTGCTGCCCGCTGAGACGCACCTTCATGGGTGTTCCGTCCTTCCGTTTCCATTCGAGCTCGATCAGATCGACGCGCCCTGTCTGCCGGTAGGAATCGAAGAGTTGCGCGCGCTCGGAGGGGTCGCGGATCATTTCCGTTGCGATGTTCACAGCCATCAATTCCTCTTTGGATGCGTAACCCAGCATGGCCACGAGCGCTTCGTTCACGTCGAGAAAACGGCCGTCCACGTCAAAGTGGCAGATGCCATACGTCGGGTTCTCGATCAGAGCGCGATAGTGGGCTTCCGAGTGCCGCAATTCCTTTTCGGCGTGGTTCCGCTCTTCGCACCTGGATTTTTCCTCCACGGCGAGAGCGACAGCCAGCGGTAAGCGGTTCAAACGATTTTTATCGACACAATCGAAGGCGCCCTTGCGCATGAACGCGTCCGTCATTTCCTCTTCCAGAATTCCGGTGGCAAGGATGAACGGAATGTCCCGGCTCGACCGCTGCAAGAGTTCGAGCGCCTCCATCCCCGTCCAACCCGGCATCGAGTAATCGCACACAATCACATCGTAGGACTGCGTGCGCAATTGTTCCTGGAACTGGGCCGCGGATTGTACCCAATCCGAAGAAACCGCAAAATCCATCCGTTTAAGTTCATGCAGGCAAAGCTCGACGTCGGATTCCTCGTCATCCACGAAAAGGATTCGAACCATTCGTCGCCGGTGGGTTGCGATCAGGCGGGCGCCAGGAATTGGATGATTCAGACGTTTTTCGTTCTGAGCCGGGCGTGGCATGGCAAACCGCCTCCTTCTTATCCAGAGCCGATGCGGTCCCCCCGACCAGCTAGTGGAACTTGTTGGGATCTCATAACGGCAAGTTTGTGCTGCTGACAGGATTGGTGACTGTTCAATACGGCACATGAAGTGAGGATGTGTCTTAGTTGCCACTAATAAGGCACACTTTTGTGGTTTGGTGGCGGTGGCTCAAATTGCACAGGCCCCGGCGACTCTTGCATCGCCGGGGCCTGTTGAATCTGCGCTGGACTTCATTATGGACGGGGACTCAAAGGTAAGACTTCGGATATGATCCCGACCTTCGTACCGATCACTTCGCCCGAGACTACCATCTCTACTCGGCGATTCTGTTGGCGCCCCTCCGCGGTTTCGTTCGACGCCACGGGTTGCGTCTTGCCGAATCCTTGCGACGTCATGGACGACGCCGGAATATTCTCTTTTACCAGATAGTTGAGGACGGAAGCGGCCCGCTGTTCCGATAGCGTCTGATTCATGACATCGCTGCCCACGCTGTCAGTATTGCCTTCGATGGCGAGTCTGAGGTCCGGATAGGCCAGAACGATTCCGGATATTTTGGCGAGCTTCTCGCGCGCTTCCGGGCGTAATGTGGACTTTCCCGTATCAAACAGCACATCCGACAGGCTCACGATGAGGCCTCGGGCGGTGTCGCGGGTGGCGAAGATCACATTGAATTGTTGCAGCAATTTGGCGCGCAGCTCCTCTCGGTCCTGCACGGATTGTTTGAGTTGCTGATCTGAGTTCGCGGCGAGGAGACGGCTTTGGTCCGCTGACGCCTCCGCGTTTCTTTGTGCTTGTTGAGCTTCGGCGGTGGCTTGATTCGCGTCCATGGCGGCGGCGCGATTTCGATCCGAGTCCGCCTGGGCGTTCTGTTGTAGCTGTTGCGCCTCCGCTGCAGCCTTATCCGCGTTGTCGCGCCGCCGGTTTGCGTCGCCGGTTGCCGCTTCGGCTGTCATGCGAGCCTGCATTTCGCTCTTCGATGTAGCTTGGGCGTCAGCCAGCTTTGCAGCCTCACGATTCTTGTCGGCATCCATACGATCGGCATCGATGCGTTTTACGGCGATTTCCCGGGAATCATCCGCCGTTTGCACAACTTCGCGCGATATGGAGATGAGCTCTTTCCTGTTGACGTGTTTCCTGGTTCCCAGATCGTCGGCCTGCTTCATCTGGCTGGCGGCCTTTTCATAACTGGCTGCTGCGTAGCTCTCAGCTCCGGCCGACTTGGCGATGCGCACGGCGTTGCGCGCTTCAAAGAATTCAAGCGGCAGTTTGGAATTCAAAACGACCGGGTCAAAGTGATAGCCGGTGGGAATATATCCGCCCCGGTCGATGAGCTCGTACTTGGCATCCACTGCTTCGCTGGTTCCGACCGTATCGGCCCGAATCACATTCTCGGCGATCACAACGTTGCTGGGGCGGCGCACCGCATAATAAGGTTCCGCGGTCACGATCAGCGCAAAAGCCTGAAGATCTGTCGTGACCTCCAGCTTGCTGCGATGATCATCGTTCACCAGTACTTCGCCCAGGTTTACGGAGCGGCCCTCAGGGGAAATGGCCCACAGCACATAGGTGAGATACTCCGTGCCGAACGAAGTGGGTACATCGAGGCCTCTGAATTCAGCCTCAATCTTCATGGCGCCGCTCTTGCTTGCGACCTCCGCTACGCCAGATGCGCCCGGCATCAGGGTTGTGCCTTCAAAATCGATTTTTGTGGAACCATGGCGGTGCTCATACTTCACGGCACGGGTCGTGCGGCTGACGACGGTTACGTTGTAATTCAGTGATTGAAAGTGTTCGTTGTAATTTGTGGTTTGGGCCTGAGCCAACGTTGATACGCCCAAAACTGCGAGGACTGCCAAAAGCGCTGCGGAACTTTTCACGGTGAGTCTCCTTGAATTACGGTGAGGCCGCAGTATCCGAGATTACGAAGACGAATACTGTGCACTATTGCTCATTTCGCGAAATCTGCGAAATAAAGACGCGCAAAGCACAATCTCCCCTATTCCGGCGGTAGATCGGCCCGAAACGGGAATTCCACATGCTCCCAGATCATCGGATCACACTCGCGTGGTCTTACGAAGATGCGGATATGCAAATTATGCTCGGAACATCTGAGGGGGCTTGTTTCGCGTTCGAATTGGACATTTCTAATGAATCGCATGTGACCTGGAGCAGCTGGCGGGAAGGTCGCGGTCGGCGAAGCGAAGTCTGTGCGAGGGATACAAGGTTGCAGCCTGGATCATATTGGCCGGGATCGTGGTGCGATTGCTGCCACGCTCGGGGACATCCTACCGAAATCCTGCCAACGATATTCAAGCATCCCGCACCGGCGATTTTGCCAGTTCCCTGGCATAAATTCATGCGCCGGGGCGGGATCGTACTCGATCAACGATCATGATCGGATCCTAGAGGACTACGCTGATAGCAAAGCGAGCGCCCGGATAGTACGGGTCGAACATATAATACCCGCCATCGACGTAATCAATATAGACGTCGTCGGTGTAGTACCAGCCCACCGGCCACGGTTGGACAAATCCGAACCAATAGCCGCCATACTGGAACCGAGAATACCCGCTGACCATAACCGGATTCCCCATGTGGAACTCATGTTCACGGCCAAAGTTGGAATGGAACCGCTCGTCGGGAATTCGGCCGCTGCCCCTGGTACTGAGGCGAAGCGCCGGCTGCGCGCGTTGCGCGGCCATTGCCTGCTGCGTGCGTTCCGGACGTTGTGAAGACGCGGCCTGTTGGTTCTGCGTCTGTTGCGCACCCTTGGCTTGCTCCGGTTGTTGTTTTGCCGAGTTCAGTTGCTGCTGTTGATCTGATTGCCCCTTCGCCTGTTGCTGTTTCTCAGGCTTAGCTTGCTGCTGTGCTTGCGGAGCCTTCGCCTGCTGCTGTTTCTCGGGCTTGGCTTGTTCCTGCTGTTGCGGAGCCTTGGCCTGTTGCTGTTTCTCGGGCTTAGCTTGTTGCTGCTCTTGCGGAGCCTTCGCCTGCTGCTGTTTCTCGGGCTTAGCTTGTTGCTGCTCTTGCGGAGCCTTGGCTTGTTGCTGCTGTTGGGGGGCCTTGGCCTGTTGCTGCTTCTCAGGCTTAGCTTGTTGCTGCTGCCTTGCGGGCGGAGCCTTTTCCTCTTGCTTCTCCTGCCGTGCGCTAGCGGGAACGGTCCATCCCAGAAGCAGAAACACAGCAGATACACCAATGATTCGGACTGATTTCAACATTTTGTCTCCTTTGCGGTACGGTCCTGCAGCCGCCACACTTTTCATGCGGCGCAGATTTCTGTTCGGTCTTTTTTCCGGCGGGCTCGTCGGCACGGCGACAGCGCACACCAGTAATCCCGGAAGTGCGGCTCCCGGATTTTCCCTTGCTGTTCGGTTCAACGCGTTTGCTATCCAACGCGGACGTGGGAGATGGAGTGGAACAATCCAAATACATTGCCGAGCCACCACAACACGCCAATCACAACGATTACGTTCAAAATCGACTTGATGGAACTTGCCATTGGGATGAAGCTGTTGACCAGCCACAGGACTACGCCAACGACGATCAGAGTGAATAGTACTTGAAACAAAGGCATGATTTGTGACCTCACTTTACTGCACGCAATTCTTTAGCGGCGTGTTGCATGTTACGAGTATCGAACGCAAGAAGCTGTTCACTTGTGAACAAGTTCTCATCTGCGGTCAATTGTGACTGGCGGTGAAATGAACTTCCTATCGGCACGAGCAGCGCGCTCGTACTCAGAATGCCGCACGTTTGATCTGATTAAGTGTGCTGTATTGAACTGACACTTTCGGTGCCGTTGCGTATAAACGATGCGCCGCCACCCGCCAGCCAGAAACTGGTGAAGGGTGGATGCCCCTAAAGTGGAAGCATGCGCTCACCAAAACAAACACGGGCCGATAAGCCAGCCATAACGCCTCGATTTCTGTGCGGCGACCCATCCTACGTAACGGAAATATAGACGCACTGCGAATGAAGGAAAAGGAAGAGGTTACAAAATGAAACGATTCAAATTAGTCGCGATGCTTTTCTGTTTTGTGTTCGCAGCCCTGGCCATTACACCCCGGGTCAAGGCTCAGACAGCTAACGAGAAAACTACTATGACGTTCACCGAGCCTTTCGAGGTGCCGGGCGTGGATGCTCAGATTCTACCGGCCGGCACGTATGTCTTTACGCTCGTAGACTCGCTTTCCGATCGGAATATTGTCCGCGTCACGAACGAAGATGGAACGCATGTCTTCACCACCATCCTTGCAATTCCCAATTACCGCTTGAAAGCGACGGAGAAGACGGTTCTGACTTTCAAGGAACGCGGCGAGGGCCAGCCGGAAGCGATTAAGGCGTGGTTTTATCCGGGATACGCCTGGGGACAGGAATTCGTTTATCCAAAGAAACGGGCGATCGAACTCGCAAAGATCGTACAAGAACCCGTCCTGGCGATGCCCGTCGAAACAACTGCAGTCGTGCCAGTCGACACTTTGAAGACCGTACCGGTCGCAGCGGTTCAACCAACCGGTGAAGAAGTTCCAGTCGCTGCCGTAGTCCAAGCTCCGCCAGCGGCAGTAGCGGCAGCCCCGCCGGCCACAGAGGTCGCGCAGGCCCTGCCTCATACGGCAAGCTCTTTGCCACTGTTTGCATTGATTGGAATGCTGTCCCTGTTCGCAGGATTTACCCTCCTCTTCATTACGAAGCGATCTGCTTAAATCGAGAGGATGCAAGTATTGTGGAGAGGGCGGGTGACTTTGACCCGTCCTCGCGGGGGGGGGTGGAGTGCGATATCCGAGGCTGCCGCCCAGGTCCCACAACATAACCGGAGAATGGACATTGTAGCGGCATCGGAAAAGCTCATGAAACGGCGCACAATTCAAAAAGTCTGCCTGCTCTCGTCGTTATTACTGGCCATTTTACCTTGCGTTGCATTTTCTCGTGCTCGAGCAACACCGGGAACTCGCCGGAATCAGGCCACTCCACAATCAAACCAGGCTGACCCGTACACGATCCGAACGAGTGCAAACCTGGTCGTATTGGAGACAACGGTGCGGGATCATAAGGGCGCTCCGGTCTCCGGACTCAGCAAGGAAAACTTTCAGGTCTACGAAGATAAGGTCCCTCAGCAAATTGAATCTTTTAGCCATGAAGATATCCCCGTCACCGTAGGGCTGGTAGTTGACAGCAGTGGAAGCATGCGTCCGAAACGCTCAGACGTGATCGCGGCGTCCCTGGCGTTTGTGAACTCGAGCAATCCCACGGATCAGGTATTCGTTGTCAATTTCAATGAACACGTTTCGATGGGCCTGCCAGCGAACACGCCATTCACGAACAACGCAGCCCAGTTGGAAACAGCTCTCTCCAGGCATGTCATCACCGGCATGACAGCCCTCTACGATGCAATTGCTGTTGCACTGGATCAGTTACGAAAAGGCAAATGGGACAAGAAAGTGTTGATCGTGGTCAGCGATGGCGGCGACAACGCCAGCAAAC
>Ga0206980_1066_pt1 | contig 15992 bp, 15 predicted proteins | sample Alteio_BWMinCont_20_FD_153494 | JGI IMG/M metagenome (GOLD analysis project Ga0206980, IMG submission 153494) | Enriched cells from forest soil in Barre Woods Harvard Forest LTER site, Petersham, Massachusetts, United States -... | ecosystem: Environmental > Terrestrial > Soil > Temperate forest >...
AATGGTAAAATAAAAAGCGATTCAACACTTAAATCGATACCGGTTATTATACTTACCACATCAATTTCCGAAAGCGATATTTTAAACACCTATAATCATCATGCCAATTGTTACTTAATGAAATCGATCGACCTTAATGAGTTTGTTAACGTAATAAAGTCGATTGAAGAATTTTGGCTTACCATTGTTAAATTACCTGTAAAAGAAAACTAACACTACACTTACTATGAGTATTCTTGAACCTCCTAAAAATGCCCAGCTAATGGATACTAAAACCGGCACAAGCTGGTTTGACGAAAATGGAATACTTTATTCCATATCAAAAAAGTCAGGTCCTCTTTCAATGGAAGAAACCATGAAAATTACAGAGGATTTTAAGAAAATGCTAAATGGCAAAAAAGTTTGTATGCTGGTTGATGTTACAAATTCGAATGAAACGGATAGAGAAACACGCGAATATGCGGCTCAGGAATTTCCGAAAATTACAAAAGCAATAGCCATGGTATCTAAATCTGCCCTGGGCAAAATGCTTGCCAACTTGTTCTTTACCATTAAAGAACAACCTTTTCCTACTAAAATGTTTCACACCGAAGCGGAGGCTAAAGAGTGGTTGAAACAATACTTGTAACATTGAATAAAAAAAAAGCTCAGTGGAAAAAGACCAAAGAATAGGATCAATACTTAACCAGGTTAACCGGCTTACAAAACTCGATTTTGAAGCGAAGGGAACTATTTCTGAAAAAGAAGATGATTTGGATAAGATTGTAGAAGGATTAAATGCGCTTGGCGAAAAGCTAACAGCGCAAGCAAGTTATATACAGGATTCGCAAAAAAGGATGAATTCGTTATTGGATATATTAATGAGATATACCATAATGGATTTTTCGCAAAAAATGCCGCTAAGCCAAACCGGAGATGAAATTGATGCTATTGCTGCCGGTCTTAATGTGTTGCGCGAAGAATTAGAATATTCGCTTACCGAAGAACGAAAGAACCGCAAAGAGTTGGAGGAAAAGAATAGAAAGCTGAATTTTAGCGAAGAGCGCTTTAGGCTGATGGTTCAAAACGTAAAAGATTATGCCATTTTTGTTTTCGATACCGAAGGTAACGTACTTAGTTGGAACGAAGGTGCACAGCATTTAACCGGTTATTCAGAAAATGAAATACTGGGAAAGAACATATCAATATTTTATACTGCCAAAGACAAAGCAAAAGGTACCCCTAACTTAAATATGCAAATGGCCAAAAAATCGGGCCATTATGAGCAGGAAGGTTATAGGGTAAAAAAAGATGGTTCACCATTTTGGGCCAACGTTACCTACTCTGCAATTTACAATAGCGATAAACAACTTACCGGCTTTTCGAAAGTAACCAGAGATATGACCAAGCAAAGGCTGGCATCGGAAGAGCTTAAAGAAACGAACAACTTCCTCGATTCTGTTCTGGAGAACATACCGAACATGATATTTGTAAAAGATGCCGAAAAATTAACTTTTTTACGTTTTAATAAAGCCGGGGAGAAATTATTGGGCCACACTAAAAAAGATATGCTTGGCAAAAGCGATTATGATTTCTTCCCTAAAGAACAAGCTGATTTTTTCACGTCGAACGATAAAAATGTACTGAGCCAAAATGATATTGTAGATATACCGGAAGAACCTGTAAACACCAAAACCGGTCAACGATGGCTACACACTAAAAAGATACCCATCTTAAGCCCTTCAGGCAAGCCAGCTTATTTACTGGGCATATCAGAAGATATTACAGATATGCGCCAAGCCATGCTCGATCTGGCCCAAAAAACACGGGAACTGGAACGATCGAATTCAGAATTGGAACAATTTGCCTATGTGGCCTCGCACGATTTGCAAGAACCACTTAGAACCATAACCAGTTACTTACAATTACTTGCGGCCCGTTATAAGGATAAACTTGATAAAGATGCCGATGACTTTATTGATTTTGCAGTTGATGGAAGTAAAAGAATGAAAACGCTTATTAATAGCCTTCTTGACTATTCGAGGATAAATAAAGTCAGGCCGTTTGAAATGATTGAGACCAGCAATATACTGAACGAAATTAAGCTCAACATGTCTGATCAGATAAAGGAATCAAACGCTATTATTAAATACGACAAGTTGCCTAAAATATATGGCGATACGGTATTAATAGGCCAGCTGTTTCAAAACCTGGTTGGTAACGCCATAAAATTCAGAGGAGACGAGAGGCCTGAAATTACAATTAATGGAGAAGTAAAAAATGGAGAATACCTCTTTTCTGTTAAAGACAATGGTATTGGACTAAAAAGCGAATACTTCGATAAGATATTTATCATTTTTCAACGGCTTAACAGCAGAGAAAAATATGAAGGTACCGGTATAGGGCTTAGTATATGCAAAAAAATAATTGAACGCCACGGAGGTAAAATATGGGTTGAATCTGAACCCGGAAAAGGATCTGTATTTTACTTCACTTTAAAGCAACCCCATGGAAACTAAAATTAACATACTCTTAATAGAAGATAATCCTGCTGATAGCGAATTAGTAAGTATTTTTCTAAAAGGCGTTTACTCAAGTAAAGCCAGCTTGGTTACTGCCGACACCTTAATTGCAGGTATGCAGCTTATTGAGGAAGAATCTTTTGATATTATCATTCTTGATCTTTCGTTACCCGACAGCTGGGGTATTGAAACCCTTACCAAACTACATACTAAAGTCCCCCATATACCTATAATAGTATTAACCGGGCTGGAAGATGAAACGGTGGGTATTAATGCCGTTAAAATGGGTGCCCAAGATTTTTTAATTAAAGGCAAACTTAAAGGCGCCGATCTTCACCGGTCAATAAACTATAGTATTGAAAGGCATAAGCTATTGCAGCTATTGGCTGAAAAAACCGATGCTCTTTCATTAGAAAAAGAAAAATTAGACGAGGCTCAAAAACTGGCCCATATAGGAAGCTGGGAACGAGACCTGAGAACTCAAAAAATAACATGGTCTCACGAACTTTATCGTATTTATGGACTTGAACCGGATAAAGACACAATAACACATGACCTGCTTGCATCTTTCCTTCACCCAGATGACGAAAAATCTGTACGATCAACAATAGAGACAATAACCAAAAGCTCCAAGCAGCTTACTGTTACTCATCGCATAATTCGTAAGGACGGTACTACACGCACCCTTTATTCAAGCGGGAAAGCAATAAAAAATGATAAAGGCGAGGCACTGAAATTAATTGGCACATCGCAGGATATTACTGAAAAGCTAGAGGAAGAAGAGATGGAAAAGCTGGCTATGGCGGCCACTAAATCTTTTAATTCGGTAGTAATAACCAATACAGCCGGCAATATTGAATGGGTAAATGAAGGCTTTGAATCATTAACCGGTTACACACTAAATGAAGTTAAGGGAGTTGCCTTAGAGTCGTTAAAAGCCGGATCTGAAACAGAGGTTTCTGAGAACGATATTTACTACAAAAGGGTTTTGGCAGAAAAAATACCGGTTACTTACGAAAGCAAAAAATTTACCAAACAAGGTAAAGAATACTGGAGCATTACCACATTAACGCCTGTATTAGGCAAAAAAAATGAGGTTAAGCTCATTATCTCTATTGATTCTGACATTACGCTTAGAAAACAAATGGAGAAGGACTTGGTGAATGCAAATCAAAAAGCAGAGCAATCTCTTGTAAAGGCTTCTAAAGCGTTAAATGAGCTAACACAAGCAAAAGGGCTATTAGAAGAATCGATGAATATTAAGGGTCAGTTTTTGGCAAATATGAGCCACGAGATACGTACCCCTATGAATGCCATAATTGGCTTTACCCATTTAACCTTAAAAACCCCGCTTTCGCAAGAACAAAAGCAATATATAAATGCTATAAAAACCTCTGGCGAGAATCTTCTTGTTATTATTAATGATATTCTTGATTTTTCTAAAATTCAATCGGGCAAAATACCACTTGAACAAATTGCCTTCAATTTATCTGAAGTGGTTAATTCCAGTGTTGAATTAATGCTACCCGAATCTCAGGGAAAGGACTTAAAGCTTTCATTATCTATCGACCCGAAAGTACCAGACAAGTTAGTTGGAGACCCTACACGTTTAAATCAAATATTACTCAACATTATAGGTAATGCTATTAAGTTCACCAAAAAAGGAGAAATTAAAGTTGGTGTTGAATTAGTTTCAGAGAAAGACGATTCGGCAGCTATTAAATTTGTTATTACCGATACCGGCATTGGTATACCTAAGAGCAAGCTCGACCACATTTTTGATGCGTTTACACAAGCTACCTACGATACAGCCAGAAAGTATGGCGGAACAGGCCTTGGCCTGGCTATTGTTAAACAATTGGTTGACCTGTTACATGGCGAAATTACAGTTGAGAGTGAAGTAAATAAAGGCTCGGTGTTCACATTTAATATTGTTTACAAAAAGAACCTGGCTACAAAAACCAATGTAACGCCAATTGCCAAAAACAATGAACTTGATAGTATAAAAGATTTGAATATACTATTGGTAGAAGACAATATGCTAAACCAGGTATTAGCTCAAAAAGTATTATCAGAATGGGGCTGGAACGTGGAAGTAGCTTCTAACGGGTTAGTTGCTATTGATAAAATTGAGAAGTCAGATTTCGACCTGATATTAATGGATATTCAGTTACCGGAAATGGATGGGTATGAAGCAACCCAACATATACGTAATAAGTTACCTGCGCCAAAATCGGAAACCCCAATTATTGCCATGACTGCGCATGCTATATCTGGCGAAGAAAAGAAGTGCCATAAATTGGGGATGAATGGCTATGTTTCAAAACCATTTATGCCTGATGTATTGCATAAGGAAATAGCTTCGGTACTTAAAATGAGCCAGGAAACAGAAGAAAACCCGGATGGTGAAAATGATGATGACAATTTTGAAACTAATACGATGGGCACATCTGTTAACTTAAGTTATTTAAGAAAAATTGCAGATGGTAACAATGAATTTATAAGGCAAATACTTACTCTTTTTATTGAGCAAGTACCCGCTGCAATAAAAGATCTTGAGAAATATAAACAGGAACAAAATTGGGCCATGCTTGGTAAAGTGGCGCACAAAATGAAACCATCGTTATTATTCGTTGGGCTCACCAATCTAGAGAAAGATATAAAGGAGCTTGAGAACTGCGCCCAGCCTGAAAACAACCGGGACGATTTAGAAGAATCGATTTCGCATATAAAAAATGTTTGCACCGAAACCATAAGTGCACTCGCCGATGAAATGGAGCTTTTAAAATAGTTCTCCTGAATTATTTTCATATTTAGCCTTTAAATACATTAGTTAACCGAATAATATCCCCAACAGGTTTATTGCTGCTGTAGCTTTGATAAAAAGAACAGCAATGGAAAAACAAACTCCCTTCTCGGTATTTTTAGTTGACGATGATAAAATGTTCCTTTCATCGCTTAAAAACACATTAGATTCTGAATTTAAAAGCAATATTGAAGTATCGACCTTTAATACGGGAGAAGATTGCTTAAAGAACATCAACGGCAAGCCCGATATTATTGTACTTGACTATTTCTTGGGAGATGGTGAACAGTCCACCGCCATGGATGGAATAAAGGTATTAAAGGAAATAAAAAAAGACGACTACCGCGATATAATTGTTATTATGCTTTCGGGGCAGGATAAGTTACAAGTAGCCCTCGATTCTATAAAAAATGGAGCGTATGAGTACGTGTCTAAAAGCGAAAGCGCTTTTGTAAGAATAAAGAACATTATTAAAAACGCTACCGAAGGATTAACATCAAAACGAACAAACAAAAGCTATATGAAATGGAATGTGGTATTTGGCATTACAATTTCATTAATAGTGGTTCTAGATATAGTGTATTACGTTCTGGTAGTACGATAAAAGTATTAACTAAAAATAACAACGTTATGAGCAAACAGTATGATTCAATAAGAGAAGCCATTAAGGACTTAAAAAAAAGAGGGTTTGTCAATGATTTTTGCATTGATAGAAATAAATTATGTTCAAGCAGAACAGAGTCTAAGTTTAACCCCGATGAGTTTAAAATAGTAGAAGCTTACAGGTTTGATGGAATGGCAAATAATTTTGAAAGCTCGGTTATATATGCCATAGAATCGGCAAAACATGCGCTTAAGGGCTATTTAATAAGTGCTTACGGCATGTATACCGATTACCATACAACACTTCCTGCTAAAAAATTCGAACTGGAACATCAGCATGTTGCTTAAGTACTTTTCATTAACAATCTGAAAAACACCCCTACCATGAGTTCTGATTGCAGCCATCTAATAATAGCCAGGAACAAAATTGTAAAACCCAATGCGGAAACGTATGAGCTAAATTTTTTATGTGCACTAAAACGCGAAGATTCTGATATAGCAAAAACACTTAATGATGCTTTTCAAAAACAAACGCAAATTAGTGTTGCCGGCTATACGTGTTATTACCACACAAGTAAAAACGTTATATGCTCACAGTGCCCCAAGTTTGAAGCCTCAAAAACGGTTCAGCTTCAGGTACCCGCCTTGTAAACTGTTGATTGTAAAGGTTTAGCAGCAAAAAACTTACGCTCATCGATTTTACTTTAAAGCGCTACTGTTACTGAGCTAGTTTTGCTTTTAAACATAAATAATTAACCTTTAAAACCCCATTACTATGTTACGTTGGTCATTTTTATTTTTACTGGTTGCTATTGTGGCCGCAATTTTCGGTTTCACTGGTATAGCACAAGGCGCGGTTGATATTGCCCGCACACTATTTTTCATTTTTGTAGTTATTTGGGCCATTATGTTACTTACCGGGCTATTTATCTTCAAAAAGAAGTAACTACTACTACAAAACATAACCAGGGTTAACCTTTAAAAGGTTAACCCTTTTTCTTCAAAGCTATTATACTGCTCGCACTGCTAACTGAAAGAGTTAACCTATATGTCAATTATACAAGATTTCTTAATAGTTATGCAACACTTTAATAATAGAAAGAATAGATTTTTGTATCATAAAATACTCACCTACTAATTAAACAAAACAACATGTATTTCAATTATCATTTTTTTGGCATGGATCTGATCTGGTGGCTAGTATGGGCCATTACATTAATCTGTTTTTTCTCATTTTTTGTACCTGTTTCAAGAAAAACAGCAAAAAAGCACACACCACTTGATATTCTACAACATAAACTATCTAGCGGAGAAATAAATATTTATGAATACGAGCAGAAAAAAAGATTTCTGGAAAAAGATGAAGACCTTAAAACCAGGCTATTCTTTCTTTCCAGGTCGTTAAAAAACTAACATTACCAGAGTTCTAATTGCAAAACACAATAATATGAGCACCCTAATTGACTTATTAAATTACGGTCAAAGTTATTGGCTGGATAACCTTACAAGAGGCAAAATAAACAGTGGCGAACTACGCCAGAGAGTCACAGAACAAGGCTTACGTGGTATTACATCAAATCCCAGCATATTTAATAAAGCTATTACAAGCGGTAAAGATTATGACGAGCAGATTATTCAATTAGTAAAACAAGGTAAAAGCCCTCAACAGATATATAACCAGTTAACCATAAAAGATGTAATTGATGCTTGTGCCATTTTAAAACCTGTGTACGAACAATCTTCGGGTATTGATGGATATGTAAGTTTAGAAGTATCACCTTATTTAGCCAGAGATACACAAGGCACCATTGATGAAGCGCGTGAGCTACACAAAGCCGTTGGCTGCCCTAATTGTCTCATAAAAATACCCGGAACAGCTGAAGGAATACCGGCTATTGAGCAAATGATATATGAAGGGATCAGTATAAACGTTACGCTTCTTTTTTCAGTGGAACGATATGTTGAAGTAGCTAAGGCATATATACGCGCCATTGAACGCAGAGTAAAAGAAAACAAACCGGTAAACAATATCGTTTCAGTAAGCAGCATCTTTATAAGCAGAATAGATACATTGGTTGACCAGGTATTGAGCCAGCATATTACGGGTAAAGTTCCATCGGATTTAAAAACTCCTGAGTTAATATTGAGTAAAACAGGTATTGCCACTGCCCGTTTGGCTTACCAGCAGTTTAAAGAAATTTTCGGTAGTGATGATTGGAAAAAACTTGAAGCTAAGGGTGCCAATATACAAAGGCCATTATGGGCAAGCACCAGCAACAAAAACCCATTGAATAGTGATTTGCAATATGTAGAGCCATTGATTGGCAAGGATACTATTAATACTATGCCCGATGAAACAATTGCGGCCCTTTCTGCTAAGGGAGTATTAAAGCAGGATACCATTGAGCAAGGAGTTGATGAAGCACGACATGTGTTTACAACCTTACAAACTATAGGTATTGATATTAATAAGGTAACCCAGCAATTAGAAGATGAAGGCGTTCAGAAATTTACAGATTCATACAATAAACTTATAAGCGATATTGCCAATAAGCGCTTAACCATTTTGCATGATGAAATTGCATCACAAAAAATAAGTTATGGCAAACTTGAATCGCAAATAAAGGAAACCAGCGCTTATTTGGATGAAATACAAACAGCCAGGTTACTTTTTGCAAAAGACCCGTATGTATGGAAAACCGATACGGAAGATTTAAAAACAATAAATGAAGGGCTAGGATGGCTCGACCTTCCTGACACATTTATGAAAACGGCTGAAAGAATAAGTGAATTTGCCCTGACAATTAAAAACGAAGGCTACACAGATGTTGTGTTGCTGGGTATGGGCGGGAGCAGTTTATGTTCAGAAGTAGCAAAACAAACGTTCGGCTCTGCCAATAATTTCATGCAGTTGCACGTGTTAGATAATACAAGCCCGGCAGCCATATTAGAACTGGAACAAAAAATTAACCCAGACAAGACACTCTTTATAGTAGCCAGCAAATCGGGCGGTACTAAAGAAACAATTAGCTTTTTCCGCCACTTCTATACCAAGCTGGAACAGAGCAAGAAAATAAAAGCCGGTAAAAATTTTGTAGCTATTACCGACCAGGATACGCCTTTAGTTAAACTGGCAGAAGAGTACAAATTCAGAGAGATATTTATAAACCAACCGGGTGTAGGCGGTCGTTACTCGGTACTATCAGATTTTGGATTGGTACCTATGGCGCTAATGGGTATAGATATAAAAGCTTTGCTCGAGAGTGCTATAAAAATGAAAAACAGCTGCAATGGCATACCGGTAGATGCTAACCCAGGCATGATGCTTGGTGTATTATTAGGTATCTATCAAAAGCGCGGCAGAGATAAAGTGACGTTTGCATTATCTTCAACCATAAATTCATTCGGTTATTGGGTTGAGCAATTGCTAGCCGAAAGCACTGGTAAGGAAGGTAAGGGCTTAATACCGGTTAACGGGGAAACATTAGGATCGCAAAGCATTTATGGAGATGACCGGGTGTTCATTCACATGTATCTTTCAACCGATAATAACAGCGAGGATGAAAATAAAATTCAAGCGCTTGAAGATGCAGGACATCCTATTGTTAGAATTAAAATACCAAACAAAATTTCACTAGGCGGCGAATATTACCGTTGGGAAATAGCTGTGGCCATTGCCGGTATGGTGATCGGTATTAACCCTTTCGATCAACCAAACGTTGAAGAAAGCAAGAAAAACACATTAAAACTGCTGGATGGAGCAGATAAAACCGGTACTTATAACCAACCTAAACCTGTTTGGCAAAATGAAAAAACAGCAATATATGCGGGTACACGCGTTAATATAACTTCCACTCAGCACGACTCTATAGGTAGTTTGTTACGCCAATTTGTTGCAACAGCAAAACCGCACGATTATATAGCTCTTCTACCCTATTTTATGTTAACCAATGAAAGGGAAAACACATTACAAACCTGGAGAATGCAAATGAGAGATGATATGAAGATAGCTACAACTCTTTTAGAAGGGCCGCGGTACCTACACTCTACCGGCCAGTTGCATAAAGGTGGTCCAGATACCGGACTGTACATAATATTGGTTGGTGAGGAAAAAGAAGAGATTTCAATTCCCAACGAAAAATATGGCTTTTCAGCTTTACACCAAGCACAGGCCCTTGGCGATTTCTATTCTTTAAGCGAAAAGAACAGAAGGGTTATCAGAATTAATTTAGGAGAGGATATTGATGCAGGACTTACTGAATTATATACCTCTTTTATGGACACGCGTGAAAAGTGTTTATTAGAGGAAATACAATGAACTCAAAAAAAATAACCACATTATTTCTCGATATCGGAGGCGTTTTGCTTTCCAATGGCTGGGGTCGTAAAGAACGCGAACAGGCCATTAAGCATTTTAAGCTTGATAGTGGGGAAATGAATGAACGCCACCATTTAACGTTTGATACATATGAAGAAGGCAAACTGAGCCTTAACGACTATTTAAAACGAGTGATCTTTTATGAGCCAAGGGAATTCACGCAAGAGGAGTTCACAGCATTTATGATGGCACAGTCAACCCCGTATAATGAGTCGATTGATTTTTTTAAGAAACTGAAGAAGAAACACGACCTTAAAGTAATTGCAATTAGCAATGAAGGAAGAGAATTAAACACCCACAGGGTAAATAAGTTTGGGCTCGATAAATTATTTGATGCCTTTATATCATCGAGCTATGTGCATATGCGTAAGCCAGATGTTGATATTTTCCGCATGGCTATTGACATATCACATACAAAACCAGAGAGATCAATATATATAGATGACAGGCTTATGTTTGTTCAAATAGCAAATAGCTTAGGAATGAACGGCCTCCACTACAAAGGAGTAAAGCCTATAAAAAAAGAATTAAAAGCATTTAAATTTTCCTCATAATAACAAGTGGCAATGGCAAAACAAAAATATAATTATGGAATGATCGGGCTTGGAACCATGGGTCGCAACCTCGCACTTAACATGAGCGACCACGGCTATAGCGTGGCCGGCTTTGACAAAACCGCTTCGCAAATTGATGCTTTTATGCAAAATGCCGGATCGAGAGAGGTTTTTGCTACATCGAACCTGGTTGACTTTTTTAATGCGCTCGAAAGTCCTAAAAAGATCATAATGCTTGTACCTGCGGGCAAAACTGTCGATTTAATAATTGATGAGCTTATACCCCATTTAAAAGCTAACGATGTACTTATGGATTGCGGTAATTCACATTTTACCGATACAGATATAAGGTCTAAAAAACTGGAAAAACTCAACATCAACTTTATGGGCATTGGCGTTTCCGGTGGTGAATCTGGTGCGCGCAAAGGCCCCAGTATAATGCCCGGAGGAGCTAAAGAAGCATACGAGAATATAAAAGATATGCTCGAAGCTATTTCAGCTAAGGCAAGTGATGAACCATGTGTACAATGGCTCGGGCCGGGTTCTGCCGGTCATTATGTAAAAATGGTACATAATGGTATAGAGTACAGCATTATGCAGCTTATTTCCGAAGCGTACCATTTACTTAAGCAGGTTGGTAAAGCATCGAATAAAGATCTTCACGATATTTTTTCAAAATGGAATGAGGGTGTATTGAATTCGTTCTTGATAGAAATAACAGCCGACATCTTTGAAAAGAAAGACGAATTATCAAGTGGCGAGCTTATTGACAAAATATTAGATAGTGCTCAACAAAAAGGTACCGGAGGCTGGACATCGGAAGATGCCATGAAACTGCAAGTGCCCCTACCTGTTATTGATATTGCAGTTACTATGCGCGATATATCAGCCATTAAACAGGAACGCATAGCCATGCACAAAATACTTACCGGGCCAGGCGTTATAAATACATATGATAAAGACAGCCTAATTAATTGGCTGCAAGAGGCCCTTTATTTTGCCATTATTGCATCTTATGCTCAAGGGTTCGCATTATTGTACGCTGCCTCAAAAAAATATAAGTACGATTTGAACCTTGAAAATATTGCAAGAATTTGGAGGGGAGGATGTATTATACGTTCCGCATTATTAGAGAACATACGCACTGCATTCTCACAAAACCCTGGCCTATCAAATATTATTGGCGACGAGAAAATTGCAAAGAAGCTAATGGGCGCTCAAACCGAAATACGCAAAGTAATACAAATAGGCAGTGAAGCAGGCATCCCTATTCCCGGGTTTATGATGGCCCTGGCCTATTACGATAGCTACAGGAGCGAATGGCTGCCGGCAAACTTAATACAAGCCCAGCGCGACTATTTTGGTGCTCACACTTACGAACGAAATGATAAAGAAGGAATTTTCCATACACACTGGGAAGCTAAAAAATAAACACTATGGAAACCAAAGAAAAGGTAAAGCCAACAATTATAATTATACTGGGAGCTACCGGAGATTTAACCTGGAGAAAACTTGTTCCGGCAATTTATAACCTTTACCTCGATAAGTGGACACCTGATAACTTTGCTGTTATAGGTGTTGGCCATAGCAAAATAGGGATTAAAGAATTTCAGAAACATTTACAGGAAGGTATAGATAAGTTTTCGCGAAGAGGTAAAGCCAAGAAAAAAGATTGGGACACCTTTATCAAATGCCTTTATTATTTAAAAGGCGAATTCGAGGCTGCATCTACCTATCATGAGATAGATGCAAAAATAAAGCACTTCGAAAAAACATGGAAAACCGCACCCAATCTCATTTTTTACCTTGCTGTTCCTCCAAATTCCTTTGAAACCATTGCACAACACATAGGTGGTTTAAAGTATGCAAAGGATAAATTAAGAAGCCGTATTGTAATAGAAAAACCTTTTGGGCACGATCTTAAAAGCGCTCAACATTTGAATAATTTACTGCATTCAATTTTTGATGAATCCCAGATATACCGTATCGATCACTATTTAGGCAAAGAAACAGTTCAGAATATTTTAGCGTTCCGTTTTGCCAATGCTTTGTTCGAACCTATTTGGAACCGCAATTATATTGACAGTGTACAAATTACGGTATTTGAACAGCTAGGGGTAGAAAATAGAGGAAACTACTATGAAACGGCCGGTGCCCTTCGAGATATGATACAGAATCATTTATTACAATTGTTATCGCTCATTGCTATGGAACCACCAGTTTCGTTTGTAGCGGATGAGGTGCGAAACCGTAAAGTAGATGTTTTAAATGCATTACGAAAGATACAACCTGAAGAAGTACATCAAATTGCCGTTCGCGGACAATACGGACCGGGTTGGATTGAGGGCAAAAAAGTAGTTGGCTACAGGCAAGAAAAAGACGTAGACAAGAATTCAAATAAAGAAACTTTTGCTGCAATAAAATTACAAATAGATAACTGGAGATGGCAAGGTGTACCTTTCTACCTGCGCACAGGTAAGCGGATGAATGAAACCATTACTGTAATAACGATACAGTTCAGACCGGTGCCCCATCAGTCGTTTCCAAGAGAGGCCACAGTTAACTGGCAACCGAATAGGCTTATTTTAAATATACAACCGCATATGGGCATACGAATGCGGTTCCAGGCAAAACGCCCGGGGTTGGAAATGGTATTACATCCTGTTGATATGCAATTCAATTATGATGAGTCTTATACTTCAGGTACACCCGAAGCATATGAAACATTACTACTAGATATCATGGAAGGAGATTGCACGTTGTTTATGCGTGCTGATCAGGTAGAAGATGCATGGAAAGTACTTATGCCGATAATAGATGCCTGGGAGAACAATCCTTCTGTTAATTTCCCTAACTACGAAGCAGGTATGCAAGGACCGGAAGATGCGGAAGCGTTAATTGCGAAATGTGGGCATAGCTGGGCCGTAATGCCTCCTGATAAAAATTGAGTTTTGCAAACCAACTATAAGCTACGGGTATTTGAAACGGAAAAACTGCTTAACATAGCGGCTGCTAAGCTTATTATTGAAATAGCGCATAAAGCCATTGCAGTAAGAGATAGATTTGTTATTGCTCTTTCAGGTGGCCAAACACCTACACAGCTTTACAATCTGCTTTCTGAACCTGATTATAGCAATCAAATTCCGTGGAAGAAAGTCCATGTTTTTTGGGGCGATGAGCGTTGTGTACCCATAACTGATCAGCGCAATAATGCGTACCAGGCGAAATTAGCACTATTGAATAAAATTGAAATCCCTACAACCAACATTCATGTTATACCGGTAGATCTGTCTCCAGCTGTAGCAGCTAAGCGCTATGAAGAAGAAATAAAAGCTTTTTTTCAGGAGAAAACCGCTCGCTTTGATCTTATACTTCTTGGCCTTGGAGAAAATGGCCATACGGCTTCTCTTTTTCCTGGAACAAGTGTTATAAATGAAGATGAAGAAGGAATAAAAGGGGTATTTGTGCAGGAACAAAATGAATACCGCATTACAATGACCGCTCCACTAATTAACAAAGCCCGCAATATCCTCTTTTTAGTAACAGGTGAGAACAAGGCAGAGATATTGCATAAAATACTTACTGCGCCTTATCAACCTGAAATTTATCCTGCCCAGTTAATAAACGTAAGCCTTGGCGAATTGTATTGGTTTGCTGATAGTAAGGCGGCTTCACTGCTAAACCTTTAACATCAAGTTCGTAAAATAAAAAAGCCCCGGAAAAGTATTCCGGAGCCCTGATATAACAAATAACTACAATCAACTACTCTTCGTCATTCATACGAGAATCTGACTTGTCGCCAGAATTCTTTTGCTGAGATTTATCTGATTGTTGTTGTTTGCCAGACCTGTCTGAATCTGTGCGTGAACCCATATTGGTTCCTTTTTGTGATTGTTGTTTGCCTGATTGTTGAGAAAGTTTTCCCGAACGATCGTTCTTTTGATTACCACCTTGCTTATTCATATTATATAAATTTTAATGATTATAAATTATTTACAATACAAAGGTACAGCGGATATTTTTTTTTGTGTTTGATTTTCGATAAACACAAATATTGTAATGCCAGATCGAATTTAGCCGCTATTCAACAAGCCTTTTCCGTATTTCAAACATAAACTTCTGAATTACCTTAAGCTGTTAAACTAAAAAAAATTATTGCTTATGTTCTAACTCTTTAATAACATTCAAAAACAGAGACATAACTATTAAAACAAAGCATTAGTCGAATACTAAACTGCTTTTAATAAGCCAATACTAATTTTGGCGGCTAATAAAAACAATTAAAATGAAAACACAAATTCTAAAATCAATACTCTTAGGCTCTTCATTATCAGTACTAATAATGAGTTGCACACAAACTTCTGGTTCAGCTGAAGCGAGTACAAAGGATACTATGAAACTTGTAAAACGTGATACTCCGGCTCCGGCACCTCGCACCGTAAGAGCTGAAAGGCATGATACAGTTTCTGTACCCAGGGATACTGTTCACCACACGGACACCATTAGTCGTGTAAGATAGAACCTATCTTTCTCTTAATAAAGAGAATATGCGAGCCGGGAAGTAAAGATTTACTACCGGCTCGTCTATTTTAGCACCTTAATAAATAAAAACGTTCAATAATCTTTTATAAACAAGGCAAAAAAAACCGAGAAGACACGCTTTACGGAGCGCTATATCTTCCCGGTTCTTTAAACCAACAATCTTACGGGATTGTTATTCTTTGTTGACCGAACTTTTAGTGACGATCCTCGTCGTGGTGTTCCGGTCTTTTACCATATGTTTTCTGAACGTGGTCGTGGTAATACCCTTTAGGATATTTCTTTACGTGAACTTTATAGTCATCATATGGTCTTTCGCCATGATAATCATTAAGTACTACTTTATACCCGCCCCACATATCATAATGCTCATAACCAGGAGGCAAAGCCGCAGTATGCACCCACTCCCCATTCGACATGTAAATGTATGTTGCAGTATTAACATCGTAATAAGCCTGAATATCCGGTATATAGTAATACCTTACTCCTTTTGCTTCAGCCGGAGCCCATGGAGGGATAACACCTGCTCTAACCTGCACATCAACCTGTGCGTATTTCATTGCCGTAACTGTGTTTATGGTGGTTTTATAGCTTAAGAAAATAGTCATGGC
>Ga0206980_1067_pt1 | contig 15616 bp, 18 predicted proteins | sample Alteio_BWMinCont_20_FD_153494 | JGI IMG/M metagenome (GOLD analysis project Ga0206980, IMG submission 153494) | Enriched cells from forest soil in Barre Woods Harvard Forest LTER site, Petersham, Massachusetts, United States -... | ecosystem: Environmental > Terrestrial > Soil > Temperate forest >...
CAAATGATCCTTGCCGAATTGGACCCAGCTCGCGGAATTTAGTCGAATCCGTAAAAATCGATCCAAAAAGAACAAGGCTCACCGAGCGGATCTCACTCGGGGAGCCTTGGTTGGACGCTGGTCGTATCGTTGGTTCTTATCTACCGATCAGAAAATCGCGAGAAATGGGAAGCCGGGGCCGAAAAAGAAGCCGTCGTCTTCGGGGGCCAGGGCGATACCGCGGAACGCTTCGCCGGCGCGAGCCGAGCGAATCGTTACGAAGTTGTCGAGGTGGCCGCTAGTCGCTGGCTGGGTAGCGCTGATCAGATCGGTTACCTTCACCAGCTTGTTGGGGTCGGCGCCGTTGTCGCCGTTATTGCTGATCGTGGACGTGATAGCGTAGATTGTCGCGGTGCCGTCACGGTTGACGATGCCGATAGTGTTGCGGCATCCGCCAGTTGCCGGCTCGATCGACGCAGGATAGTTCGGGACGCTGTACGGTACGCCAAGGTTAAGCCCATTCTGGATGACGTACTCGCGCACCCAAGTTGGGCTACCGGTTGCTGGCGTGGTGAGTACCCACTTTTGCAGGCCAGCGGTTGCCAGTGTACCGGCGTCAGCAACGTTTACCTGTCCATTGATCGTCTGATTCGGCGTGTCAATAAGATCACCCTCGTCGCAAACGTACAACGTTGTGGAGTTAGCGAACCAGATCCCAAAGGGATAGTCCCCACCCGGGCTGTTCGTGCTGGCACCGGTGTCGGGGAATCCAGGAAGGATCGTATATGGTTCGTTGATTAGGCCGCCAGCGGGGGCGTTAGCTGTAGTTGGCAGCACGCCTGGCGTACCGAGCTGATAAACGGTATTTATGCCGTTACCGCCGCTGCCCTTGGCGACATACAGTGTGTTGTTGAAGAACGTGATTCCGCGGAAGTTGGTGTCCTTGCCGGGCTTGTCTCCAGGGATCGAGATGAAGTAGGAGATCATGTTGTTGTTGGGAGGGACGAGCGAGGCGGCACCAGGGACGAAAAGCTCGGCACCCGTCGAGTGGGACAGATTGTAGCCCAATTGCGTCGTCAGGAACGTCTTCTTTGGTAGGTTACCGTTGTTGTCGTTTCCCACCGAGTAGTACAGCCAATTGTCAGCCTTAATCGAAGCGCGGGAGTTGTCGCCGCTGTAAGCATCGCCATCGGTGTACCAGATACGGCCTCGGGCATCCACTTCTGCGACGGAGCGGTAGTAAGCCGTCGGATTGGTTGCGCCGACATAGCTCGCGACCGCAGGATTGGTTGGGTCACAGAGCCCCGGCGTACTGGAGGCCGAAACGTCGATCAGGTTCGGTGCAGTGGGCGATGTGGGTCCGACGTTCGTACTTTGGGTGATGATATTGGTCGTCGCATTCAGGGTCAGAGTCGGGCAGCCGGGACCGCCGCGATAGGCCATGAAGGTGAGGCTCTTACCATCCATCGAGCGATTCAAGGCGAGTTCCGACTTGGAGCTAAAGCTGGTCACGATCTCGTTGCTGGGAACGTGTAGACTGCCCAGCAAATAGCCGTCGGTGCTGAGGTTCCAAAGAACGATGGGCGAGGAAACGCCAAAGTTGGGATCGGTGTTAGCGTTGTTCCAAACGTTGTGATTATCCTTCAGATTCGGAGCTTCACCATTATCGCTTGAATAGCCGCAGGAGACCTGTACAGCCAGGGTGCCACCGGTCAAGGTTGGCACGTTGACCGTTGCGGGGTTTGGGTTGGCGATCTGGCTGGCGATCGTGCCGGTCTGCAAACATCCGGGCGGTAACAGTTCGTTAGGCGTAACGGTGTCGGCGGTTCCAACGTAAACGGTACCGCTCAACACGATACTGCCGGGCACAAAGCCGCGGAATTTGACATGATCCTGATCGTAACCGAAGTCTTGAGCATTTAGTTTGGTGGCAAATGGTCCTAGTGACAGTGCGGCCCCGAAAGCTGCAGCAAACAGCATAAGAATGGTTTTCTTCACGTTTTTATCGCCCTCCTAGCGGTTGTGGAGATACGGAACAGTGGCACCCTCAGGTCACGTCCCGCTAAAAGTTGTATGAACAAATGAAGAATGGACTGCGCCGCCGTTCACGAGATCTGGTCAAAAGGCGGATGGGGGAGCAAAATCCTACAGCGCGCCGCTGCAAACTCCCCTTTCGTCGTGCCGGCCCAACCGATCGATGCAACACCATTCAGTGCATTGCTTCGGCAATGCTTCCGCGGGAGAACCGTTCGTTGGCTGTACTCGGCCAAGACCTAGCCAGGGCAGCGTTCCTGCTGGTCTAACCCAAGCGAGGGATTTTGGCCTTGGTTTTCAATGACAGGTGGGCTGGAGCTTCGTGTTGCGTCGACCGATTGAGATCACCCGCGTGACCGGAGAAATCAAGTAGCACTTTTCCGATTAGCGCTGCCTCTATGAAGGTAGAAGTCAAGAAAAAACACCTCGCCTTCGGCTCGAATTTTTCTGGTTTCGCAGCCCACGTACTGGAGCAGGATCTGTTCTGACCGCCCGCACCAAGTGCTCGGTTGCTGGGCACTATGGCCCAGCGCTTTGGGTTTTCTCTATCAGCGGTTTTCATCGCTTCTTCGCAACGAAGCCTGTCCGCTCCGAAACCAGCAAAGCAGCGCGTGGTCCAATGTGGCGACCATGGTTCTATCCGGGACTCGTGGCCCATAGTTTTTTCTGGTTGTCTGACAGGGCCTAGGGTCGTGTGGGAGACTCGGTGCCCGAAGCACGCAGGGCGTGACTTACCAGCTGAGACTCGCTCTCGAACCAGAGTGTTCCGAGAACCTGACAGCCAGCGCCAGAGAAATACCCAGAGATGGAGCGGACTCGATCCGAGACACTCAAGCTGTTCGTGGTGTCAGATATTGGGCGTCGAAGCTCACTCCTCTCTTCCATACGATCAACACGATCGCGGCGATCTTTCGCGCCTGTGCGGAAGAGATTATTGGAGGCGGCGATTTGCTAATTCACCTTGACCTGTTCGCACGGACCGATTTTCGTTTGTTTTGTTCGCGTTACGAACTCCTCAGTTGCGCCACAACGCCTCATTTGCAGTCTATAGTTCAGCAAGTGTTCAGCAAGAGTTCCGGTGGATCCTCGCGACAGCGTCAAGGAAGGCGCGCCGCTACGCCCATAGCCCTACCGCATGGCCACGAACGCCTGCCTCGAAAGTATGTCTGTGGTGTGGTTCCCAGCATCGTCCGGAACATTTCAATGAAGGCACTTACGCTGTCGTAACCGACTGCGATAGCGACCTCCGTGACAGATTTGCTTTGTGCCAGCATCTCAAGGGCAGCAAACAACCGCGCCTGCTGTCGCCAACGGCCAAATGACATACCTGCCTGAGCCGAAAACGCACGCATGAATGTACGGCGGGCCATTCCGGCAACATGCGCCCAAGCGTCCAGCGTGCGGTCATCCCCAACATCATCCAGCAGAGCATCTGAAACTCTGGCTAGTCTTTCTTCTCTTGGTATGGTCAAACGCAGTGGCTGCTGGTCAGGCTGTCGAATCTCATCACGAAGCGCTGTGATTAAGCGCTTCTGCGCCGTGTTGAGCGGTTGGCGGAGGTCCCAACGGACCATACGATGAACGATGGCGAACAACAGCTCCGATGCGTTGAACACGCAGGGCGTCTTGGGTAGTCCGCGGCACATCTCCGGAGACAAGTCGACCATCGTGCCAGCAGCGCCTCCGACAGAACGCGCCGCGTGCTTACAATTTGGTGGAGTCCATGCGCAACGCTGGGAGGGAAACATCCATCGTTCGTTTCCTGTTTCCACGATGAGCAACCCCTGGGTCAGAGCGACGAGTTGCCCGCGGTGGTGACTGTGCTCTGGCGTCCAGCCCTCGACCATCCGCCTCTTGAAGTCATAGGCCAGCACTGGCGTATCGCTGTCGTAGAGACGGCGCAGTTCTTCCATATTCTGCACCGAGAACATGGATTTACGAGATTGACCCTTTTCCGACATATATCGCCACTTTCCCGTTAGCGGAACAACCGAAACCCAGCTAGAGTACGCCGCAGAACAACGAAAGACAACACGGGGAAATAATCACAAAGTGCGAGGTGCGGTCGTTCTCCGCTACGCCGGCTGTGGCTTATCGACGTGAGGGGAATCCTGTGAATCGGTGGTCGCCATAGTTTCAACTCACAAGCACTGGAACCGAAAGGAGGTCAGGACAATCAATGAGAAAGCTGATCTACGCAATCAACCTTACCCTGGATGGCGGCTGCGACCACACCAACGGGTTTCCCGCTGACGACATGTTTGAATATTCTACGCACCTGGTTCGAGGTGCTGACCTGCTCGTCTTTGGGCGTAAAACCTATCAATTGATGGTTCCTTATTGGCCGGATGTCGCAAAAAATCCTTCCGAGACAAAAGCAGATCGCGAATTTGCGGACACATTTGTCGCCAAAGACAAAATTGTCTTTTCACAATCATTAGCGAGCGCTGAAGATAAAAATACGACAATTGTTCGCACGAACCTTCGAGACGAAATAGTCAGACTGAAACACGAGCAAGGCAAATATATTTTAGTCGGCGGTGTGAGCATTCCTTCACAACTGATAGAGCTTGGCCTGGTTGATGAATATCGTTTTGTAATTATGCCAATAATTGCAGGAGCAGGGAGACGGCTGCTGGAAGGTGTTAGCCTGCAAGAGAAATTACGATTAAAACTTGTTGAGTCCAAGATTTTTAAGTCAGGATTTGTTGCGCTTCATTACTTGAAACAGTGACAGAAATATCGGCGACGCTCTGCTGCTTAGCGCCCCGGCTGCGACCGTCAACGTCTACGTTCTCGCGAAGCGCTCTCGTTCGGGGAAAGGTGGGCCAGACTACACTTTGGTTGTCGGGCCCTCATGGCGCAGCGGCAGGAATCACGAATTGTTGGACGTAGGACGGGATGTGTTTTCTCGCGCATATGTTGGAGGCACGGTCTCGATAGATTTACATAAGGGCTTCTTCCATTTACCCTGGTACAACCACGTCCGACCGTATTAGCTCACCGGAGAGGATGCCCCACCTTTAGTTGAAACCTGAGAAAAGGAAGCAGCGGCTCTCGCCCGAACTCGGATAGAGTTCGGGTTGCGAATCCCTTTTAAAGGAGAGAGCCGCCGTGAGAAAGAGATACCAGAGGAAACAGCGCAAGTCCAATCAGAAGTTCGCGATCGTCCGCGGGCAAGAGTTAATGATGCAGGTGCCGTTGCCGATCGCCGAGGTGTGGAGCGAACTGCAGACGCAGGTGGAAGAGCTGACCGGGCAAGCCGGGCTGCAGATTCTGCGGGCCATCCTGGAAAACGAAGTGACCCGCCGAGTAGGACCTCCGCATCGGCCGAATCCCGCCGCGGGCTGCGTGCGCTGGGGAAAGCAGCCAGGTTATGTGGTTTTTGCGGGACAGAAGATTCCGCTGGAGCGGCCGCGAGTACGAACACGCGAAGGCCAGGAAGTGGAATTGGAGAGCTACGGTCAGTTGCAGCAAGACGGGACACTGCAACGAGCGGTGTGGGAAGGCCTGGTGGCGGGATTGTCCACGCGAAACTATCGGCGCGCGGTGGAGAGTGTTGTGGAAGGCTACGGGATCGAGAAGAGCAGTGTGAGCCGGCAGTTCGTGGCGGCCAGTAGCAATCAGTTGCGGGTGCTGTGCGAACGACGTCTGGAAGATCTGAATCTGGTGGTGCTGATGATCGATGGTATTCACTTCGGCGGTCAGGTGCTGGTAGTGGCCCTGGGGATCGCGGAAAGCGGAGAAAAGCACGTTTTGGGAGTGTGGCAGGGAGCCACGGAGAACACCGCGGTGGTCAAAGGGCTTTTAGAAGATCTGGTGGAGCGCGGACTGGATGTGCAGCGGCGGTATCTGGTGGTGATCGATGGATCGAAAGCACTGCGCGCCGGTGTGGAACGGGTTTTCGGTGAGCGAGTGGAAGTGCAGCGTTGCCAGATTCACAAGCGGCGGAATGTAAAGGAGTATCTGCCCGAGAACTGCCAGCAAGACTACGATCGGCGAATGCGCAATGCGTACGCGATGAACAACTACGCGGAAGCCAAAGAGGCGTTGCAGAAAATCTTCCGCCAACTGGAACGGATCAATCCGAGTGCGGCCCGGAGCCTGGAGGAAGGGCTGGAAGAAACGCTGACCGTGCATCGCTTGGGCGTAGGAGCGGTGTTGCGGCGGAAACTGGCTACCACCAACCCGATCGAATCTTGCTTGTCGACGGTGCAGCGCGTGGCACGCAACGTAAAGCGCTGGCGCGAAGGAGATCAGCCGCTGCGCTGGACCGCTACAGGACTACTGGAAGCAGAGAAGAAGTTCCGACGCATCAAAGGCTATCAAGAAATCCTGTTGCTGAAGGAACGTCTGAATCCGTCGCGCCTTCAGCAGAAGGAGGTCCGAGCCGTAGAAGTGGCTTGAACTTGGTTCGAGGTAGACTTACAGTGCCAAACAACAAGAGCCGCTGCAATCAACTAAAACTCGGACATCCTCCTCACCGGCGGTAAGCACCTAAGTCCTGACAAGTCGCGTAACCGGACAGTACGAAAATCCACTTGGACGGTTAGCGCGTTAACCAGGCACCAAGCGGCGAGTTCGGCGGCTCTTCAATCCAAAATGAAACCTTCTGTCCAGCTATCGCGGTTTATCTTATGGGGATGGATCTGGAATCCGTCCGGTGCATCCACAAATCCAGGCTTATCTTTGAGGCGTCCGATTGCGGCCCGTGCCTCTTCCTCGGTGCTATATACGCCGATCAATAATTCATCTTCATCGTCGGTGTCCGGTGCACGGAGATACCAAAGCAGAAAAACTGAATCCACGGATAGTTCCTCTTGGTGATTATAAGGGAATGTTGCTGTAAGAAAAGTAGTGCCTGGCCGAGTAGGCCCGGGGAATTTCACCCCCAAGCCTCTCACAGATCCGTGCTTGACAGTCTCCCGTCACACGGCTCGTGCCACCCAGTGAAGGTTGCTACCTTCCGTCCGAACCGCTCGGTTTCTCCTGTTTCCAGTTGACCGGATTGGTTTGGACGCGGGTGACCTGCCCCCTTCGCTCCACGGGAATTACCCCGCTTCTTCACTACTATGGGACAGTCCGACCCTGAGACTCCGTATCCGTACTCTCGCCCTCGTGGTTGCTTCCACTTGTGGCTTCTCCGTTCGCATCGGTGCCTCAGGTTCCCACGTTCCGCTTAACCGCCTCTTTGGCAAGCTCAGGCCACCTCTCATGCCGGATGCCACTCCGCCCGTAAGCAGGTCTCGTCGGAGCTACTCCCGCAGTAACTTACCCCCCGCGGTTTTGACATCGTCTTTTACGTTTCGACACTTCAGCAGTGGTTCCCATGCGGTCCTCTTCTTGCCAATCACCTGACCTGGTCGTTGCCAGACCTTTTCCTTCCGCGTTCACGACCATAGCTTTTGACTACAGCCGCCGAAGGTGGTTTGAAACCTGCTCCCGGAAGCCGGTTTCGAGGGGCCTACCCTCATCAGTCAAGCAGTTGCGCACTACTCAGCGTTTTCTCTTTTCGTGCTCGTGGCACATGTAAGTCGCGTTACCATCCATTTGAAGTAATGCTTCACTTCTCCGGTAACGGCGTATCAGACTTAGGCCCAGATTTGTTCACCGATTGGCTCGATTCGATTAAGATGTCCTCGACCCTCGTCATCTGCAGATCTGGGATTCGCAAGGTTCAAGGGGGCTTGAAAATTCCATGAAATGCTGCCTGTGGTTCCTATTCGGTTTAATGTTTCTTTTGGTTGTTCCCCGTTTGCTCGCTCAGGACCGGCCATTGCCTGTTGCGCTGGTCCAGCTTATAGCAAACCCCGAGGCCTTCGACGGTAAGGTGGTTACGGTCCGAGGATACCTATTGATGATAGGAGGGCACGGAGACATTGGCGCTACCTTTCTCAATCTGAGCAGGGAAGACGCCGACAACATGCTTGGAAACGCCATTGTCGTAGTGGCGAGTGACCAAATGCGACGTGATGAGGAAAAGATTGATCGAATGTACATCACACTGACGGGACATTTCTATGCAGTTCCGACGGCCAACAAGAGTTACATTCCGACCATAAAGGACGTCGTGAGCTGTGCCGTATGGTCAGATCCTAACCGTCCGATAGGCCTGAAAGATAGTCCTCCATCCCATAAATGATTGCTCTATCCAGCCCTGTGAACGCCGTTCGCTTAGCGACCTAGGTCCTGGTTAGTCGCGTTATCGGAAACTGACGCGGGAGCAGATCGACAGGACCCAGGCTTAGGAATCAAGTCTTTCGGCCGCTTTGTGTACTCGATCTGAGCCCAATGGAATTTATTAATTAAATCCCGCGCCGGTTGGCTGTGGTGTTTGGCGTGGACACCGAGGACTAGCACGCAGTTCGCGACTTCGTTGGCCGGATCGAAGTAGAGCGGGCTTCTCACTGCCTCGGGAAGTCGTATTCCCTCAGATTATGGTTGTTGTTCCACACGAAGTTATTCGCGTAGCAGATGAGACTCACGTAGTAGACGTCGGTTTGAGGATTGCTCGATGAAGTGGTATACCAGCGGATGTCCAGCGAAAACCACTGACCGCACGTCAGCAATTGTTGGGCGCCGGGCGCCAGGGAGAGCGTATTGACCGGGGTTTCATCGTTCCAATCATCCGAAGTGCTGTCGCCGCTTCTCCCGCGCACCTCCAGATACACCGTATCCCAGTTTTGACTCGGGTTGACGATCTTCCACCGACGCATCCCGTCGTTCGGCACGCCGGAATTTGCCGAGTTCGCCGAACCAAACTGCGGCGCGCCCGAGTCCGCCCACGAAGCCACTTCCTGGTCACTCGGCAGCATGGACGAGAGGTTCCTCGATGAAAGATACGTCGCAGCTCGCCCATCATACGAGCATTGGTAACAGAATGGGCTCGACAAAGTGTGATTCTGCAGCAGCTTTAGCGTCACTTGGCACGTCCACGCTTCGTCGCTCCCGTGCTTTCGGTAACACCACTTCAAATCGATCGGCTCGCTGCAGATGTTTGTGAACGTAACCGCGCCCAGATTTCCCCCTCCCAGCCGTATGCATTTATCATCGTAGGGCGGATGATTCGAATCCGCCGGCGAATCTTGGTGCACCGGCGCGGCGCTCGCAGGTGGCGCAATCTGCGTCTGGCGAGCACAATTCAAAAATTCATCGTGTACGTCGACCGAATTCTCTTTGAACACACCGTGAGCTTCGATCGTGGTTGGACTCGCGAGCGTTCCCTCAAAATTCGCTGCCGCATTTCCCGGCGTCAGGATCGTGACCCTGGTTCCGTTCAATCGCCACGATGCTTCTGTCCCGATGTCCGTCCAGGTCGTCCCGTTTTTGCTCACGATCCCCGACTCGAGAAAAGTTATCGAATAGCTCATCGCTCTCGGCTGTGTGGTGACATAATTTTCCGGAAAGTCCTTGCGCCATTCGCACGCCCACGTGCTTCCAGCCAGCGGCCCCGAGGCCATTGCCTGCGGCGGAGGCGGAGCGCTCGGCTGGCTCACGTTGGCGGACGTCGCGCTCGCATTTAGGCTGTTTCTCGCACTGTTGAGCAATAGCTTCCCATCATTCGCTTTCGCATCGTAGAACAGCGCCTCTCTCGCCTCCGCTTCCGACTCCTCTGCTTGCCCCGCGTTGTAAAGTGCTCCTGCTAACCACACGTGATAGGGTGCGCTTTTTGGGTGCAGCCGCGTTGCCTCTCTCAATTCCAACGCCGCACCGTCATAGTCTTTCTTCGCGAAGTACGCTCGCCCCAGCGCGAAATGACATTGCGCAGTGCTCGGATTCAATTGCACCGCTTCCCGCAACTCGTGCACCGCCTCGTCCGTATTTTTCTGCTCAAGTAGGAACTCACCTAGGACCCCATGGGGATAATAGTAATTCGGGGCAATCCGGACGGCTTCCTGAAGCTCCGTGAGCGCACTTTGATTGTCGCCGCTCTCCGCAAGCCTAAGCCCCAGCAGGATATGGGGCGTCGGAGCATTGGGGAAAAGCCTGATTGACTCTCGAAGTTCTGTAATCGCTTCGTCCCGTTTTCCGGTGCTATACAATGATTCCGCCAGCTGTTCGTGCGCCGTCGCTAGGTCCGGCCGTAGGACAATCGCGCTCCGCAATTCTGTCACAGCATCTTGATACTTACCTTCGCGGTTCAGAGCCATCCCCAAAAACAAACGTGCTCCGGCGGCGTTGGATCGGCTGACTGCGAGAGACCCGAACACTTTTTCTGCGTCTTCATTTTCCCTTTTTTGCGTATCGGAATCTGCTGCGTAATCTACATAAATGTAGCGCGCCTCGCGACACGCACGGAGAACCTCATCGTTCGCCCCCGCGAGGCGCAGCCCCTCGACGTCGCCATCGTCAAAATAGAAGCCAATCCCGCGTTGGTGGATTTCCGCGGCCAATGTTGCTTGCGGTGTGCCCTTCGCCGATGCCGTCATAATCGCCCACCACGACATCGGAGACGGCTCTGCCGGCCTCGATCCCTTTGCTCCCGTTTCCGGCGCTTTCTTCCGCGCACCCTTTTGAATCGCGACGCTGTTTGTGGGCGCACTCGCGCGTGGTGCCGCCGTCATCGCATCTATCCATCGGCTTTTCTCGCCCGCCTCCACCATTTTGATTTCAATGCCGTAGTAAGTCGCCTGCGTATTGCCTTGACCTCCGAACTCCCCAAAATTGCCCGACACGTGCGTGCCGGCGGCAAGAATGATCCGGTCGTTGCATGCGAGCGGTTGCGCCAGCACACCATGCACAGCATCGCCGCCTTTGTTCGCATGTGAATCGACAGCTGCGGAAATCTTGACATGCAAAACCGTCCCCACGGGGCAAGACTCGTACGTTTTCACTAAATGAAAACTGACAATCGCCCCCTCGGAAATCGTCAAATCTCCGATTTCGCTCTGCCGCGCGTCCGCGGTCGTAATCCACGTGATGCACGCGAGCGATAAAACTAATTTCGGCATGATTCGATGCATTGGATATCTTCCCTGCCGGACCTTCTGGGATTCTAAGTGCGCGGATTATAGCACGCCCCTGTGCGGGTCTCAGAGGTTACACTTGCAAACCCTACAATAAAGAAGGCTCCGAGGTCTCAAGGCTCGCAGTTGCAAACCCCGCACATGAAAGTTGCACCTTACCTACTCGGTAGGGGTGGCGTCAAGATTTCCTACATTTGAAACACTAACTTGGCCTCTAAACTCAAACTCAGGCGTGATGTCGCGCATATTGATTTCTATGGCTTCGCCGAGTGTTCGTTCGGAGCATGCGGCAAAATCCCCAGCTTGACGTCTTCAGCTTCGATGGCTCTATTTTCTCCATCCGCTGCAACACGAAGGTAATTGCATTTCCAGGCGAAGGCTCGCCCTGGACAGTGCGTTTCATGGTGGAAGCCCGGAAACTCCGCGATTCACCAAAGCGGCTGATGAGTGAGTACATCGAAGTGTCGGTTTTGCGGTCGCGTATCGAAATTGGCGCGTGGTCCTATGAGGGGACGGTCTGTCCCCTGGGAGGAGAATATTTTTCAGAAGTCCAATAAGTCAACGTGTCTTGGTTCAGCCTGAAATGGAGAGGTGACGTCTTCCGTTAGTGAAAGTTCCGCCCCTGCGGGGCGGGGATTTTCAAGGCATTGCTGCGAAGAGCCCGTCGGGTTATCCCTCAGCATGGTTGCATCCCTGCAGAGCCCGCTTCCGTTTCACCTGGCGAAGTCATTGTAGTCAGGTTCGAAGAATGTGCAAGCGAGACGGCGGCTCGCCGAAGCTGCCGCTGCTGACGTGCCTGTTCGAGTTTGCGATCGCGGGCCGCGTGAATTTCGACTTGGCGTCCGGCGAGCATATCGTGTGGCGCTACATAGCCGATGGCACTGTGCAAGCGTACGGCGTTGTAGTGATCCACGTAGGTTTGAATCAAACGCGCCGCGTCTTCTCTGGTCAACGGTGTGCCCGGCCGAATGCATTCCGTCTTTAGCGATTTGTGCCAACGCTCCAGCTTGCCATTCGATTGCGGATAGCCGGGCGAGGTTCGCACATGGGTCATACCCGCGATGCGAATGAACTCTTTAAAATCCCGGGCGATGAACTGCGGCCCATTGTCGGAGATGATCCGCGGTTTCGCTTCCGGATATTTTTCTCGCGCTCGTTGCAGTATGACTTCGATTTCTGCTTCGGTCATCGATTCGCGCAAATCCCAATGCACGATCGAGCATAGCCATCCAGAACGCTGCACAGGTAGTAGAAGGTGCCACTCACGTTGATGTAGGAAACATCGATGTGCCAGTGTTGATGCGCATGCGGCGGCTGCTCGAAACCGGTGCCTTTGCGCGAGGGTTTGCACTTCCAGCGCGAGAGCAGCCCGGCTCGTTGCAGCACTCGCCACACGCTGGAAGGGCTCACGGCCACTACGTCCGCATCCAGCATCATGAACGTCAGCCGCCGATATCCTTCCCGTGGATTTTTCAGATGAAACCCGATGATCGCTTGCCTCTCCCAAGGCTCCAGCCAGAAATCACGAGGAATCCAACCGTTGTGTTCATTGACGCGCCCGTAGCGCTCGCGCCAGTCGTAGAACTTGCTGGCCGGCACTCCCAACCAGTGGATGAATCGCCCGGCGCTGATCTCGGTCTTTTCTGACCAGCACCGGACGAAATCTACCACCTGGTCCCGCACATCGTGCGGCACCCACACTTTGCTCAGAGCTCCCCAAGACTTTTTTTTAAAGCGACGTGCTCGGCCATCAATTCGGCCAAGACCTCATCCTTGGTCTGCACCTTCTTCTCCAAGAACTCGATCCGTTTCTGTTTCTCCTCGACCTGGCGGGCGGGGCGTTCCTTCGACTGGAAGGCGGCGGCTCCGTTCTCGAAGAACTCTTTTTGCCAGCGGTAGAACACCGTCGGCTGTAGGCCAAGTTCCTCACAGAGATCGGAAACTGGCACCTTATCCAGCAGGTGGCGTCTCAGGATGCTGACCTTTTCTTCTGACGTGTACTGCTTTCGTTCTTTTCGCATGCGTCCTCTCCGTCTATATTAACGGAAGAACGCTTTTCTCCATTTTCAGCTGAGGCAAGACAAGACGATTGGCTCGTCACCAAGCAGGCGTCATGGTTTTTCTTCGTCGCGGTGCTCCTGACTCTTGCACTTAACCCAGTTTTCTTGGGCCGAGTCGATACGACACGGATGTCGTTTTGGCATCGGCTCCCTTGGGGTTTGTTGGGCGTGGTCGGTCCCGTCGCTTTGTTTTTCTTGTGGATGGGGATGGGACGATACTGGTTCAGACTTGATAGGTCTCAGCCGTGGGTGAAGAAAGTGTGGTTGGCAGTCCTGGTGTTCGGCATTTGGTACGGAGCATGTACGTACTATTTCTTCGCATACCTGCCGCAAATCCGTCAAAGAATCAGGGCAGGTAATCTCAAAGCCGCAGAGAAAAACATCTGACTTCTGAGTAGTCACGTAATCGGAAACTGGAAAAATCCACTTGGACGGTTACCGCGTTAATCAGGCACTGCGGTCCGCGCCGTGATTCACAGGGCGAAAGCGCGACACACACGGGCCGGGTTCCTCAGCCAATTAATAGATAGTGATCGCGACGGGCGTGGCTTTAACGGCTTCGCGTAAAACGAGGCCGCGCGTCTCTGGCAGTTGCGCAATCCTGTCTGCGTCGATGTGGTATGGGGAATAGGAACCGTTGATAAGGTACTTGCCTGGTCGACTCGTCGGGCAAACTATCAAGGTTTTCAGGCCGATGAGTTGTTGACCAGGAAGATAAATGAAATCCCGATTCAACGCCACCTTGGCGTTCGGTTCATGGGTCGGCCACGCGTCACCTGCAAGCCCGCATGTTTCGGCTCCTCCTCTCCCAGACAATGTTGCCAAATGTACTGAAAAGCCGGCCATCCCGCCGCCCGAGGTTCCCCACCACTTTGGGACGTAAACACCATAGGGGCCGGCTTCCAGAAGAATCGTTACTTCAATGCGCTCGCCGGATTTGAACCTATGCTTGTCGACGTGGATCGAAGCGACAGCAATCGGTTTGAGGTATGGCGCAGGTTGAGAGGGCGCGGGGTCCTGGCCAGTAGTGGTACACGCAAGCACGCTGATCAAGAGAAAAACGACACTAGTTCGCATGTAGTTCTCCCGGACCGCAGATGATTGTACGATGTGTGAACGCCTTCGGCGGTTTACCGCAAATCTCGACCGCCGTCGGCCATTTGTCCGATAAGTGCTGCGTTAATCAGGCACTTGCCGATTCGCTGGTGATAACGCCTGTGGTTGTCGAAAAACTCGCTCGTTGTTGAGGATTTCTGGGCTGAAGTGATTCCCTGCGGGGGAGTATCGCGCTTTCTTTTTCTATCTCAGATCGGAATCGGGGCCGAGTCTAAAGATCTCGATCTTAAGTTGGAAAGACGGGCGTCATTCGCTGTGTCGGACTACGAAACCTGGTAATATCGCCGAACACAAAAAATGATCGGTCTCTTTCACCTCATTTTGGCCACGATTGCTTTGAGTTTGCTGGGCGTACAGGGCGAGAGCGCACGCGAAGTCCCCGCCCTCTGTTCTCGATCCCACGCGCCACGGACGATAGCCTTCACCGAGACCGCGATGCTCGAGTTCGCATTACCCGATATTGACTTGGAAGGTCAGAGAAGGATTGCCGGATGCGACTGCATACCATAGCCCATCCGCTCCCATGATGAAGTACACGTCCTGCTGGTAAAACCACGCTGGATATGATCCTGCATAGAACCAATAGCCGCCGTAGGAGTACTCGCGACGTCCGTTGTACTCGCGCCCACCATTTGCCTCAAAGCGAGCATGATGGTTTGGACCAAAGTGACTTTCGTTATATACGTGCCCTGAGCTGTCTTTCTGACCGTTGCGCGCGAACTGGCCCTGTGATTGTTGCGGTTGAGCTTTGGCTTCTTGTTGATGCTGATTTTTCTCTTCGGTTTGCTGACTCTTGGCCTGCTGTTCCTGCTTCTGGGGTTTTGCTTCTTCCTGCTTCGCAGTCTTTGGCTGCTCTTCCTGTTTCTGTGGTTTGGCTTCTTCCTTCTTTGTAGTCTTTGGCTGTTCTTCTTGTATCTGAGGCTTGGTTTCTTCCTTCTTTACGGTCTTTGGTTGCTCTTCTTGTTTCTGTGGTTTGGTTTGTTCCTGCTTCGGAGCGGGTTTAGCCTCCTCCTCATGCTGCGCTGGCTTAGCGCAGTCTTCCTGGTGCTCTTCCTGCGCGAACGTAGGAATAGTCGCTCCGAGAAGCAAAAACAGGGCCGTTGTGCTGATGACGCCGAATACCTTCATGCGTGTTGCCTCCGTTACGAGAATTCTGGGTGGACCTCCGATTAGCGAGAGGCACAGTTGAAATCTGTACCGTTGTGAACACATCTCGGGATGGTACGCCAAAGAGTCGAGTCACCCGAAGAAATTGCTCGTCATGGCTAGCGCAACAGTCGCCAGCAATCGCCAAAGGGCTGATTACATTGGGACAATTCTTGGCCCGTGTGGAGGTCGAGATGCACAGCTTAACCTTGAAAGTGCCCTAGAGAAGATGAACTTAGTCAGGCTGGAGACTCAAAATGGCGTCTAAATTTGATATTTTCAAACAACTTAGAAATGGAACTTCGATTTGGATAG
>Ga0206980_1068_pt1 | contig 15107 bp, 13 predicted proteins | sample Alteio_BWMinCont_20_FD_153494 | JGI IMG/M metagenome (GOLD analysis project Ga0206980, IMG submission 153494) | Enriched cells from forest soil in Barre Woods Harvard Forest LTER site, Petersham, Massachusetts, United States -... | ecosystem: Environmental > Terrestrial > Soil > Temperate forest >...
CCGAAAGATCGGCCGCAGAAAGTACCTGTTTCTTTTGTAATATATACTTATCCATAAACACAGTAGCAATGGTAAGCATAGATGCAAAAGGATAGAATAGTGCACGTATTACATAAATAAAAGGCAAGAGGCCTTTAGACACTTTAAGATAGTGCCCGGTAGCATAAACTTTGGGAATGATATCACATGCCAACAACAATAAAAAGGTAATGGCAATGGCCTGTATAAAGAAATCGAGAATAGGGTGAACGTGTGTATCTATGAGTGATGAAGTAACAAAAGCCGAAAGAATGATTATGCTGATGTTAAAAAAATTATTGGCTACAATAAGGGTAGCCAGCAAATGTTTTGGGTGTTGCATCAGCGTACCTATTTGCTTTTCCTTCCGGTCAGTAGAATCTTTTAGCGTTTCAATCTCGGTATTCGACAAGGAGAAAAGTGCAGTTTCTGCACACGATACCAAAGCCGAAAGAAGTATAAGGCCTATTATGCCGAGTAAAACAAAACTAAGGCCGAAAAATGGTGGAACTGAAAGTAGCTGGTAATGAGAAATTATATGCGCGGGGTCCAATGTATATTTTTGATATTAAAGTACTATAGCCCTGTTTGTAACAAGGTATAATGCCATGCGAATGTACGATTAAAATGAAAGATCGGCTGGTGGGCTAACCTCAAGGTCATCGGCGGTAGTAGAAACGGTTTCACCATTTTCACCTGTACCGGCTTTACGGCTGAGTATGGTAAGGTTTTCGCCTACAATTTCGGTAGCACGTTTCTTAGAGCCATCTTTATCATCCCATGTGCGGGTACGTAAACGCCCCTCAACATAAACCTGCATTCCTTTTTTCAGGAGTTTTTCTGCCACTTCTGCTAAACCGCGCCATAGCACAATGTTGTGCCATTCGGTCGATTCTACCTTTTCGCCTGCCCTGTTCTTATGAACTTCTGTGGTTGCCAAAGGAAAGTTTGCTACTGCAATGCCTCCCTCTAAATACCTTACTTCAGGGTCTTTACCTAAGTTACCGATAAGTATTACTTTATTCACTCCCGACATTTTGTTAATGATTAGTTGGATACTAAGAAGCAAATATAATAAATAGAAAGTAAGTTTCAAAGTATTTATCCAAAAATGTAAACACTAAAAACCACGACCAAATACCAGTAAGACGGGATAAGTACCGCTTAAGGGTCTATTGCACCTGCAAAAACATCGATGTTTTTAAGGTACTTTGCGGCACGGGCCAGGTATATATGAGCAGGCTCAGGATCAGATAGTTTGGTGTCGGCTAATAGCTTTGAGTTATCGAATATTTGACCCAGTTCAGCAAACTCGAGATAAGGCTCAAGTGCAGCTAGTAAAATGCGCATTTCGTTAACGTCAGTAAACGAGTTCTTCCAATAGTCTAAATAGCTAGGGTAGTTATATAATTTGCTTCCTTCCGGTAGTTTCTTCTTAGCCCAAAGCTTCACTTCCTGTACCATTTCCTTTTCAATGAACTTAAAGGGTGGCCTATCGGGGAAAGACTTAGCTATCCCACTTGTAATAAGTTCAGAACTGGTTGCCGAAGCTGCACCTGAAGAAATATGGTAAACAGAATGATTGCGCTTAACGAATAGTAAAGAAGTTATAGATTTTGAAGCAAAATCGATAGGTATAACATCTAATGGCGATTTACCATTAACAGGTACAAGCCTTAAAATATTTACTGTTTCAATGGCCCAGAGGATAACATACGAACGAGGGATCCAGTCGCGACTATCGCCCATGATAATAGAAGGCCTTACTATAAGTACTTTTTCTTTAGGAAGGCTTTTGGCAAGCATAAGCTCGCCCATCATTTTGGTATAGGTGTACTTTACTACGTGATGCGCTTTCGGGTTAGGCGATTCTTCTTCCTTAACAACCCTGTTGCGTATATCTTTACCGCAAATGGTAGCAGTGCCTATATAGACAAATGTCTCCAGGTTCTTTAAAGTAAGCGACCATTTGATCAGTTCGTTTATACCGGAAATATTAACCTGTTCAACTACCTTATCATATACTTTCGAAAACGAAGTATTGGCAGCCGAGTGAATAATTACAGTACTGTCTGCTATTAGTTTGTTTGCTCCAAGTGCTTTGGCAAAGTCATGCTCTCCCAAATTACCTAACACAGGTATTATCCTTTCCGCATCAAATGTGTCTCCATGCAACTCGAAAACGTGCTTCAGGCGCAATATGGCATGCTCTTCCGATAACGCCCTAACCAGGCAGTATATCTTTTCTACTTCCTTCCGCTTTGCAAGTTCAACAAGTAATTCGCCTCCTAAAAACCCGGTACTGCCGGTTAAAAAAATCTTCATACTTTTCTGTTCGTCAAGAAAGTTCGAGCCCGAGTATACCCAGCACAATTAAAAAGATGGAGGCTATTTTAAGAGGGGTAACAGGTTCTTTGAACCAAATCATTCCTATAACTGCTATTAAAGCTGTGCCAGCACTTGCCCATATAGCATATACAATACTTACTTCGCCCATTTTCTTTAACACCATTACCAGGCAGGCTAAGGCAAGGGCATAAAATACAAATACCATTATAGAAGGAAGCAGTTTGGTAAAACCATCCGCCTTTTTCATGCAAATGGTACCAAGCACTTCTAAAACTATTCCTATTGCTAAATATAGCCACTGCATATTCTTCTTTCGTTTTTCGAATTGGTTTATTAAACCAAACGAGGGTTTATTATGAGCTTATTATTTAAGAAGGCTGGCAAAATCGGAGTCAAAGATAAAAGGTTTATGATTTTGAAGGCGTTTTATTATTTAATTCTAATGATTGGGGTTATTCATTTGTCCCATAAACAAAATACTACCGGTGTTGTTCTCTCTGATTACAAAGAAGAACGGATGGTCGGCTTTAAATGTTTTTAGCGGAGTAGGACGCGTGCTTGTCATGGGCATAAGTACAGCAGTGGCTGCCGCTGCTTCTGTCCCCTGTTCGGTTACTGCAATAAATGCTTTGTGCAGCACGGCGCTTATATATAATTCTTTATTGCCCGTCATGCCCGAAAAGTCAGCGGTGCCGGTGAAAGCTGTTTCCATACCTACTTTTTTCAATATTTCACTCAAATTAAAACTCTGGGTTGTTTTAAATTTCGGCAGCACTACTTTAACGTGTTCTGTTTGTAAGGAACGGATAGCATTGGTGTAATAAGTATCGGTGAATTCTTTTAGGGCCAACGCCAGTGTTGTGCCGGAATCTGGCAAGAATATTAGCATAGATACACTTTTGCCTTTATACGGCAATTCAACAATTTGAAACTTTTCGTCTTCAAAATAGTTGAAATGATTTACCGAAATCATAAAGGTGGACTGTACTGTATCTTTCGTTTTGCAATAAAAGGTTCCTTTATAACTAGCTTTACTTTGAAATTCTGTTGCCCACTTTCCGTAAAAATAAAGTGTGTTTATTAGCACTGCTTTTGTTTCAGCGCCTACGCTTTTTTTAGGTAGAAGATTTTGAATTTTGTTGTTTGTTCTTTTGGCTACCCAGTTATTTATAGTGTCTCGTGTGCTTTCATTTGCGAAGTCAACATTACGAACTTCCGAGTTATAGTATTGCTTAACGAGGTTAACATAAGAATCTAAAAAATGAAACTTGTTTTCAACCCAAAGCGAATTAGCAACACACAGCTTAACCCCGCTTAGTGTATCGGTGTTCATGGTTTTCATGATCTTTTCAAAACCCATATTCACCGAATCAGCCCTCGGATTGAAACAAAGAGCTGCTTTCATTTGTTCCTGAGTTTCTCCTTTGGCGCCGGTGTAAGTCATTGCCAGTGCAGATGAAATACTGAAAGGAGAGAAAAATAAATTATGACTGCTTTGTAGTTTTGCAAATAGCTTAAATGCAAATTGGTTGTTGCCCGCAACCGTGTTGCTGGTACCCTGGGCAAACAGTAAATGCGAAAAGAACAGGGATAACAAAACGACTGAAATCTTTCTCATAGTGAGCTATTTGAGAACAAACATAAAAGAATTTGATGTAAAAGAACAATCAGTAATAAAGTATGTTAGCAAAGCATCGAACATACTTTTATATTTGTAATAATTATACCACATGGCTGAACAAATAAGAGACCCGGGAATTGGTGAAAAGTTTAATGCACGTTCGGGGCGTGTAATGAATAAAGATGGAAGCTTTAATGTGCGTGCAGCTAAATTTAACTTTGGCCGTATTCATTTATTTCAATACCTGATACGCGTTTCGTGGATAAAATTTTATCTGTTGTTGCTAGGAGCATTTGCGTTTTTCAATTTGTTGTTTGCATTTATATATCTGTCTCTTGGTCCCGAAGGGTTAAGAAGGTCTGGTGAGATGACCGATATAACTGCTTTTTGGGAATGTGTGTTTTTTAGCTTGCATACGCTTACTACCGTTGGCTATGGTAATTTTTACCCTTCAGGCTATGCGGCCAATGCTATTTCGGGTATTGAGGCTATGATAGGTTTATTAGGTTTTGCTGTTGCAACCGGTTTGGTATATGGGCGTTTCTCGAGGCCAACGGCTAAAATTGAATATAGCAGGAATGCCATTATAGCGCCTTACAAAAATGGCACTGCATTAATGATAAGGGTGGCTAACCTTAGGGATAGCTTGATGACAGAGGTGCACGCGGATGTTACTTATACATTTCTTGAAAAAGTAGGCGAGCAGTTTATAAGGAGATATTATTTGCTTCCACTTGAAAGAAACAGCGTTATATACTTGCCATTAACATGGACCATGGTGCACCCTATTGACGAAAAAAGCCCGCTTTATGGAAAAACGTTGGAAGATCTAAAAACACTAGGAGCAGAGTTGATGATAAAACTGAAAGGGCACGATGAAGGATTTGGCGATCTTGTTCATTCCCGTAATTCGTACTTAATGGACGAAATGGTTTGGGGTGCTCGTTTTCTTCCTGCATTTCATGTTGATGAAAATGGTATGACCTTGCTCGACTTCGATAAATTAAGTGCAGTAGAAAGCGCGCCGATAAATACTGAATTAGCACAAGCTAAACCAACTATTACAATATCTTAATTATTATAAAATGAATTATTGGCTCGTAAAATCAGAACCTTCGGTATATGCCTGGGATAAGTTAGTGAAAGATAAAAAGACCGTTTGGGATGGAGTAAGGAACTATGCGGCACGTTTGCATTTAAGAGCGATGAAAAAGAACGACCAGGTATTTTTCTATCACAGCAATGAAGGTTTATGTATTGTGGGTATAGCGAAGGTGGTGAAGGAAGGATACCCTGATCCGTCAGATAAGGAATGGACCGTTGTGGACTTAGCTCCACTCCAAACCCTTAAAAAACCTGTAAGCCTGGCTGAAATGAAGGCAGAGAAGAAGCTTAAGGATATGCCATTGATAAGGATTGGCAGACTTTCGGTAATGCCTATTAAAAAGGAAGAATACGACCTTATAATGCGAATGGCGCAGTAGTATTTGCAATTATAGGGCTAATTGCTACTTTTGTTTCCCTTTTTATTAGGGGTAGATAAGCTTACTATGAAGTTAAATCGTAATTCATTCCTGTTATTTCTGGCTATATGTTTTGCAGTTGTTGCAGCACATGCACAGAATACTGCAACCATACGTGGTTTTGTTTATTTGAAAAAGACCGGTGAGCCGGCACTTTTCACCAATGTATTTTTACAAGGCACTACCATTGGCGCCACTACTGATGTTAACGGATACTTCTCTATTACACACGTAGCTCCGGGTACATATACTTTAGTGGCTTCTTCGGTAGGTTATGATACCGCACACGAATCTGTTACACTTACCAAAGACCAGATACTTACCAAGAAACTTTACCTGGGTGAAACCAGTGTGAATCTTGGTGCTGTTAATATTAACGCTTCGCAAAAAGCGCGCCAAACCGATGTGGGTGTTTCAGTAACAACTATTACCCCGCAAATGATGAAGCAAATACCAAGCATTGGCGGCCAACCCGATATTGCTCAGTATTTACAGGTATTACCGGGCGTAGTTTCTACAGGTGACCAGGGCGGACAGCTGTACATTGAAGGCGGCCAGCCTATTCAAAACAAAGTAATATTAGATGGTATGACCATATTCAATCCATTCCACTCTATTGGTTTGTTCTCGGTATTTGATGGCGATGTAATTAGCGATGCTACGGTTTATGCAGGTGGTTTTAATGCCGAGTATGGTGACCGTGTTTCTTCTATAATGGACATACGCACACGTGATGGAAATAAGAAAAGGATAAGCGGAAAAATAGATGTTAGTCCTTTTGGTGCCCATGCATTGGTTGAGGGTCCGCTTTTAAAGAATGTAGATGATGATCCTGAAAAGGCAAGTTCTTCATTTATCCTTTCAGTAAAGAATTCATATTTGGGTGAGACTTCTAAGACATTGTATCCTTATGTAAATAATGGCCAGGGACTGCCTTTTAACTTTGCCGATTATTATGGTAAGGTATCTTTTAGCACGGCTAGCGGAAGCAAACTAAACTTATTTGGTTTCGATTATAACGACAATGTAAAATATCCGGGTGTTGATACTATTGGCTGGCACCAGTATGGAGTTGGTGCAAACTTCATTCTGGTTCCGGGTAGTTCAAGTTCATTAATGGAAGGTAATATCGATTTCTCTAATTACTCTATCAGGCAATCGCAGGCTGATGAGCAACCGGGACAAAGCAGTATCAATACATTCGACCTTGGATTAAAGTTCACCTACTTTGGTGGTAACACTACTGTGTATTATGGTTTTGATATTTCCGGTACGGGTACAGCGTATAACTTTTACAACAGTGCTAACAGGCTCATCAGTGATTCTGCTACATCAGACCAGTTGAACGGTTATGTGAAGTTGAAAATAATGAGTGCGAACAAGAAGCTTATAATTGAGCCGGGTTTCAGGGCTCAGTACTATGCTACCTACAATGCATTCTCTCCTGAGCCTCGCCTTGATGCTAAATACAATGTATCGAATAAATTCCGTGTTAAGTTTGCTGCGGGTATCTACTCACAAGATATTATTAGCTTAGTTGATGAACGCGATGTGGTTGATCTGTTCTACGGTATAAGCACCGCGCCTCCGTTAGCTGACCTACCGGGTTCATTTACGCAGCAAAATGGTACAACAGTAAATGTTACAAGCCCACTTCAAAGATCATACCACATAACCGGTGGTTTTGAATATGACCCTAACCAACGTATACATATTAACGTGGAAGGCTACTTGAAGAACTTTTTGCAAACCACTACACTTAACTTCGATAAGCTTTACGACGATAACCCTGACAACTATCTGATACCCGATACACTTAAGAAAGACTTTTTGGTGCAGAGCGGCAAGGCATATGGCGCTGATATAACCATTCGTTACGATTACAAAGAACTTTCATTATACGGTGTATATTCACTAGGCTATGTACAATATTGGGATGGCAGTTACGCGTTTCCTCCACCATTCGATCGCAGGCATAATGTAAACTTAGTTGCATCTTATACTTTCGGTAAGGACTTAAGCTGGATGGCCGATGTACGTTTCAACTATGGTTCCGGCTTCCCATTCACACCTACACAAGGTTACTATCCTAATGTCCCGTTTAGCAATATTGGCACTAATTACACAACAACCAATGCCAACATAGGTACCGTTTATGGCCAGTTCGACGGTTCACGCTTACCTGATTATGCACGTATGGATGTTAGCTTAGATAAGTCATTCCAGTTATCAGAGAACGTTGGGCTGCACATTAACGCGAGTGTTATAAACTTGTTCGACAGGCAGAACATATTCTACTACGATCGTCTATCAGGCCAGCGTGTAAACCAGCTGCCTATATTGCCAACACTTAGTGTGGCAATGACATTCTAAATCTTTTCGGCTTTAGAAAGTGGGTTCCTCTATAGTGCGATAATGTTTATGTTGTTTTATCACATCAATATTAAAGCCCAAACCAAAGTTGAAACTTATTTCACTCAGGTTGTACTGGCTTTCTTCAGTTGATTCCTGGCCAATTGTATACCGTATGTTTGCCTGTATGTGAAACCATTTTTCGCCAAAGAAATTAAAGCCAATAACAAACGAAGTAATTGGTGAAAGCGCACCGGGGTCGGCTTTACCATTAACAGAATCGCTGGTACGGGCAAAGGCTAATCCGGGTTGAATGCCAATTAGGGGATCGAAACCGGAGTGGGTGGGGAAGTGATAAAACGCACCAAAGTAAACGGAACTGTTTTGTTTTAACGGACTATTAGGTGTAAGTGAATTGACGAAGAAGTATCCATCACCACGTACTGAAATACATTTCTCGGTGTAGTATTCAATGTTGCCGGTAACATACACGTTCGATATGTTGTGCGCAGGCATTTCGCCAACGCCAACTGTACCAACGCCTGCCAAAATACCCTTATGCACAAAGCCTGAATCAGATTGAGCGAAACAGGTTGTACCTGAAACAAGAAGCAGTATGCCGAGGAATGTATTCTTCATTATAGTTTACCTAACATATAGTTTACACTGAGTGTAATAAGTAAGTGCCCATCGAGCGAAGCGCCTTGTGGTGTAGTAATGGTAAGGTATTTCTCTCCCTGTTCCGTGTAGTCAACTTCTGTTTCAACATGCTTGCCAAGGTGCATCATATAGAGTGCAATGAGCGAAAGGTCGAAATGATTCGTGAGTTTATAGGTAGCCCCAACGCCGCCCTGTGCTGCTGCAGCGCTCCATCTTTCTACACTATAGTTATAGTAATCGGAATATACATTGGTGTAATCAAAACACTGGCCGGCCAATATATACGGTGTTATTTTATGAGTCAATAGCGGGTCCTTGTCCATATAAAACACTACCGACCAACCAATATGCCCATCTCTGCGGAAGCCGATGTTTTGAATATTGGTGTTGATATAATCAGAATACCAAACCGTGTTCATGTGTTTTGTAATACGTATCCAAAACTGTCCGCCAGCACCAAGGCCCACACTGCCTGCATCAGTAAAGCTACTTACGGTAGTGCGCATGCCCAGGGTAAACTCTCCTGCGGTCGAATCTTTTTGTGCAAATGCTGTAATGCTTAACAACAACAAGGTTGTTGCAACAATGCTCTTTAAGTGTGTCATGTAATGGTGCATGGGTTACTTAATAGCTTTACGGTTAAACTAAATGAGGGTTACACTACGCAACCCTCATTATTTTATTGTGTTATAGGTATTAGCCTACAGCTACCGATGATTTCTCTTTGCGTTTGCGCTCGTTCTCATCAAGCACAATCTTACGCATACGAATGCTCTTCGGTGTTACTTCAACGTACTCGTCTTCCTGTATATATTCTAACGCTTCTTCAAGCGAGAAAACAATTTTAGGAGCCAGTGCAACAGCTGTATCGCTACCGCTTGCACGCATGTTGGTAAGCTGTTTTGCTTTGCCAATGTTTATCACTAAATCATCAGGACGAATGTGTTCGCCGATAACTTGTCCGCCATATATTTCTTCGCCCGGTGCAACAAAAAATTTGCCGCGGTCTTGTAATTTGTCAATTGAATAAGCTGTTCCCACACCTTTTTCCATAGAGATAAGTACACCTGAATTTCGGCCAGGTATGTTACCCTTGTATGGTTGGTATTCTGCAAAACGGTGAGCAATAATAGCCTCACCTGCAGTAGCGGTAAGCATTTGGTTACGTAAACCAATTAACCCGCGAGATGGAATGTTAAACTCTAAGTGTTGGTAGTCGCCACGTGGCTCAATCATAACCAGGTCACCTTTGTGTTGTGTAACAATATCAATAGCCTTGCTCGACGAATCGATTGGCGTATCGATAGTTAATACTTCATAAGGCTCGTGCTTTACTCCGTCAATTTCTTTTATAATAACCTTAGGCTGGCCCACTTGCAACTCATACCCTTCGCGGCGCATGGTTTCAATAAGGATAGATAAGTGCAATATACCACGGCCATAAACCAATAGCGCGTCAGGCGAATTGGTTTCTTCTACACGCAGTGCAAGGTTCTTTTCAGTTTCTAACATAAGCCTTTCGCGTAAGTGGCGAGAGGTAACGTATTTACCTTCCTTACCAAAGAAAGGTGAGTTGTTAATGGTAAACAACATATTCATGGTAGGCTCGTCAATGTTAATTGGCTTAAGCGCTTCAGGGTTTTCAAAATCGGCAATGGTATCACCAATTTCAAATTTATCTAAACCAAACACGGCGCAAATATCACCGGTTTGTACGGTTTCTACTTTTTTACGTGCAAGGCCTTCAAATGTGTAAAGTTCTTTAATACGGCTCTTGTCAATTTTACCATCCCGGCGAACCAGCGATATAGGCATGTTCACATTCAGGTTACCGCGCAACATACGGCCTACTGCTATTTTACCGGTGTAGGTAGAATAGTCGATAGAGGTAATTTGCATTTGCGGAGTGCCCGGATTTGCAGGAGCTTCAGGGAAATAAGCAATAATAGCATCTAACAATGGGCTAATGTCGGTAGTTGGTTTAAGCCAGTCGGTCGACATCCATCCGTTCTTCGATGAACCATATATGGTAGGGAATCCTAATTGCTTTTCGGTAGCATCTAATTTGCAGAACAAATCAAATACAGCTTCTTGTGTTTCTTCTGGTGTACAGTTTGGCTTATCAACCTTGTTTACCACCACAATAGCGGTAAGGCCCATTTGCAATGCTTTTTGCAATACAAAACGGGTTTGAGGCATAGGGCCTTCAAAAGCATCAACCAATAGCAATACGCCATCGGCCATGTTCAATACACGTTCTACTTCACCGCCAAAGTCACTGTGGCCCGGGGTGTCAATAATATTGATCTTGGTGCCTTTATAGTTAACCGACACGTTCTTCGAGAAAATGGTAATACCACGCTCACGCTCCAGGTCGTTACTGTCCATTATAAGTTCGCCTACTTCTTCGTGTTCTTTGAAGAGTTGGCACTGTTTTAAAATTTTGTCAACTAAGGTAGTTTTACCGTGATCGACGTGGGCAATAATTGCAATGTTCCTGATTGATGCCATAGTAATATTGTATAATCTTTTAATTTAAGCGTGCAAAGGTACGACTAAATATGCAATGTTGGGAGTTTGGATGGTTAATTAGGGGTTATTTAATAGTGAATAAGGGGTAGTGACCAGTGATTAGCCCTACTGCCATTGGGGAGTGCGGTATAGTGTATTTCACCACTAACGACACAAAGTAAATACATACCAAGAACCACAAAGAGGGGACTAACATGGTTTACACAAGTTTACACTTTTGGGGGTGTAAATCCATATAATATATTGATTATAAGCATATTAACCATTAGCAGGCCTTAAAAAGTGTAAACCCAAAAAGTGGGTACCCACTTTTTCAAAAACGCGACCGTTAAATACACTGATTATCAATTAAATTAACTAACTGATACCCGAAAATTCTGCTACCTACCCCCCCCTCTTTTTGTCATACTGAGCTTGTCGAAGTATCTCTTCCATTCTTTTTCCTCTTCCGTTTTGCGTAATGCATACTTCATCGTTTATAGCTTATAGTTGCTCTTGGGCAAATTTACCCAATGTGTTTTTTGGTTCCTATTGGAGAGAAGAGGGAGTTTTAAACAGGTCAGATTTATTTATATTTGTTAAGCTCCGGAAAAGAATAAAAAAAACCACTTATACATTAACACATGGCATTTGGATTCTCACCAAATTATCAAGAGGAATACCTACTTAGGAACCTATATAAAGAACAGTTTTTAGTTATTGCAATTGATGCAGCAAAGAAACTTGAGTGGAATATCAGCAAGGTTAATGATAAAGGTTTTATAGCGTACACAAATTTTTCAATGAGCTCTGTTAGTGAAAGGGTTAGCTTAGTTATTGAAGACTCAGCAGCGTTAATTAAAAGCGAATGTGTCGGGAATCAATTGATTGATTATGGAAAGAATAAAAGAAATGTTAATAATCTGGTATTAACGGTAGATGAATTAAAAACACCTTTAGACCTTGATTTACTGGCACAGAAGTATGAGGAACTTAAGCCTACATTCTCAGTCGAAGGGAATGAAGTATTGGCGAAGCAACCACTTTCAGGAAAGGATAAATTCTTTGGTTTCTTTTCGATCTTTAAACCCGTAGAAGGCTATTTCGTTACTCCCATCTTAATAAACATCAACATTGCTGTTTTTCTGCTAATGGTAGCAAGTGGGGTTAATTTTTTTCTTCCTACCACCGACAGTTTACTGGCTTGGGGCGCTAATTTCAAACCACTAACATTGGCTGGAGAATGGTGGAGATTAATTACATGTTGTTTTCTGCATATTGGAATCTTGCATCTTCTTCTCAATATGTATGCACTGGCATATATAGGTATACTTCTTGAGCCTTATTTGGGGAGGGTAAAATTCATATCTGCATATATGCTCACCGGAGTTATTTCGAGTGTGGCAAGTTTGTGGTGGCACGATTTGATAATAAGCGCCGGTGCATCTGGTGCGATATTTGGCATGTATGGAGTTTTTCTGGCATTACTAAGCACAAACATTATTGATAAAGCTAAACGGAAGCCCTTATTAACGAGCATAATGATTTTTGTGTTTTATAATTTGGCGAATGGCATGAAAGGTGGGATTGATAATGCTGCTCATGTGGGTGGATTATTGAGTGGTCTTGTTATGGGCTTTGCCTTTATACCCAGCATTAAGAAACCTGACGAAAGAGGTCTTAAGTTAACCATTTTATCATTATTGACGATAGCTGTTATTGCAACCTCGTATTTTGTTTATACAAAAACTCCTAATGATATTGGAGTCTATGATAACAGAATGAATGAATTTGGCTATTTAGAGAAACAAGCTTTAAGTATTTACGGCTTACCTCAAACATCTCCCAATGATACTGTGTTATATTATATAAGAGAGAAAGGAATAAAAAACTGGAACAAGAATATAGAATTATTGGATAGCGTAGATAAATTGAATCTCCCAGACCTATTACATAAGCGTGATAGCAAATTAATAAAGTACTGCAAGTTGCGTTTAAAAGCATTCGAAATAATGTATAAGGCTGTTAAAGAGAACACTACTCAATACCAGGATTCTATTAACATATACAATACCGAAATAAAGAAAGCATTAGATAGCTTGAAAGTAAGCAGCTAAGGTTTTACAACTTTTCCAGTACTCCTTCCATAGCCATACCGCGAGAGCCCTTGAGTAAAATAGTTTTGCCGGTAATAGGGTGAGCGCTTAACCATTCTAAGAAGGTAGGATTAAGGGAATACCTTATAAATATCTTTTCTATGAACAATTCTTGAAAGTTGAACAGTATTATGTTCGTAGTAAAATCCTAATCTGTAATCGCCGATACGTATTCGATAAGCAAATTTTGTTCCCTTTAGTTTCTTTACATTGTGAATATCCTGTAAAGTCTTTGCCTTCTCAATTTCAGTAATAACATAAGCTACAGACTGCTTAATATGAGGAATGGTAACTTTATCTAAATCTTTACCGAATTTTGCTAAAAACTCAACTTTCATTACTTGAGTTTTTTCATAATAGTTTCGCGCGAAACTTTTTTAGAACGGTCTGCTTGTTTCATTAATATAGATAAGCCCATGTCCTCTTTTTCTTCTTCTGTGAGTGATCGGCTTGGAATGCCCAGACCCTTCAACAGTTGCTCTATAAGTTTTAATTCTGAGTTTGTTTTCGGGGTTATAACCAGACTTGTCATAGTGTATCTTTTATAGTACAAAGATATTCAAAAACTAGAGCTTTCTACTAACCAGAATCCCTCTTTTTTTAAGTCCTTCCTTATGGGAAGGATTTAGGATGAGCCATTTCTACAACTTCTCCAGCACCCTTTCCATAGCCATACCACGAGAGCCTTTAAGCAAAATGGTTTTGCCGGTAATTGGATGAGCGTTTAACCATTCTAAAAAGCTTTGCATGTTTTCAAAAACTTCTAAAGGAGATTTGGTCTGGCAGAACTCAGCACCAACTAAGTAAACACTATCCCAAACTTTTTTGTCGGCAATCATATCGGCCAATGCCTGGTGTTCTTTGCGGCTGTCCTGGCCCAGCTCAAACATATCGCCCAGTATAAGCACCTTGCCGGTGCCATCCATTTCGGCAAAACCTTCAATGGCAGTCTTCATACTGCTTGGGTTAGCATTGTATGCATCAACCCAAATGGTATTGCTGCCCTTCTTCATTATCTGCGAACGGTTGTTCGATGGCGTGTATTCCTCAATAGCTTCTTTAACCTGGCTTAATGTTAAGCCAAACTCAAAACCTATACTGGTTGTAGCAAGCATGTTATAAAAATTGTAACGCCCTGCCAGTTTGCTCTGCACTTCTACTTCAATGCCATCAACCAAAAAAGCGGCCTTAGCTAAAAAACTTTCTTTATCAATAATGCCTTCGCAATCGGCATCGGGATGGGTGCCGTAAGTTGTGCGTGTTATGCCTTCCGATAAACGCATCAGCAATTCATCATCTGCATTCACAAACAGTTTGCCTTTGTGCGCTTTTATAAAATGATAAAGCTCGCTCTTGGCTTTTATTACACCTTCGGGTCCGCCAAAGCCTTCGAGATGGGCTTTGCCAATATTGGTAATGATGCCATACCCGGGTTCAGCAATAAGGCAGAGTTCTGCAATTTCACCCTGGTGGTTAGCGCCCATCTCTATAATAGCTATCTCATGTTCCTTGCGTAGCGACAGCAATGTAAGCGGTACACCAATATGGTTATTCAGGTTACCTTGTGTAAATAGTGTTTTGAATTTTTTGCTGAGCACTGCTGCAGCGAGTTCTTTAGTTGTCGTTTTTCCGTTACTACCCGTAATGCCTATAACCGGAATTTTAAACTGCCTGCGATGATGGTTAGCCAGTTGCTGCATGGTTTGCAAAACATCTTTCACCAAAATGCAATTATCGCTATAATGCGCTTCCTCATCAATAACCGCATAAGCTGCGCCTTTGCTTAATGCTTCTTTAGCAAATTGGTTGGCGTTAAAGTTGCCGCCCTTTAATGCAAAAAACAGGCTACCTGCTTTTATGTTGCGTGTATCGGTCCCAACAACAGGGTGTTGAAGGTAAATTTTGTATAAATCCTCT
>Ga0206980_1070_pt1 | contig 14868 bp, 10 predicted proteins | sample Alteio_BWMinCont_20_FD_153494 | JGI IMG/M metagenome (GOLD analysis project Ga0206980, IMG submission 153494) | Enriched cells from forest soil in Barre Woods Harvard Forest LTER site, Petersham, Massachusetts, United States -... | ecosystem: Environmental > Terrestrial > Soil > Temperate forest >...
TTGCTGATGGCGACATATGAGGAGACTGACGCAATCGGTGCCAATGTCTTATCGATTGCGTTAATCGGGCCCGAAGAGCGAAGCCGCACCTCGGTGGCGGAGGCTCTGGTGGGGTCCACGTCCGGGATTCCGCGTCAGCTCCCCTTCTACCCTGAGATCGACCAGGTGCCGAAGCTGGTCGAGCTGAACTTCGATGTGATGATCCTGGACCTTGACAGCGATCCGGAGACGGCGCTCGACCTGGTGGAGAGCCTGTGCGCAACCAGCGCGGCAACAGTGATGGTGTATTCCACGGTGGCGGATTCGGAGCTGATGATCCGCTGCATGCGCGCCGGCGCCCGCGAACTTTTGACCCTTCCCTTTGCTCCTGGCGCGATCGCCGAGGCGATGGTGCGGGCGGCGGTGCGGCGGACCGCGATTCGCGTGCCGTCGGCGACAAAAAAGCCGGGCGGGAAACTGCTTGTGTTCTTTGGTGCCAAGGGGGCGGGGGTCACGACGCTGGCCAGCAACTTCGCCATCTCAGTGGCGCGCGAGTCAGGCCGGAAAACGCTGTTGATTGATCTCGACTTACCCTTCGGCGACGCGGCCCTGGGGCTGGGATTGACCCCGGCCTACTCCACGGCCGACGCCCTGCAGAATTTCACCCGGCTCGATGCGAATTTTCTTTCCCGGCTGATCGTGAAGCATGAGTCCGGGCTGGCAGAGCTGACCGCGCCGGGCAAGGTGATGAAGGCGCCGAACACGGCGGAGGCCGTCAACCGGCTTTTGACAGTGGCACGGCACGAGTTCGATTCGGTGGTGGTGGATAGCGGATCGAGACTGGATCTGACTGCGACGGCCCTTTTCGAACCGGATGCCATCATTTACCTGGTAACCCAAGTGGGCATCTCTGAGCTGCGCAATTCCAATCGCATGATTGCGGAGTTCTTCGCGGCCGATTTCCCGAAACTCGAAATCGTGCTGAACCGGTACATGCCCTCATCGCTCGGAATCGATGAGGAGCACATTACCAAGCATTGACGCGGCGAGCGCGGTGGAAAGTTCCTGACGACGCGGCCATGGTGCGCAAGTTGCAGAATTCGGCTACACCGCTGGTGATTAGTGACTCGCCGGTGTCGCGGGCTATTCGGCAGATGGCCCGAGCTGCGTGCGGACTGGGAGCCGAGCCGGAAAAGAAGAAGCGGATTATCGGGCTGTTTTGATGGAGGTCAAATGGCGGGTACGGCAACGGAATTATTGAATCTCGAGAAGTATAAATCGGACATACACAGAATCCTGATCTCCAAGCTCGACCTGGAGAAGCTCTCCCGCCTCGAGTCAGGACAGGCGCGGCACGTGGTTGCAAATCTCATCATCGAAATCATCAAGAACCAGGGCGTGCCGCTGAGTTTCGAGGAGCAGGCAAAGATCCAGGCCGATCTTCTCGACGAAGTCTTCGGGCTGGGTCCGCTGGAACCTCTGCTGCGGGATCCGAAGATTTCCGACATCCTGGTGAACAGCAAAGACAAGGTGTTTGTGGAGAAGGGCGGCAAGCTGCAGCAGACCGACACGGTGTTTCGCGACGACCGGCATCTTCTGCAAATCATTGACCGCATCGTGTCGCGAGTAGGCCGGCGGGTGGATGAATCGTCGCCGATGGTGGATGCGCGCCTGCCCGACGGCTCGCGCGTGAACGCCATCATTCCTCCTCTGGCGCTTGATGGCCCGTCGATGTCGATCCGCCGTTTCGGTACCGGTCCAGTGGCGGCCAATCAATTGGTGGAGTTGAAGAGTATTTCTGCGGAAATGATGCCGGTGCTGGAGTCGGCGGCACAGGCGCGGCTCACGATCCTGATCTCGGGCGGAACCGGCGCTGGCAAAACCACGCTGCTCAACATTCTTTCGCGCAATATTCCGCTGAGCGAGCGGGTGATCACGATTGAGGATGCGGCCGAACTGCAACTGGCACAGGCGAACCTGGTGCGGCTGGAAACCCGGCCGCCTAACATCGAGGGCCAGGGCGCGGTGCGCCAGCGGCAACTCTTGATCTACTGCCTCCGGATGCGGCCGGACCGAATCATTCTCGGCGAGGTTCGAGGCGAAGAAGCTTTCGACATGTTGCAGGCGATGAACACGGGTCATGAAGGCTCGATGGCCACCATTCACGCCAACACCCCGCGCGACGTCTTGACTCGTCTTGAATCGATGGTGGCGATGAGCGGGCTTAGCCTTACCGAGCGGACAGTGCGGCAGCAGATCGCCTCGGCCCTCGATATCGTGGTGCAGGTCTCGCGAATGAGCGATGGCTCGCGCAAGGTGATGAGCATTTCCGAAGTGACGGGCATGGAAGAGAACATCATCAGCATGCAGGATATTTTCATGTTCCAGAAAAGGGGGATCGGGCCGACTGGTAAGGTGATCGGCACATTCAAGCCGACGCGCATTCGGCCGCGCTTCCTCGATCGACTGCAGGTAGCGGGTATTCAATTGCCGCCCGCGTTGTTTGAAAACATCACCCAAGTCAACTGAAGAGACGAGAAAGAGTGGAAAGATGATGCCGCTGGTCCCGATTCTGATTTTCATCGCGGTTTTCGCGCTGATCACTCCTTTGCTGGCGCCATGGAGCGGGGCAGGGAACGGGCGCGAAAAGAAGCAGGTGATTGCCGCACTTACTACCGCCCTGGGTCAGGAGCGCAAGCAGAAGGCGCCGGTTCTCGATTTTCGCAAGCGGGAGTTGTTCAGTTCGATTCCCTTGTTGAACAAGCTGCTGGCGCGCGTGGACCTGATGCGACGGCTCCAGAAGGTCCTGAGCCAGGCAGAATTAAAGGGGACACCGGGTGCGCTGCTGCTGATGTCGATGGCCTGCTTTGCGGGGCCGGCATACCTGATCTATCTGCGGACCGGGTCTATTTTCCTCTCCCTGCCCGTAGGCGGGGCGCTGGGATTCATCCCACTGGGCTACGTAATGATCAAGCGGGGCAGGCGGTTCAGCAAGTTTGAGCAGGGGCTGCCCGACGCCCTTGACCTGATGACCAGCGCTTTGCGCGTGGGGCACAGCTTCAACGCGGCGCTGAGCCTGGTGACGAGGGAATGCGCCGATCCGATCGGGAGCGAGTTCCGGATTTGTTTCGATGAGCAGAACTTCGGCCTCGAACTGAGGACGGCACTGGAGAACCTCATGGCGCGGATTCCCTTGCAGGATCTGAAGATCGTGGTGACTGCGATACTGATCCAGCGCGAAAGCGGGGGCAACCTGGCTGAAGTGCTTGAGAAGACGGCCTACGTGATCCGACAGCGCTTCCGGCTGAAGCGGCAGGTGATGGTTCACACCGCGCAGGGGCGGCTCACGGGATGGATCCTGACCATTCTTCCCGTAGTACTGGGCATCGGACTTTACATCGTCAATCCCGACACGATGAGCCTGCTATGGAAGCGCGAGATTGGAGTGAAGCTCTTGTTTGCCGCGGGCGGAATGCTGGTGGTGGGCACGCTCATTATTCAGAAGATTGTGCGGATGGACGTTTAGAGGCGGCGTATGGGATTCGCGGTTCTTACATTCTGTTGCGTGTTTCTGCTGCTTGCCAGCGGAGGTCTGCTGTTGTTCTATCGCGCCGCGATGCTGGAACGGATCTCGTCGGTGATTGCGCCCCGCAAAAAGGAGCGGAGCCTGGCCAGCACCCTGCAGCATACGGGGACTTCACTGGGCGTCGTGGTGGAGAAATTCGAGCGGGTGGTGCCGAAGTCTCAGGCAGAGGTCTCGGTGGTGCAGCAACGCCTTATCCGCGCTGGTTTTCGCAACGACGCCGCGGTCAAATTCTTCTACGGAACCAAGGTGTTGGTGCCGTTGATCCTGTGCGGGATCGGGTTGGTGAGCGGGTTGGCCAGCAAGGGCCCATTCATGGTGTACGCCGGCGCCATCGGCATGGGGTACCTGGTGCCGGACTTCTGGCTGGGCAAAAAAATCAGCTCGCGGCAAAAGAAGATCCGGCTGGGTCTGCCCGATGTGCTCGATCTTCTGGTGATTTGCGTTGAAGCCAGCGTGCCCTACATCGTGTTGAGCTACGCCTACTGGCACGGCCATTTCAATAGTGATCCGGCTACGGTTGGCCGCACCGTGCAGATCAATAAGCACCCCTACGTGATTGCGGGAGTTGCGCCGCCCGACTTTCGCGGCACGGAGCTTTTCTTCGCGCCGGACCTGTGGGCGCCCCTGGTGGACCTGCAGCAGATGGGCGGATGGGATCCGGTCGGGGAGCCGGGCTCTCATTGCACCTGGGTGATGGGCCATTTAAAGCCTGGGGTGACGCCGTCCGCGGCGACAGCGGACCTGAACACCATTGCCGCTTCTCTGGCAAAGGCGTATCCCAAAGAGGATGACGGTCTGAAGTTTCAATTGTCACGGCCGGGGCTCGTGGGAGACACGCTGGGGAAGCCGGCGCGCGCCTTCATGGCCGGACTGATGGCCATGGCGGGGCTCATCTTGCTGGCTGCGTGCGCCAACCTGGGCAGCCTCTTCGCGGCCCGCGCGGTTGATCGCTCCCGCGAGATTGCCGTGCGCATGGCCCTTGGATCGCGCCGTCAGCTTATTCAGTGCCAGCTTTTTACGGAAGCCCTTCTTGTTTCGGTGGCCGGCGGCGTGGCCGGCATGGCCGGAGCGGTGGTGATTCTGCGCGTGCTTACCGCCCCAGACTTTGAAGTGGCTGCCCACAGGCTTATCGACTGATCCAAACTCGCGATTGACCACCGCGACCAGGGGTGCTTTGCTGCCGTCGCCGAACGAGAGGGCTCGCCCCCCCCAACAAGCTGATCCCAGCCGCCCGGAAATAATCCGGCGAGACATTGAACTGCTGCGCATTGGCAGCGGAGTGGCACGCTCTCTCCACAGCAATTATTGTTTCGAGCCCCAGGGGGCGATGACGCTCAAGACGATCTGCACATGGCTGGTTACGATGGCGATCAGAGAGTGCAGATGCAGCGGCGGATGCTCGACGCGGCTGCTGCGATTCCAGGTGTGACGGCGGTAGGTTATGCCGACCGTCTGCCGCTCAGCATCGGCGGTATCGGAGCCGTCCTCGCTTACCTTCTTGGCTGGCATTGGGAATTTCTGCCGTCTTTCTTTGCCAAGCTCGTGCCGGGAGTTGATCTGGTTCCGTTCTGGACCCTGTCGGCCGCAAATGTCTACCGGAAATCCAGGAAGATGCCGGTCACGATAGAGGCGAATCAGGAAGAGCCGGCACGCACCGATCCGAATCGGTCATAGCCGTCTCCCCGAGTTCACCGTCTACTCGATCCCTTTTTCTCGTTGTCTTCTCTATTTCGACCCTGCCTGCTGCGCCGGCAGCGTCTCGTAATCGGTTCAGGCGAACTTCTTGGAGTCGGGCGCCCAGCCACCGGTATTGCCCGAACCCTGGCCGCCAAAGAATGCCCTCAGCGTCACGAATCATTCTTCGCGCTTTTGCCATAAGAGTTCGTGCGCTCGTCTGCGGTGGTCGGGCCGGTCGCTTACAAGAACAAATGCCGAGTTGCCAAGGAGCGATAACTCAGGCTATCGAGATTGTCCACCCCCATGCATACTGGTTCGGCCGTCGATCTTCCGATTGCAACGCATCAGGAATCTCAATGTTAAGACCCGCCGCCGGATCGATTCTCCACTTCATCGGCTCTGGATAGCCAGACATGCTGATCTTGCTGCCCGGCTTCGGTTTTACCGATCGCAGAACCAGGGATTTGCCGGGCCAGTCGAGCGCAAAGCAATATACGGTGCGATTGTCTTTTGCTCTCGTGAATCGGATTGTCTCGCCCTCGCGCCAGTATGCGGCCTCTCTCGGCCGGGATGCATAAATGCCCTCTCCGCAGACGTGCAGCCACGCGCCTACTTTTTTGAGCTGTTCGATTGCAACGGGGTGAAATTGCCCCGTCGCATCAGGTCCGATTCCGACCTGGAAGTTGCCACCCTTGGCTGCCGTGTCCACGATGTTCCGAACGATCCACTGCGCACCCTTGTAATGGGAGCCATCGGGATCATAGGAAAATCCGCTGGCCAGGGGGTAAATCACCATCCACGGCGTTCCCGTATTCGTCCTATCGCCGGGGACAAAACCTTCCGGAGTGTAATAGTCGCCATAGTTGCCGATGCCCCGGGCGCGCAACATGACATCGGGCTGCAGTTTGCGCAGTTGAAGAATCGTTTCACGCAATTGAGGCCAAACCTTCGGTCCGAGCCATTGATCCAACGAGAGCATGTGGATCTCTCCGTAATTGGTCAGTAATTCCTCGAGTTGGGCGCGGTGCCGTGCCATCATCCGCATTACTTGCTCAGGAGAAGGATCAGGCGCCGTCCACGTCACTCTCTTTGACCCGTTCGGCTGAGAACGCCATTCCGGATCGAGCTCTGCCGCGGAAGGGACAACCACCGGGTCGTCGGCATAAGGCCGGAAGTCCGCGTCGTACCAGTCGGGGTGGGAGAAATAAAGCGAAATGCGCAAACCTCGCTTGCGACCAGCCTCACATAGTTCCTTGACGACGTCGCGCTTGAACGGCGTCTCCATCATGGAGTATGCGAGATCGCAATTCTCCAGTTGCGGGCTTCCGGGGGCATCCCAGCGGACTCGTTGCTTCACGCGCGTACGCGTGTCGAACATCGAAAAGCCCTCGTGATGCTTGGTGGTGAAGGCGAACATGCGCAAACCGTTTTCGGCGAACAAGGAGGTCCAGGCATCCGCATCGAACCCACTTGGGTTCCAAGTTCTGTACATTTCGTTGTAGCGGGCCCGTTCCGGATAACCCAGCTCAAGAAATGGCCAGGATTCTTTCGTAAATCCGGCGACGGAATACAACCCCCAGTGAATGCGAACGCCGTATTTCATGTCCTGGAAGGCTTCGTAGGCGGCGTCGGAAGCCCATCGATACTCCGGAACAGGTTCGTCCTCGATATAAGAGCGCACTCTCTTGTAGTGCGAATCTGTCACCGGCAAACGGTGATTTGCCCGGTCGCTCGCGGAGTCTTGGGGAAACGCGGTCAACGGACGCACCAATCGAGACCCAAAGACCATTCCGGCGGCCTGCATGAATTTCCTTCGTTGCATGGGGAACCTCGAATGTAGGAGACTGACTGATCTAAAGCGCCGGGGGCAGGAACTATTTGCTCTTTCCAGGCTTCTTCCGGAAGGACGAGGCAACCGATAGCGCCTGCATCATCTGCACACTTGTGACTGTCGGAGCCCAATGTTGTTCAATGTACTGGATGACGAGTTCCGTTCCGGTTGCATGTGAAACAAATGGCCGCGAAGAAGGCTCGTACATGGCATCGGTCAGGTCCCGCACGAGAATGCAATGAATGCCCCACCGCGCCAACTGCCGGATTCCAAAACTGCGATTAAGGATGCACATGTTGGCATGCACGCCCATATAGAAAACCGTGTCAATGCCACGTTGACGAAGGACGTTATAGATCTCTGTTCCGCCATCGGAGATCACATCTCCTGGCGCGATGGTAAGCAGAGGCGTTTCCCGGCTCCAGGCACGATGCTCCGTATCTCCCGGGGTATCACATCCGCCATTGCTATCGTCGATCGGCAAGGGAGGATCGTGCAGTGGCGCCGTCGGCGGAGGATCGACATGCGGCGCGGATTGAGCGAGCCTCCGGCCTTCGGAACCGCGGTAGAAATCCATCGTCTCCGATGGTGCATGAATGATCAGCACTCCAGCGGCACGAGCATTCTCGAGCAGCGGTTCCATGCGCACCGCGATTTGGCCTACCCGCTCCGTCGCACCCCTGCACCAATGCTTATCCCACATATCGGTAATTAAGATGGCTGTTTTAGAGGGTGCAAGGTTCTGTTCGAAGTTGGCCTCGGTCCAGGTTTCGCTGGCTCCGTAGGGGTGAATTTGTTTACGCAGAATTAGTCGCATGTCGGAATCCGCCTCTCCCGACAAATGACCCATCAGGCCTGGCGATATAAGCATGAGCAAAAGTAAACCGGGGATCAGGGGAGATCTCATGACTCCATCTCTTCCGAAATCGTTTGTTCCGCACCGTCATCAAGGACGATTGTTGCTCTGGCCTCTACCTTACCAGCCATCTTTTCCCGATCTGAGTACCTTTTGAAAACGACAATATTAGAGACCAAAGAGCTTAGGAATGCAACCGTGAGAAACAAATGAGCACTCCTGGCCCATCGTCACACTTTTGCTTATTACTTAGTTCTTTGCTTCGGTAGCTTCTCGTACTCGGTCCAGGAAAACTTCTTCGAGTCGGGCGCCCAGCCCCCGGTATTGCCCGAGCCCTGGCCGCCAAAGAAGGTTCTGACCGTCGTCAGTTCGGCGCCCTTCGCAGCTACGCCGTTTTCGAGGCGCAGCAGCTTGATATTCATACCATCCCCAATGTACTGGTGGTCCGGGTGATCCATCGGATAGGAGATGGTGTAGAGCCATTTGCCGTCCGGAGAGATGTGCGGGAACCAGTCCTGCATATCCCCATTGGTGATCTTCTCGGCCAGCTTGTCATCCGGCCCTGCGCCGTCGGCGGGCATGCGCCATCCATCCCATTTGCCTGAACGGTTAGAGCAGAAGTAGATCCACTTGCGATCGGCTGAGTACTCGGGCCCATCATCCTGCGCCTTGTTCGTGGTCATCAGCAGTTCGCCGCTTCCGTCCACGTTGATCCTGTAGATGTCGAAGTTGTCTCCGTGGTACTGCGTGTAGACGACGTACTTGCTGTCGGGAGACCACCCATGCAGCCAGCCCAGATGAATCTCGTGCGCATTACTCCCGTCTATATTCATGATGAAGAGCGGGTTGTGAATATCACCCGGATTGCGCATCTTCGCCGGCATCGGCAGCGTGATCCCGGTGATCGCGATCTGCCTGCCGTCCCACGAGAGCGCGTGATCGTTGGTGGCCATCATTTTCTGGCTGACATGGATCTTCTCCGGCTTCCCGGCGTGGGCGCCACTCACAGGAATGCGATACAGGTCTCCGCCCATGTCGGAGACGATGTAATTCCCGTCCGGGGTCCAGTTGGGGGCGTGCCACTCTCCGTCGACGGTAAAGAAAGTCTTCGCGGCCTTCTTCTCGACGTCATAAATCAAGAAGTGTGTGCGGTATTTCGGCGGCGCGGCAGAAGTGGCGGGCTGGGTTGCGTTCTGCGCGGCAAGTGCGCTGACAGCAAAAAGCGTTCCCAGGCATAGACCCGAAAGCAGCCCAAGAGCGCGGCGGAGTGATTTCACTGAGGATCCTCCTGGAACCGGCCAATCTCGATGGAGAAGTTCCGGCAAACAATCTTAAACCTGGACGGCGTCTTGGCGCCCGCGCCGGGACGGGATCACAATCTTCTCTCAGCCGGCGAGGTGGCCCAAGACGGATTCGACAATTGGTACTGTGAAATTTGTCACGCTTTGCTTGAACCCTTTTCTTCGTTGTGCCACCAATGGACCGCCTGGATGTTGTCGGGATGATCGTCCCTCCATGCCCCTCCCATGCCGCGGGGACTGATGTGTGAGTTAAAGAATAAAATTGCCGTTTGGCAAGGTTATACCTTAAAACTCTTACTTGGACATCGCAGGGCGGGCCTTATCCGCCGAAGAGGACTGGCGCTGGCCGATGATTGAGCGCACCACCGTCGGGAAGTGCTTGTGCATGAACGGTACTGTGATGCCCAAGCGTCTGCAGACAGCGCGTACAGAAGGTGGCATTGACTGTCCGAGTACTGCTATCGCCTGCTTTTCCAGATCAGCGGTGCGCTCGGCAATGTAAGCACGGCGCCGCTCCATGAGCAGTTCGCATAAACCAGGTTCGTGTCGTTGTATGATTGCTGTGTAAGAAGAGCCGAGCCGACGGGCCACCTCGGTAAGGCTTGGGACTGGATTTTCATCGATTGCACCTTTCAAAATCGGGCCTATTCTTTCGAGACGGTCCTTTTCCGCTTGGGCAATCCTCCGGTCGATTGCAGCGCATAGCTCAGGAAGCTGTCGACGCATGTAGCCAGCATCTGGATGCCCAAGGCTTGCCGCGAGCTGATATACCGGGGTTGGTTCAGTCGAATTGAGAGATTGCTCCAGCATTTCCTTCATTTGAGCATTACAGGTCCGCGGTGCATCAGGTTTCAGCCACCAAGATCGGCCTCCCGCCTGGCGATATCGGGCAGTGATCTTGTAGCAGAACCTCCTATCAGCTTTATAAAGACTGTCAGTAGTCGTGTAACCTAATCTTCGTGCGATCTCCATCACGCTAATTGGCGGGGTTGCATCAAGCGCTGTCCGGAGAGTTTGACGAATCTCACTCGCATGCCGCGACGGGATCACAACACGCTTTCTACGTATGTCAACCTCTCGCTTTGCAGAGCCTATGTCCATGGCCGTTGGTCCCTCCGGCGCAAAGAAACTGCAAACCGGTACGTTTAGGCATCGTGCTATTCGCAGTAAGCTCGTAATCCGGAGGAGTTCCTTGCCGGCGAGACAACTACCTAACATCCCGCCCGGACACTGCACGTACTCTGTAAAGGCGAGCACATTTCCGTTGGCAACTTCTTCAAGATAAACTTTCAGGTTTCTACGGAGCAATTCACGAGCAGCTATGGGGTTAACCAGGGGAAGCATTGCGAGCAGACTTCCCATCTGGGTCAAACACCATATTTGGTCCTCTGAGGGTGAGTTGGATTGTGGTTCCTCCTCGGTCTCAGGGTCGAGCGCTCCCAGCCAACGGCTACAGTGCCCACAGTATCCCGGTCGAAATAGAACACTCAGTGGGCTCATCGTCCGCCCGCAGCAAGGGCAGGTATAACTGAGCCGCTGTAGGTGTGCTGGACAATAGGATGATGTCTTGATTGCCCAGAGTAGCGGTTCATAAACGGTTTGGCCATTCAATCTCCATTGTTCCAGACACAGCGAGCACCAGGTCCGGTGGCGATGAAACAGGTGGTCAGGTAATGTATAGCGAAATGAAAGGAGGGTTAGATAGCGTAGGTCACGACGACAGGTCGCACGCTCTAGCCCGCATTATTCGTGAAGCCTGAGTTAATGAGTTAGCGAAAGCCTTTTTTGTGCTACAAACATGTTAACGAAACAAGTGTTTAAGGCACATTGAGAGGCTTTCGCTTGAACGATTCTAGCGCGACAGAGCGTTTGTTGTTTCCAGAGATTTTTGCCAAGCCAGTGATATTGGAATTCGACCAGAGGCAGGGCAGTTCCGATGGTGGTGCGGTGCTGTTGAAAGCCGCCGAGACCCGCTACGGATTGATCGCCGGCATGTCTGGTTGTTTACTTGATTCCCGGCAGGCGGGGAAGGTCGACCATTCGCTGCGGGATCTTTTCGCCCAACGCGTCTTCTCCATTGCCTGTGGTTATGCGGACGCCAACGACTCCGCTCGATTGGCTGCCGATCCCATGCACAAGATTCTGCTCGACCGCGATCCGGTTACGGGTCTGGATATGGCTTCACAACCGACACTGTCGCGTTTTGAAAATGCGGTTGGTTCACGCCAGCTCTATCACATGGGGGCATTGCTGGCTGAGAGCGTAATCGAACGTCATGCGCAGCGGCTACACCATCACGCCCGGCTGATCACCATCGATCTTGATCCGACCGACGATCCCACGCATGGCGCGCAGCAGTTGTCATTCTTCAATAGCCACTATGACAACGCGTGTTACCTGCCCATGATGGGCTTTGTTACCTTCAACGACGAGGCTGATCAGTATTTGTGTGCCGCCGTGTTGCGTCCCGGCAATGTTACGGCGGCCGCGGGAGCGGTGGGGATTTTGCGCCGGTTGATGGCCTTGATTCGCAGCTCATTTTCGAAGGTGCGCATCCGCGTTCGTCTCGACGGCGGTTTTGCAAATCCCCAACTGCTGGCGTTTCTGGATGCCGAAGCGGGCGTCGAATATGTGGTGGCCATGGCCAGCAATGCGGTGTTGAATCGCAAGGCGGAAGAGGCCATGGAGATTGCCCGCCTACTGGCCGGTCTCACCGATCAAACCGAGCATGTCTACGATGAAGTGCGCTATGCGGCGGGCAGTTGGAAGCAAGATCGGCGCATCATTATCAAAGCCGAAGTTGTGCGTGCCGACCATAAAGAGCCGAAGGATAACCCGCGTTTCGTAATCACCAACATGAAGCAGACTCCGCAATGGCTCTACGAAGAGGTGTACTGCCAACGCGGCGAAATCGAGAACCGGATCAAGGAGTTGCATGCCATGCAGATCGACCGCACCAGTTGCACCCGCTTCTGGGCCAACCAGTTCCGCGTGCTGCTGACTGCCGCAGCCTATGTGTTGATGCAGGAACTGCGCCTGTCTGCCGCGGCAACCGATTGCGCAAGGGCGCAAGTCTGGACACTGCGGGAACGCTTCCTGAAACTGGGTGCACGGGTAATCCTCTCGGTGCGGCGCATAGTCGTGCATCTGCCCCAATCATTTCCGTTTCTGACCACCTTCCGGAACATGGCCCTGGAATTGGGAGCATCGCTTGGGTAGGACGAACTCGCTCCCCTGAAGAATACCCACTTTCGCCTGACACAACCGACGACAAGGGAACCCCTGCCCGAAAAATCGTCACCGCGATAACTATCTGTCACCACGATGCCTGCCGACACCTCTCCAACAACAACCTCATGCTCCTTTAAGCGTCTGCCACGATCTGACCCCACCCAAAACGCCACTTGCCGGACGCTCACGAATAATGCAGGCTAGGGCCTGAACCCACTTTCTCGTTCGGTCTGTAACGCCATTGATCGTATAGCTGGAAACCTTAAATCCATGCCCACCACGCATAGCAGCTCTAGCTTCCAGCGGGATGATCGAATCTTCAGGATTGGAAACCTGTGAGAGTACCCGGCCTACGAGATCTCCCACTTTCACCGAGTGCGCGGCGGCAAGTCGGCCAACATAACTGGTTAGGCTTTCAACCCAGTTGGTCCCAATCCCAATAGGCTCAAGTGCATAAAGCTGACTTCTCGGCGGAATCGGCGCCGGCGATAATGACCAAGAATCAAACCGCGGCCGCACTCGCATTTGTTTGTCCAATAACGTCACGCGTCGGCAGTCGCTGACCAGGACGGCGGCGCTTGACCGAAGAGATTGATGGTGTCGAACGGGTGTGTGCTGTGCCGCTATCCAAGCCCAACTTCCCGCGAAATCGTTCTACTGCCTCCCGGCGCTCGCTCAACTTAAGTTCACCATCCGTGATCTCCGCATGTAATTGTTCGCATTGAGCAATTGACAGAGCTTGGGCTTCAATAACAGTCCTTGCCAACTTGCGGTCTCCTCTTCGATATGCGACGGTAACAGACCGCACCAGCCACTCCTTTAGAATGCCGATACAACCGAGGCTGCGCTCGTACAGGAGCTGCCAATTGCCAATCAGGTCTGATGGCTCCTCAAACGGAAGCTCTCTTTCAAACGATTGCACGACATTAATGAAAGTTTGGCGATCTTCGGAATCATCAGCCCGGTAACGAGCAAGATGAACATCGATGCTTCGTCTACTCAGCTGCCCATTCAAGTTTCGGAATGCGAGCAGGTCGTAAGTCCCCAGCAACACCTGCACCGTCCTGGTTTGGTTCGCAAAGGATTTGATGACATCCAACTGATCGAGAAGGCGGCGACCCGAAGATATCTTGCCGATGTGTTGGGCTTCGTCGATCATCACGGCCACAGGGCGACGATAACGAATGGCCTGCTCTACGGCGTAACGATATTCCGTACCGACGGCTCGGGGCGTTGGCATAAAGTGTCTGCTTGTACCAGAAACGTTTTCCTCCAGAGGTCGATCAAGTTTACGGTCGACCAGTGGTTCATCGAGCTGGTAAAGAAGGCGCTTGAAATGATCGCGCCAGTTGAAGCTTCCCGACTCCGGAGCTACTGCTTCGACGCTTACCACCGGAATCCGTGTTAGATCTTTCTGGAGTTCGTTCAGAAGCTCTTGTGCAAGCAACTGCTCGGTCTTCAAACGCAACGTTGTCTTGCCAACTCCAGTTGGTCCAAATACGAAAATAAGCGAATTCGGCTCAGCCCCATGAATCGCACTCATCAGAGTTTCTTTTGCCTCAGCGAGTCGTGGATGTGCCACCGTATGCGCACGAAAATGTTTAAATCGCGATTCAGAGCATGCCGGTCTTACACAAGAACCAACCGTCATCAGAACTCTCCATATATTTCTGTCGCCTCGGCGTAAGCTAGTGCTGATATCGGCAGTGTTATATCCACGGGCTGTAGTTCCTGTGATGTCACCTCACTGCACTGCCCATTGGGGACGAGAACCGGGCCAAGCTGGCGGACGGACCTACTTTCTCTATCGCGTAATTTCTGAAGTAGGCAGCCCTCTTCCGCTTCGGCTGACTCGAGGAAGTCCGCGAGTTTTCGAGCGGTCAGACTAATCCTTTCGCGAGGATGCAATTGGTGCTGTCGCCTCAGTTCTTTTGAAGCCAACATGATTTCTCTTTGTGAACGCCCCTGAAGCACCACGTAATGTTCAGAATGACATTCCGTCCAGTGTTTTTTCACAAAAGCATAGGTTGTGCCAATGTCAAATGGATCGTAGCGGACATCCACGTCATGATTCTCAATCGCGGGATCACGGAATGCTTCTGACCAGTAATAAATGTAGTTGATCATGATCCCGCGGCCAGGCAACACTTTCGCGGTGCCCCTTTGTGTAGTTGGTAGCGTTGCCATCAGATAATCCTGGTCGTAAGAGATCTGCCGGTTTACACGAATGCCCGTGTCTTTTAGCCTTGCGGAATATGCGTCTCGCGGTGCTTGCCCCAGGGCTGGGTGCTCGATGCTGTCATAGATCTCAAACAGGAAGCACGACAAATAATCGTAAAGACAAGCAAGGGTCCAGGCTGCCTGCCCCGCAGGATTGTTACTCTTTGTAACCTGCCGGACGTTGCGT